>ENA-OQDF01000189-OQDF01000189.1-human-gut-metagenome-genome-assembly--contig:-NODE-189-length-23412-cov-1.966030_pt1 | contig 23412 bp, 22 predicted proteins | sample MGYA00242769_ERZ504597 | MGnify/ENA primary metagenome ERZ504597 (study PRJEB26092, sample SAMD00036305) | human gut metagenome | host: Homo sapiens | study: EMG produced TPA metagenomics assembly of...
CAGGTGGTGAAAATATCTACCCCGCAGAAATTCGTGAGGTGTTGTTAGGTATTCCTGCGTAAAAGACGCCTATGTGTTTGGTACCGCTGACGAGACGTGGGGTTATAGACCGTTGCGTTTGTTGAAGCGGATTATTCGGCTGCTACTATTGCTCATGACCATGAGGCAATGGGGCTTACTCAAGACGAGACGGGAATCGAAGCAGCAAGCTGTCCGCAAGAATTTGCTCATATGATTCATCGTTATTTAGATGATCATATGTCCAAACTCCATCATCCCAAACATATTTTGGTTTTGGACGCATTCCCGCTTACCGTGACGAGTAAGGTCGATCGTATTGTGCTCAAACAGCTCTACGACAAGCGAATCGATATTAAGCGTTTGAGCCTCTATCGCATCAAGCAGCCCTTTACGGTACCAGTCAAAACCCCCAAGGCAACCATTACTGAACGTGAATCGTTTTTCGTGGAAGTTGAAGATTGGGCGGGACGCATTGGTATTAGCGAATGCGTTTCGTTTAAGACAAACTGGTACTTGCCCGAGACTATTGAAGAGGATTTCCGGGTGGTAAGGGATGTCATTGCGCCTATCGTGTTAGGGGAGCGCTACATTCATCCTTCCAGGTGTCCCGTTCGCTTGCGACGTTTGCGGACTTGGCTCGCTATCCCATGGCTAAGGCAGCCGTGGAGCCTGCTTTATGGGATCTGTACGGCAAAATCGTTGGCAAGCCCCTTTCAAAGTTAATCGGCGGTTCCAATCAAGAAAAGATTCTAGGCGGTGCGTGATTGGGCTGGGCACTGCCGATGAGGTATGCGCTCAGGTAGATGCCGCTGTTCAAGCAGGCTATACGCGCGTAAAACTTAAAGTAAAACCCGATACCGTATTGGCTTGCGTGGAGGCTGTTCGAAAGGCGCATCCTGACCTGATTATCATGCTGGATGCTAACCAGTCTTTTGATGAATCGAATCTGGATATCCTGCGCAAGCTTGATGAGTTTGATATTGCCTGTATTGAAGAGCCTTATAATCCGCATTCGTTCCTCGTAATGGGGACACGAACCTGTTTGCGCGCTTGTCCGACTTGCAGGAGCACATTAAAACACCGGTGTGCTTAGACGAATCGGTTGTGACAGCCCAGGATATGGAAGAGGCGATGGATTTTGACAACTTGAAGTGCTATGCGCTTAAGGTGGCGAAATTTGGTGGCATTCAACCTACGCTTGACTTCTATAAATGGGCAAGAGAGCAAGGCAAAGTAACTTGGATGGGTGGCATGTTCGATACGGGTGTTTCCAAGCGTATGCATGCGGCATTTGCTACCTTGCCAGGAATGGATTTGCCGGCCGATGTTTCGGATTTCACTGAATATTTTGAGCACGACACTGCTTTGCCTTCTTTGCAGCTACAGGAGGGAGAATTGGTCTTAAACATGGTCGACCATCCTGCAGGTTTGGGTTGCGTGCTTGATAAAGATTACTTACGTTCAGTATTGGTGGACGAAGTGACCATCGCTAAGGACTAGGCTTGTAATTTGTAGGGACGAACTATTCTGAGCCTATAACCCAGATAATTTTGTTCTTGTGTTTATCGAGGGGGGGGTGCGGATATAATCGCACCTCTCTTTTTTGTGTGCGCCATTGTAAGGACTAAGCTTGCGATTCGTGCGGCGAAATCTCGCGCGAATTCCGAAATAAATTGCAAAAACGTTAAACAATGTTTCAAGTTTGCTAAATAAATCACGTTTGTTCTCGTATCATTACGTATTGCAGATATTTACAAAGGTTTTCCTTTTGTCATACGTAAAACAATAGCGTCGCCACTTCCCCCTGAGCGCTCATGTTTTGTGAAATATCTGACACACAAGAAGTAAACCATGCGTGAAGGACACAAACAGTGATTGAGTTCGGTGCTTTTCTAACGGCGTTAACGGGCAGTCCAGTATTGATAATTGTGTTATTGCTTACGTTGGGGGCGACGGTAGTAAATGGTGCAACTGATGCACCTAATGCTATTGCTACCGTGGTGGGAACGCGCAGTATGTCACCTGGTGCTGCAATCATCATGGCGGCGATCTGTAACTTTATTGGTTTGCTTGCGGTTACCACCATTGGTGCTGCGGTTGCAAAAACTATTTTCACTATGGCGAATTTTGGGGGAGATAATGAAGCGGCGTTGCTTGCGCTTGCAGCGCTATGATAGCGGTTATTGCTTGGGGTGTAATTACGTGGATATTTGGCATTCCCTCTTCGCAAAGCCATTCACTTATTGCTGGTATTACCGGTGCTGCTATTGCTTTGCAAAATGGTATTGGCGGCGTTAATCCCGATGAATGGGTAAAAGTTTTATACGGCTTAGTAATTTCTACTGGTTTGGGCTTTTTCTGCGGATGGTTGTTTACCAAGCTCATTGAATTTTTAGCACGAGGAATAAATCGTAGAAAGTCGGCAAACTTTTGGCATTGGGCACAAATTCTTGCGGGTGCTGGCGTGGCGGTAATGCACGGTGCTCAAGACGGTCAGAAATTCTTATCAGTAAGTATGATGGGCATCATGCTGTGCATGGGAATGGGCACCGAAACAGGTGACGTGGCGTTTCCTATGTGGTTGGTAATTCTCTGCGCTGCCACCATGGGCTTAGGTACTGCTATTGGTGGTAAGAAGATTATCAAGAGTGTTGGTATGGATATGGTAAAGATGGAACCCTATCAAGGATTCGCTGCTTGTTTGTCCGCCATATTCTGTATCGGTTTAGCTAATGGCACTGGTATGCCCGTGTCTACTACCCACACCAAAACAACTGCCATCATGGGCGTGGGCGCTTCGAAGCGCTTGAGTAATGTGAAGTGGGGCAAAGCGGGCAATATGGTGCTTGCATGGGTTCTTACGTTCCCGGGTTGCGGCATCATAGGATACGTGTTGGCGAAAGTGTTCTTGTTGTTCTAGGAATTTATACCTCCCCCTCTTGAAACGCGCGATAGATGCGCATGATATAAGCGCGCGATAGAAGCGCAAGATGGAAGTGTGTGGATACTGAGCCAGAGTGCGGCTGCGGTTGCGTTTTATCTAAAAAGCACTTTTCGTAATTTTAGTAATTTCTGTTTTAGGTCCTTGGGTCCTGCGGCCTTTCCGAAAAATGCACTGAGGGTGGGTATGAAAATATGGAATCATACCCCCCTGGGTGGGTATGTTTTTGCAAGGTAAAATTCGAATAAATCCAGGTAAACAGGCCATTTATCCAAAAAAATGTAGCTATTTTGATGATTTCATGATGCAAAGTTGTTAAGATTGCATCTGTATTCTGTTTTGGACAACTGTGCCCAAAATGCGTAGTTGTTTTCATTAGCTGAAAGCAGAGGGTTACTTACAGCTAATCAAATAAACCATTTTAGGTTTTTGTCGGAAAGGTAGATAGTATGTCGTTTTTGGGTCGTCACTCATCGGGTATGAGTACCTCCGCAAACCTGGGGTGGGCACAACAAATCAAAGCAGGGGAAGCACAATGCTGCTTTGATTCACGCCCAAAATAACCTCACGGGGGGGGGCACTTCTAAGCAAGTAAGCGCCGCGGTAAGTCTAAAAACCGCACCGCAGTATAACAGCGGAAAAACAGGAACGCTTCTTGCGTTGCTACTTGCATTTGTTCTTGCATTTTCATTGGCTGCGCAACTACAGCTTATGCGGATGACGGTAATTCTTCTGGATTTGATCCGCTTGGTGCAATCGCTAGCTTTTTCGGGGTTGGCGATAGTGCGGAAACGTATGCGGTTGAGAATGCTGATACTGTAAAGGTCGATCCCAACACCACGAACCAGTGGACGAACCATACCGCTCCCGGAGGCGTGACTTCCACGCAGAATGTGGGTCGCATCTGGACCGACAAGAGCGTGTTTAGCGAGGATTACTCGTTCAGCGGCCAGATTTCGGATTCCGTGGGGAAGGGAAGCTCCGACTTCCTTGTGAGCCTGTCTGCGCTTTCCTCCACGTCTAACGTACGTGAGACAGTTACCACCACTGAGCCGCTCGACATCGTGCTCGTGCTGGATGACTCCGGTTCGATGGATGAGTACATGACCATGGAGGGGCGCTACATCGAGGTCCCTGCGAATGAGGTTGTGGAATCGACCGGTCATCTTGAGGAGACTATCTTTGGCGGTACGACTGCCGTCCAAGATACCTCTGGTGGAGAGTATTACGCTCTCGTGAACGGAATTATGAGCGCATCACCGAGGTGACCAACAGGTTAATGGTTCTGCCATCTTGATTGGTGGCAGTTACAACGAGCATGTTCGTTGGGAGCTGAACGGCCAAGAGGTTACCCCCGAAACTACCACCTTCTATAGATATGAGCAGGGTGGGACCATCACACGTACCGAGGCGTTGCAGAACGCCGTCAACAGCTTCATTGATCAGGCTGCCACGCTGAACGGCTCGATTGAGAACCAGGAAGATAAGATTCGTATCTCTATCGTCGTATTTGAAGACAGTGCGACAACCGAGAACGGGCTGACGGTTTGCGAAGGCAACAATGTCAACACGCTTAAGCAGACGGTAAACAACTTGCGCGGGAACGGTGCGACCAACGCTGGTGCGGGTATGCGTAACGCAAACAACGTACTGAACGGATCCGACCGTCTCAATGCGAACCAGGTTGTCATCTTCTTTACTGACGGCGTTCCTACTACTCAGAGCAACTTCTCCGAGAGCGTTGCAAACACAGCTGTTGACAATGCCCACGCAATCAAAAACCGTGGCGGCATGGTCTACTCCATCGGTATCTTCAACGGTGCTGATCCGAGCCAGACTGAACCTGGCTGGAATCCCAGTGAGACACGGCAGGCAAACGTCTTCATGAACGCGGTTTCGAGCAACTATCCGAACTCGAGTGCATGGAACAATCTCGGGGATCGAGCTCAGGGCGATCCTGACTACTACAAGGCAACGAGCGATGCCAGCGAGCTTACCACCATCTTCGACGAGATTTTCGACGAGACGACCTCGAATATCGGTTCCGGCTCTCCCATCGAAGAGGTGACGACCGGCGGTGCTAACAACACCCCAGGCAACCTCGTCTTCACCGACCAGCTTGGTTCGTACATGGAAGTCACCGGTACGGGTGCTGGCACGGACAAGATGCAGCTTGCCTACGGAGACCAGCTCATCACGAGCGATTCGCGCGGGGAGGCAAGGAACGCGGCGACAACGCGACCGTCTACACCTATCACTTCAGTGGAACGGTCGAAGGTAACGAGGTTTACCACGAGGCGAATCTCGCTGACTTCTTCGTTGTGGTGACCCATTACGACGACCCCGCCATGGGCGACCAGGTGACGGTGACAATTCCGGCGTCGCTCATCCCTATGCGCAACTACGACGTCAACACCGACAACAACATCATGACGGTGAGCGAGGCATATCCCGTTCGCCTGTTCTACGGCGTAAGCATCAAGGCTGATGTTCAAGCAGTGCTTGATGATCCGATGAGCGACCCTGAACTGTACAGCGAAGTCATTAAGGCTAACGCATCGGATGACGGGCAGACGCTCGACTTCTACTCCAACGCTTACAACGGCGGCACGGACGGCGCCACCACTTCCACCTTCACGCCGAGCGACAGCAACCGCTTCTATTACTACACCGAGAACGAGCAGCTTTACCTCGATGAGGACTGCACCGAGCCTGCAAATCGTTACAACATCATCAACAACAGGGGGACCCTGTACTACCAGGACACCTATTGGCAGCAGGGTGAAAACGGTGCTGCCTCTCAGGAGACCGAGCATATTGGGATCAACGTAAGCGGTTCCGACCTGACGTTTGTTCGCTACGACGCTAGTGACAATGCGTACATTCCTTCTGGTACGCAGCGCCTCGACCGCCCCAACACGCTGACGTCGGTTAAGGATTCCAACAATACCGAGACGGCGAAGAACGTGCTTCATCCCGAACGGTCTGGCAATAACGTCACTCAGAACCTGGGCAACAACGGCAAGATGTCGTTCGAGCTGCCCGGCGACCTTGTGATCACCAAGAACATCGATTGGGGCAACGCGTCCGACCAAACCAAGGAGAACCAGAAGAACTTTACCTTCCAGGTGAACTTCAACGGTGATGAGCCGCTTGACGGCAACTTTGCGTACGAAGTGTACGGCAGCGGTGTGGATCCGGTGTCGAACGGTACGATTGCCGATAACGGAACAGTGACCATCGAGCTGGCCAGCGCGTCGTGATCACGGGGCTGCCTGCGGGCACCACCTACACTGTGACCGAGCAGGGAGCCAACTCCAACGGCTTCACCACCACGGACAACTCTGCTGGTGACGGTGCCAACACCACCGACGGTGTAGTTGAGGGCATGATTGTCGGCGGATCGCAGCACAATGCGACGTTCACCAACACCTACAACGCATCCACTCCGGTTAACCTGAGCACCAGTACTACGTTGAGCGTTCAGAAGGTGCTCGACGGCCGTGACTGGCGCGACGATGATAGCTTCACGTTCAGCCTGTCTTCAGTCCAGAGTGCTCCCGCATCCTCCAAGGCCGAGATTGTGATTACCGATGCCACGGGCAACAACCATACGGATTCCTCGGTGACATCACGTTTACGACGATAGGCGAGTACCGCTATACCATCACCGAGGTAAACGACGACAATCCTATCGTGGGCATCGATTACTCCGCCGCGGTGTACCTCGTGACTGTCAACGTGGTTGACGGCGGAAATGGCAACCTTGCCATCGGCAACGTTTCCATCGACAGCTGCAGAATGACGAGGGCGCTGAAAGCACTGACAGCACGTCGGGCGTCAGGCAGTACGGTGACCTTCACCAACCGTTATTTGTCTGACCAGGGATCGACTACCATCGACGGTACGAAGGTGTATGACGACACCACGGGCGGCAATAACATTGATGCTAACAAGTTCACCTTCCGCCTTGAGGCACTGGGTGGCTATGACACGGGTAACAAGCCCGGAGACGGCAGCTATACCTATGCCGCTGGCGAGACTCCTATGCCTGCTGGTGCTCAGGACAACGCCATCACGACTGGTAACAGCGGCAATGAGTTTCACTTCCCGACCATCTATTTCGATGGCGACGATGTGGGCCGCACCTATGAGTACAAGGTGGCCGAGGTTACCGGCAACGAGCAGGGTATGAAGTACGATGATACTGAGTACACGCTGCTCATCACGGTGACCGAGAGCATGACGGTCAGGGCGGCGAGCTCATGCGCACATCGTTGCCACGCCGAGCATCACGCCTACGGATCTGAAGTTTACGAATACTTACGATCCGACTGATGCGACGCTGACCGGTGGCGACGCTATCCACGGCACCAAGGTCCTTAACGGTCGCTCCATGAACGAGGGCGAGACCTTCTACTTCCAGCTCACCCAGACGGGCGGCATCAAGGTGCTCGATGCGCCTGAGATCGCTACGGTTTCCGCTGCGACGGAGACATGAACTTCAACTTCAGCGACATGACCTTCTCGCAGACAGGTGATTACACCTTCACCGTCAACGAGGTCGCTGATGCCAATGGTGCCGAGACTACCGATGGCAATGGCTGGTCTACAGTCAGAACCTTTGCACCGTGACAGTCCATGTGGACGATAACGAAGATGGCACGCTCTCGGCGACCGTTGAATACAACAACTCGGTTGGCGCTGACAACAGCTAGGCTGTGTTCACCACACTTATACCGCCTCGATGAAGTACGGCGAAAAGGGCGGTATCGTGGTGACCAAGCAGCTGCTTGACCGCAACATGGCTGTTGGTGACTTCGACTTCACCATCACTGGCGAGGGCGACGCTGCGACCTGATCGGCAGCTCTGACCAGAGCTTCGAGAATGCCAGGGTGCTCTTGCCGGTGGAACGGTCAGCATGTCCAAGCTGCAGGGTCTGACGTTCGATCAGGATGACGCGGGCAAGACCTATATCTTCACTGTGGATGAGGTTGACCCTGCTGCCGACGATGCGATCCCCGGCGTGGTCTACGACAAGAGCCAGTACCGCGTCGAGATTGAGGTCGTTGACAACGGTAACGGAAGCATGCACACCGTGACCACGGTAACCCGCACCATGAGGGCGACCGGCGATCCTGACAACACGGTTGTTGTCGATCATGCCAACTCCGACAGTGGAGACTACGCTGTACCGACCTTCGGTTTCGTGAACGATTACAACCCCAACCCGGCGGTGATCGGCGGTGACGCAGACACAGCGCTGCAGGTTACCAAGACCGTGACCGGAGCCCCGTCTCCTGACGGCGTTGGGTACAACTTCACGCTGACGGCGCAGGATACCGCAGAAGGGCCGGTTGCAAACATCGGCGGCTTGATGGGAGCAACCAATTGACCGTCAGCACTTCGGGTGTCATCAATGCGGGCGAGTCGCAGACGGTCTCGTTTGGCCAGCTGACCTTCAGCGCTCCGGGAATGTACACCTTTACGGTGCAGGAGGATGCTCCCGCCGAGGATGCCGGTTGGACCTATGACACCACGCCCAAGACCGTATGCGTGGTTGTCACCGACCGTAACTCGGAGGGCCAATACGACGGTAATCTGTACATCCAGAATGTTACGGGCAGCCCTGTTGCAGTGACCAACAGCTACGAGCCCGGTTCCGTGACAGTCGGAGAGGGCGATGTTGCTCCCATCACGGTTCAGAAGACTGTGTCGGGTAGCGACACGCAGGCCAATTTCTCCTTCCAGCTGGTTGCGGTCGACCCGGCAAACGATAAGTGGGACAACGTGGAAGTCGTTGACCAGGGATATGACGGCAGCTCGTCGATCACCGAAGATTTCAGCGACGGCGACGTTAAGACGGCGACGTTTGGCGGTATCAGGTTCAACGCTGCTGGCGAATACCAGTTCAAGATTGTTGAGAATGACACCGATAAGGCGCCTGGTGGCTGGACATATGACAAGCATGAGGCTACTGTGACGGTTACGGTGACCGACCAAGACTTCGACGGTCAGCTCGACGCTACGGTGACGTACGACAACACAGGCGCCACCACGGATGCGGATAAGGCCGTTGACAACGCCGCTGCGTTCACCAACTCCTACAGCACGAGCAGCACGGATGCGGACACCGGCTCTGCCGAGGCGAAGCTGACCAAGGTGCTCGAAGGCAAGGTGTGGGACGGCGACAGCTTCACGTTCGAAATTAAACCTGAGAGCAACACCGCTGGCATCGAGACAGCCGACATGCCCATGCCGAATGACGATGCGGGTGGTGACGGCAGCAACAACACGGTGACCGTGAACGCTCCGACGGAAGAGGACGGCAAGACCGCCATCTTCTCCTTCGGCAGCATCACCTTCGACACTCCGGGCACCTACGTCTATAAGGTGACCGAGGTTGCGGGTGGCAACGCGGCATAGACTACTCCAGCAACAAGGCGACCATCACCATCGAGGTGGTAGACAACCACCAGGGCGCTCTCGTTGCCACTGTGGGTATTGAAAATAACGTGTTCACCAACACCTACGCCAGTGAACTTGACTACGCTGCGGGCGGCGGCCTCGAGATCATCAAGACATTCGAGAACGCTGACATGCGCGAATTTAACTTCACGGTAACGCCGAAGAACGAGGCCTCTGCCGATAAGCTGGGTATTGACATGGCAGGTGAGACCTTCACCACTAAGTCGGACGCAACTATCGGAGATGACGATGCGTCCCATGCGGAGATCATGGTGATCGACGCTGGCACAGAAGCGAAGTTCACGCAGGACGACGCTGATGATACCTATACCTACACGGTACAGGAGACCAAGGGCGATGATGCCAGCGTGACTTACGATGGTACGGTCTACACCGTGACCATTACCACCGTTGACGATGGTCTGGGCGGCATCAAGGTAACTACGACGGTAACCAATGGTGCTGACTATAAGCAGACTTACGTTTACGATAACGATGCTGAGACTGAGAACCAGACGGCTGTGGTTCCGTTCACCAACACTTACAAGGCTGAGGGGCAGTTGGGCGGCAACGGTGCCGTGAGCATCAACGCCACCAAGACGCTCACCAACCGCCCTATGGTCGACGGTGAGTTTAAGTTCAACGTGATCAACGCCGCCGATGACAGCAACACGGTGGTTGCCACCGGCACCAACGATGCTAACGGCACCATCAACTTCAGCGCTATCAACTACAGCATCGATCAGATGCTTAAGGACGTGGACAACGGCCTGGCAACGCCGAGCCTCGTAGAGGCAAGGACACCTTCACCTATACCTATAAGGTGACGGAGGATACTGCCAACCTGGACGATGGCGTGAGCGCAATCGACACCGCAGGCTTCCAGATCACCGTAACGGTGACCGATAACGGCGACGGCACGCTGTATTGTCGTAGCGTACCCGGGTGGCGGCGACGGCCTCACCTTCCGCAACACCTACGGTGAGGACGACCAAGGTAAGGCGACGTTGAACATCAACGGAATCAAGACGCTCAAGGGTTGCGTCCGGTGACAACGCGCCTGACATCGAGGGTAAATACACCTTCACCCTGACCGGCTCCGAGGGCGCACCGATGTCCGCCACGACCGAGGCGCATAACGACGACGCTGGCAACGTGCCTCGGCGATATCACCTTCACCATGGAGAACGTCTTCGGTGATACAGGTGTTCAGGAAGCTGCGACGGCAGACGAGAACGCTGCGGATATAGGTAACGAAAAAGAAACTGTAGACAGCGAAGCTTCTGGAGAATCCGGCGCTGTTTCAAATGCGACCGATGTTGATACTCAGTCCGCTACACGCACCAAGGAGTTTACCTACACGGTGACAGAGTCTGGCAACGTCCTCGGCGTTGACAACGACACCGAGATCTCCAAGACCTTCACGGTCACGGTGACCGACAACGGCGACGGCTCGCTCTCTGTGAAGTCCAACCCTGCTCAGGGCGCACTCTTCTCGTTCACCAACACCTATAACGTGGATCCTGAAAAATCTTCGCCCACTGGCGCGGGTGGCATTACGATCACCAAGAACCTTGATGGCCGTAACCTGAACGACGGTGAGTTCACTTTCGAGTTGGTCGACCAGAACAACAAGGTAGCAGCTACGGGCACAAACGACGCTAACGGTAATGTTGAGCTTGGCACGGTGAAGTTCACTGAGCCCGGCACGTTCACCTACACCATCCGTGAGGCGAAGGGCAGCGCTGGCGGCGTTGACTATGACACTGTTCATTACAAGGCTACCGCAACGGTGACCGACAACGGCGACGGCACGCTCAAGGTTGAGTGGAGCTTTACCGACGCACAGGGTAACCCACTTGGAGAGAATGCAAGCATCACCTTCAACAACACCTACACCGCTCAACCCACCAGCGTTTCGCTTGGTACCGGTAAGCTGATTGAGGGTCGTGCTCTTGCGGCAGGTGAATTTACCTTCAAGCTGGCAGACGCTGATGGTAACGAAATAAGCACTGCTACCAATGAAGAAAACGGCGCCGTAACGTTCGACACCATCACCTACGACACGCCTGGTGATTACACGTACACCATCACTGAGGTTGCTCCGCAAGATACCGATCCCTTCACGGACGGCATCCAGAACAATGGTGTGACCTACGATGAGTCGGTATATAACGCAACCGTAAAGGTTACCGACAACGGTAAGGGCAATTTGACTGCTCAGATTAGTTACAGCACTGAAGATGGCACGGCTCCACTCTTCGTTAACACCTATACGCCTCCTGCCGAACCTGAGCAGGGCACCGATGATGGCGGCTTGTTCGGCATGGCAAAGACAGGCGACTTATGGGCGGCATGATGGCAGTAATTGCTGCGGTGATTGCTGCAGCAGCTGGCGGTGCAGCGTATGCGGTACGCAAGATGCGTCGTCCTCGCGGGCGTCACGCACGCTAAACAATAAAAGGTCTGGCTTCGGGGCTTAAAACGCAAAGCAGACAACGCTTCGAAGCAACCAGTTATCAAAACCTTAAGGCCTTCTAGGAAGCGCGGGAAGGTTTTAGGTTCGAGGGAGTTCGAGACAAAAGCGCTCGGGCTCCCTCGCTGTTTAACGAAATCGTGAGGGGATTACGTTATGAATTGGAGTGAGGGGCTCAGACAAAAAGCAGCAGAATTATTCGAAAAAGGCCTTGGCTATAAAGCGGTTTCATCTGAGCTGGGCGTTAATCGCGAAACGGTGCGCGATTGGTCGTACACTTGGCGAGCGTTAGGCACCGACGAATTCCTAAAAAGCCACATCGGAGAGCGTATTGAATATGCGCCGGAGATAAAAGTTGCCGTAGCTCAGGATAGGATTGCGGGCATGGGCGTGGTGGAGGTGATGACGAAATATCACATTCCCAATCGACATCGTGTCAAAGAGTGGGCAGGCATGTACAAGCTTAAAGGCGCTCAGGCATTTGGCCTTGAAGAGAAGCAGGATAGTCCGTGGAACCCGACTGTCCCTTCTTAGGTGCATACCCCCCTGTAATACCTGGTCAAAGGGGGGCATGAAATTTTAATAATCCGTTTTCGGAGCCTTTAATCTGGATAATTGTGATAACTTTGTGAATAAGTCATATTTCCATTGCATTAAATTCTCAGCTATATAAAATAAATTATTGCGCTTAGGGCGCAACCAGATAGTGCGGGGTGGAGCAGTCTGGTAGCTCGCCGGGCTCATAACCCGGAGGTCGTTGGTTCAAATCCAGCCCCCGCGACCAAAATTTCCAGGCCAGTCGTTTATCGGCTGGCCTGTCTTTTTCTATATCCGGCTATCGTTTCCTGATTTGTCTATAAAGACGCTAAGTTCACGCAATTTTGCTACTAATGCAAAGTCGCGAAAACGCTCCTGGCGTTTGGGAAGTAAGCGGTAAACCACCAAGACTTTTTACACCACGAATAGCGGGGGATTTGCAACTGCATTCCTATTTGCAGTGCGCGATAGTCAACGATTTAAAATTTCCGGTTTTTCCTCCGTAAATGACAAGTAAAGCGAGTTGTGTACTGGTCTCGTCAAACAACGTAGCGTTGAAAGAAAGCAGTGTGTCATAAAACATCAAATAATGGTAACAACCTCAACAAAAGAGAGCCTTTTATTCCCGTGTTTCCCCAACGGTGCAATCAATCTATACACAACTCGACTTACTTGCCAAAAAGGCCGCCGAAAACCGGAAATTCTGTTTCTCCACAAATTGCCACTTCAGTCAAATAAAGTGATCCTTTTGAAAAAGTCTTCCTAACCGTGAAAACCCGCTTCTCCACAGATTCTAATAAATGACGATTACTCTCTTAAAATGGGAGTTGGTTAGTAACAAATTCCAAACGGACCACCTTTAGGGAATATTCTGCGTCGTTAAGTGATATACAGAGCATTTGAAAAAGACTAAAGCGCGATGTCAGAATCAAAGATTTCGATTGCACTGGTAAAACGTGGCGAACAAAAGTCACGCATATTAAGGCCAGTGAAGGTGGCGATTATTATGTATAAAATTCTTGCAAGTGTTCTTGCAATTTTGCTTTCTACTCAAATGATAGTGCCGCTTGCTTATGCGGCTGAAGAATCAGAAGGGAAAGCTGATAAAGGTTCGCGGGATGTAGGCGCAAGTGAACTATCTGGAGAAACAGCATTAGGGGCGACGTCCTTAATGATACCGAAGACATCATCGACAGCATCGGGGACAACAGTGTCAGCGGCATCGGCGGAGAAAGGCGCAATATCGTCAGCGGCAGCGCAGACTGGTGCAGCGGCATCTACTGGCGTGCAGACTGGCACATCAGCATCGACTGGCGCGTCAGCTAGTGCATCGCCATCTACTGATGTATCGGCTGACACGTCACCATCAACAACGGAATACACAACGCCGTCAACGGCGGCGCAGACTAGTGCGGCGGATCCGGCGGCGCTGCCAACGGCATCACCAGCAAACTCCAATGCAACAAAGTCAGCGCATTTTTCGCTCAATCAAAACACAATAGGCAATGATGGCCTCTCCACGAGTGTCACCATAACGCTCGATTGCTCAGGAAAAGAGGGCGACAGTTTCGTTCTTAAAATTTCAAAGGGAGAGACGTATGGACTGAGCGATCTCGACTTTGAAAAATCGGAACTCTAGGCACTTCAAAACTCAGAGAAGATAGCCAGTACTATTACATTACCGATACGCTTTCGCAGGCAGGTTCCTTTAATCAGTCGATAACTCTTAGCCAGAAGAACAATTATGCAGGACAGCCCTTGCTAAAAGAGATCGGAGAGACCACTAAAGCGGTCGAGCTCAGTTCTGGCGGAGAAACAATTCAAGAAGAGTCGTTTACGCAGTTTATTAAGCCAGGTATAAATCCAAGTGTAAAGCGCATTAATCCAACTACCTCAAGTGCACCAGCCGTTATTCCTCACGTTAACTACACCTATGAAGTTAATTTAGGAGAAAACACCGGCGTGGATGACAGCACTTCTTATAGTAGTGCTCAAGCGAATTCAGGCATCAATTACGGCACAACAGTCACTATTCCAGTGCCAGAAGGTTTTCAGCTTGATGCTGAAGCTACTGCAGCAAGCAATGGCTTTACCGATGGAACGACCATCACCCAAGAGGGCGGAGCAGGAAGTGCTCTTTTAATCAGTGTTCCAAAAGGGGCTGGTGCGCAGTATCACCAATCAAAGCAGGATACAAACTTGTTGGATCCTATGAAATTCCTATCCCGGAATCAGACGTTAATCTAACGGCATCAGGAACCGCCCATGTAGAAACAAAGGTAAATGAAAAGGGTGATGTGATCTCCGCAGATTTTTCTCCGTGGACTGAAACCATTCGTGGATTGAGCAGCGGACTAGGGGCAGGGTCGGTTAAAACTTCAGCATCGGGAGTTTCTACTTCGAGAGAACTCTTGCTAGACGAAGACGAAAGCAATGACCCAGGATTTCTGAATACGTTTGGGTTTGATAATGATTCTGTCTTAGTGCTAAAGGAAGGCTCTGAACTTGGAAGCAACCCCACGTTTACTATTGATATTGCGAACGGTATGGCGGCCTCTTCAATAAAGACTCCTGCAGGTTCGGGAAATCTTGCGGGAACAAAATCGTTTTCGTATCAAGTTACTTACAACGACGGCACAACTGCGGAAGGAACCATTGACGCGGGTGCTTCTCTTGACGCATCGGAAGGCAAAACAATCAAGCAGGTTATTCTGAAGCCTGATCAGGTTCTTCCTGGCGCACGTAGCGATAACGCTTCTACCAATACCCGTGGTAATAACTTCATTGTGTTTGGCAAGGTTTCCAAAACCTACCTTTGGAATGATGACGCTCATAAAGCGGGCGACGCGGTTTCTGTTGGTGATACGCTCACTTCGTCGTTTTCTTTTGAAGTAGAAAAAATGCCAAACAGCAAGGGAGAAATGCGAGCTTCAGTAAAATCAAGTGCATGGAGCGAACAAAAAGTAATCGGAGCTGAGAGCTTAAAAACAAGTCTTTCAGTATGGACTTATCAGTCGAGCAGGATGCCTGGAGTTGCCGATGCGGGTAAAACGGCAGTAACGGGAACGGGCAATTCAAACGACACCACTGATACCATCTATGAACCAATTTTCTATACGGTATTACCGACGGGGCTTACATATAACGACAAAGTGGAATGGCTTGCAGGAAACCCCCAGGTATCAACCTTTTGGACGGGAAGTGGTGCCGATGCTCATCAGGTAATCAAGGCGGATTATTCTGGTACGGGCTACTCGTTCAAGACGAAAACCTCTGCAGTTAATGCCTTTCATCTTGCTGCTGATGGCGATCTTATGCCTGGCACCTATCAGATTTATACCTTTGTCACTACCTCAACGGGAATGACCAATAAGAAGGCGACCGACGAAAAACAGTGGAATTCCGAAATGACCGAAGGGCATGCGGATAAAACGTATTGCATCGGAACAAGTAACTGGACGGTGTTGCAAGCAAAAGCTCTGATGCCGTTTTCAGTAGCAAGTGGAAATCTTGACGAGGGATACCTTATTCATGCTGGTCGTTCGGACGATAAAGGGTCCGAGGATATGGCTTTTGCGGTAAATATCATCAACGCCACGGCAAATGAAGTAAAAGGAGCAAAGCTTGCTGTGAATCTTCCCGCGACAGATGATGGAGTAAGCGAATTTAACTTTACTTTGAACGGACCGATTTCGCTCGACGGCACTCAAAATCAGCAAGCTAAAGTGTACTATTCGACCGAAAAGTTCGATCTTGCCCAGGCTTCAGCTCCTGATACAGGAAACCTCCTAACTGCAAGTCAAGTTAGCGACTGGAGTCAAGTTAAAGCGGTGCTTATTGATGCGGGAAATATGGCTGGTAATACAACCTTGGGAAGAGTACTAATTGAAGGAAAAGATGCCACATTAGACAACGATGCAGGAAAGACAGCTTATCTAGCCTATACGCTTTATTCGAACGATCTTCTTCCTTCTCGTGTTGGTTTAAAGGATGGCGCCCGAATCGCAGTAGAGGGAACTTCTACAGTGGGTACCGTTCTCCAATATATCGATGATCAAGGTGTCACGCAGTCAATTCCACTGAATTTCACGCGATCGTATCGTAATAACAAGGATTATATTTCTGCTGAAGATTTTCCGAAAAGTCTCAACGATTTTGGCGCGGATGATCAGGCGAAGATTGCTGAGATCTTGAATTCGCTTGGTGGAAAATATGAACTAGATAAAGATCAGTTCCCTTCTGCAGTGCTAGACAATGGTACAAAAACCTGGAGTTCTGATCTGGAAAATAAGGTTGTTGCTTTTGGTGATTTAGCTCGTCCTTATGCCGACGGGGACCAGGTGGTTTATAAGCTCATTCAGGTTCCCCAGAATCCAGACGAACCTGGCGACAAGCCTGGTGATGGCGGAGATAATCCTGGTGGCGGTGACAACCCTGGCGACGGCGACAAGCCTGGTGATGGTGGCGACTCTGGCAACAACTCCAGTGACGGCGGCGACTCTCATGGAGATAATCCCGATCAGAACTGACCCGAATGATTCAAACGATCCTAATGACACCCACGATTCGAGTACGGTTTCGGAAAACAATGGCTCAGAAGCTCAGAATAAAGCTGCGAATCATTCGGAAGAGCAGTCTAATGCTGCATCGCAGAAAAACCTTCCTCAAACAGGGGATGGGATACTGCTTCTGGTTGTTTCTTGTGTAGCAATCCTGGGTATTGTAGGTGCTGCGGTGGCTGTTTTTGCTCTTCGCAATAAAAAGTAACGACGAGCTAGGAGTAGCTATGAGCGAAGGGTGTGAACGATTGCGAACAGCTTCAAGCGAGGAGCGCGACCGACGATGCAAGCAAGGAACGCAACCGACTATGCAATCGAGAAACGCGACTGACGATGGGTAGCAGAAGCTCGTTTCGAGAGACTCTAGTTAGCTACGAGATTCCTAGAATTTTCTTGTAGATGTCTTCATCGGAGTCAAGGAAGACGTTAAAAACAATCACCGGTATTTCTTTTCCTGTTGATTCGCGATCGTCCAGCCAATCTTGCACTGTTTTTACCGCAATACGTGCGGCATCTTCTGCAGGAAATCCGAATACGCCAGTGCTGATACAGCAAAATGCCACAGAGGTATCTCCTGCTTCAACGCTTGCATCAAGACAACTACGATAACTTGATGCAAGCTGTTCGCGCAGTTTGTCGTTAAGAGCACCATTGGCGATAGGCCCAACCGTATGAATTACATGTTTGGCAGGCAGGTTATAGGCAGGAGTGACCTTTGCCTGACCCGTGGGTTCTTCGTGGCCTTGTTTAATCATTATGCGAGCACATTCGTAGCGAAGCTGTATGCCGGCAAAGGCGTGAATAGCATTGTCGATGCAATAATGAAGGGGTGCCCAGCAGCCAGTCATTCCAGAATTTGCGGCATTTACAATGGCATCAGTTGCAAGCGTTGTGATATCGCCCTTCCAAAGACGAAGGCGGGGATCGAGTGGCGACACAGTTGTGCCCTCGATGGTTGTGATTCCCGCTTCTTCGATCATTCCTTGAAGTAATTCATCTTGTGCAGCAAGCAAGTCAGCGTCAGCGCGCCAGGGCTCGCGCATGTTCACGAGCGCACGAAACGCAAGCCATAATTGGTTTGTTGAAGCGCGGTCCATCTCTTCTTTTGCTGGAACGATATCAAGCAGAGCTTGAGTGATGTATCCACCATTGTCTAGGCGCTCTTTCATGAGGCGCTTTACCAGATAGAGACAGAGATCATGTTTGCGTTGCTGGTCCATGAGGCATCCTTTCGAAGCTTATTCTGAATTATAGAGGGCTTGCTGAAAAAGGCTTGGCATTTGTTACTTTTCGAGCGGAAAGTAAACGGTAAGCAAATGGTGAACAAATGAAACAGTCTGTTTCTCGCTTCTTGGTAAGGCTTAAAAATCAAGAGAGAAAGCAAACGAGCCCAAACAAACGGCTCCTAGTCAGCGGCTCCAAATCAACGGCCCCAAAGCAAACGGCTCCTAATCAAGTGTTAAGGGCGTTTTATTGAGGTTTATTTGGATGGTTTTAACTATTCTCCCAGCTAACAAGGGTTATCGGTTTCGACTATAGCCAGTATTCGGCTTTTAGGATTAACACTTGTGGGAAAAAGCGAGTAGGATTGAACCCCATCAATCGAAATCCTGAAGCAATTCAAGTGTTTTCAGAAATGCTGAATCAGGAATCTATAACTCGTCGAGAGGAGGACTTGTGAGCAGCCTATCAAAAGAATTATTACGCGGCTGCAATAGCTTTAACGAGCGAATGCGAATTGCTCGAATGCGCAAGTCCGATGACGCGCTAGGCAAGATCAATGGCCCGATTCTCAAATTTGCTGATACGCAAAGATACGATTCTTAATTCTCATTTCTTTGAAAGGAAAATCCATGACAAAGTTCATTTCTCGTAAACTATTTGCCGTAATTACGATCGCGGTAGCTCTTTGTGCTGCCCTTGCTTTAACGGGATGCAGTGGCAGCTCAACCGATTCTGCCTCTGAAGACTCTGGTGACAAAACCATCAAGGTAGCTGCTGTACCTACTCCTCATGCAGAAATTCTCAACAATGTTGTTAAGCCTCTTTTGGAAGAAGAGGGTTATACCTTAGAGGTAACCGAATTCACTGATTACGTACAGCCAAACACGGCAACCGAAGATGGGGAAGTTGATGCAAACTACTTCCAGCATGGTCCCTACTTAGAAAACTTCAACTCTGAGCGTGGTACCCATTTGGTAAGTGTAACTTCAGTACACTATGAGCCGTTGGCTATCTATCCTGGCAAGGTAAGCTCTCTTGATGATTTGCAGCAAGGTGCAACCGTTGCAGTTCCTAACGATCCTACGAACGAAGCTCGTGCCCTTTTGCTCCTTCAGCAGGAAGGCCTGATTACTCTGACTGAAGGTGTGGGTGTTAATGCTACGATCAACGATATTGTTGACAATCCGCTTGATCTTCAAATTGAAGAACTCGAGGCAGCAGTTGTTCCTACGGTATTAGCTGACGTCGACGTTGCCTGCATCAATGCAAACTACGCTATCGAGGCTGGCCTTACCGTAAACGACAATGCTCTGGCGGTTGAAAGTGCTGATGGTGACGCAGCTCAGACCTATGCAAATCTGCTTGTTGTTAAGGAAGGCAACGAAAACAACGAGGTATTCAAGCTTTGGCAAAGGCTCTGAACTCCGACGAGGTTCGTGATTACATCACCAACAATTATCAAGGCTCAGTATTGCCAGTATTCTAAGTAAGTATTCAAATTCTTTGAAGGTCGTCCAAAAGGACGGCCTTCTTCAACGTAAAACGATGGAGATCACAAAAAAAGGGGGAACATATACCATGGTCAATGTTGATGAATTAAGGAACGCTCCTGTTGCGATTTTAGGTGGCGGTGCTGTTGGAAAAACCTGCGGTGCGGATTGCGCACTCGCTGGTCAAGAGGTTCGCATTTGCATCTGGATCCCTTCTTTGAAAAAACTCTGGGTACCGTTATTAAGACGGGCATTACTTTGCAGGACAAGGCTCCTGGAACTCAGACCAAATATGGTTTTCGCCGTATGGGCAAAGGAGAATTCGCGCTGGCAACCAATTCGGTAGCGGAATGCGTAAAAGGTGCAAAGCTCATCATTGTTGGTATTCCTTCTGTTGCTCATGAAGTTTTCTTTAAGGAACTTATTCCTTGCTTGGAAGATGGGCAGATCATTCATATCATTCCCGACAACTATGGTTCTCTGAAATTGCGCAAGATGATGCGCGAAGCGGGATGTACCAAAAACGTTATCATCGGTGGTTGGTCATCTGCTCCTTACGGTACGCGTGTGGATACCGAAGGTGGCGTAATGAAACCTACGTGCAGTTTGGTATATCGTGCCATTACGCTGCGCGGTGCTGCACTTCCCGCAAAGGATACGGAAGATTTCGTAGAAGTTCCAAAGCGCTGGGTTGTTTTGACGCTATCACCGAAGGCGACGGCGCGGTTTGTGGCGATACGGTGCTCGATATTGGTTTTTCGAATGTGAACCCTGTTATTCATGTTCCTGGTACGGTGCTGGGTGTATCTACGATGGAAAACTTCAGCACGGTACTGGGTAAAAATGCCCATGAGTACAGCATCTATTCACATTCTTTCTGTCCTTCTATCAGCGAGGTTCAGTATCAGTCTACAACGAAGAAATTGCACTGGCAGAAGCTATTGGGGTAGGCATTCAGCCTTTCAAGAAAGAAGTATTTTTCCAGCGCACCAGCGTATTGGGAGAAGAATACATGGGAGAAGGTTGCAATGTTCCCTTTGAAGAGGAATGGGAAGTAGGCTATGCAACAGGTCCCTTCACGATTCAGAATCGCTATGTTACCGAAGACGTACCTGTTGGTTGCATGTGTATCATGAGTTGGGCAAAAAATTCGGAGTGCCAACGCCGATTATCGATTCAATGATCGTGCTTGGTGGCGTTATGAATAAGACCGACTACATGGCAACGGGTCTAACCCTTGAGGAACTTGGTATTGCTCATCTGGACAAGGATCAACTGCTTGCTTATCTGCATGAGGGCGAGTATGTAGAGGCATAACCTGTGTTATTTGTTCTCAACTGAGTGATCTGTGGCTGGCGTTGTCGTGGACAGTTATTGTTCGGGATAATGCCAGCCTTTTGTATAATCCAAAGCATTCACAACGAATGTTCGAGGCTGCAGGTCCAAACAGGGAATTAACGAGACTGCGGGTCCAAACAAGGGATTTGCAGGACTATGGAGCAAAGAGGAAACAATGGCAGTTACGTGGGGTAGCGCCTATGGCGCAATTACAAACGAAGAACAGCGTCGAGGCGTTTTTGAGCTACCGCCTCGTTATACCAGTGGACAAACCTTAGGTATTATTGCGGTCGATTTAGATTATCCGAAAGTTCCGGGCAATGTGGTTAACGCAACAACGTATGATTTTCCCGTGCTCTACGAGATGGTTTCGTTCGAAATCGAACAACTTTTTGCGGGTGATCCTGCTATTAAGCAGCAGGTAATTGAAGCTGCAAAAAAGCTTGAAGCCGAAGGAGTTCGTGCCATTATTGGTGCTTGCGGCTATTTTGCTCACTTTCAAAAAGATGTTGCTGCTGCGGTGGGAGTGCCCGTATTTATGTCGAGCTTATGCCAGCTCGCAACTATTAAAACATGGCTTCCTTGCGATAGAAAAATTGCGGTATTTGCCGCTGATGGTGCAAGTATTGATGATGAATTCCTGTCAAACGTCAACACTACTACCGACCAGATTGTCGTGGTAAATGTAGGCGATATGGAAAGCTTTGCTCCTATCCGTTGGGGGAAGGGTCCTCTTGACAATGGAAAACTTGAGGACGATTTGTGCGCGCTGGCAAAATCAGTATGCGAGGGCGATCCAGAGATCGATGCGATTCTTTTGGAATGTAGCGATTTGCCGCCATACGCCGCTGCAATCCAACGCACAACAGGCTTGCCTGTTTTCGACTTTATTACCCTTGCAAAATGGGTGGAAAGCGCTGTGGTGCAACGCCCTTATTACGGGGCGCTTTAAAGTAGGAGATGCGCTGGCATCACTCAATCGCCTGAACCTCTGTCCCTTATTACGGAGCACTTTAAAGGAGGAGACGTACCTAAAACACCTATGGTGCATGGAATTCATCTTTAAGTTTTCTGAGTTTGCTTAGGATTTTATGGGTTTCGTTGTGGTATGCCAAGATCTGCCTAAGACTTGGTGGGTTTCGTTGTGGTATGCCAGGATCCGCCTCGGACTTTGTGGGATTTGTTATAGTGTGCCAGGGTCCGCCTAAGACTTGGTGGGTTTTGGCAAAACATACTTGATGCCTGTTTTTTGCGACAGCCTGGTAATAGTGGAAGCCGCCTGAATAAGTTCGTCTATTTCTTCATCTGTCAAACCGTCAAGGTTAGATGCAGTGTCATATTTAAGTCACGCATATGGTCATCTAACATGAGAACTGCGGTATCGGTAAGACGCACGATAACCATACGGCGATTTTCTTCGTTGCGTTCAGAAGCGATAAGCCCTTTTTCGCGAAGACCATGAATGGCACGGGTTGCCTGTTCGGGGGCAATATATACCTTTGCGCTTAAAGTGGACATATTCATAGGGCCATCTGAATACAGAGCCATAAGTATATCCATTTGGGTTTTAGTGGCAGAAACGGGAAGCGGGGCCGACAGAACGGTCCTCTTGAATAATTCGTTGAAATAAAATGATGCTTGAATAAGAAATTGTGCATCAGTGTTGCTAATCATAGGTGCGTTCCTGTCTGCGGAGGATATCTTCGCTCGCTTTTTCTCTTGCTGCTCTTTCATTATAGAGACTACGACTCAAAATTTACGTGCGTTCGATTCGTGTTTTGTTTTCCTTCTTTTACTTACTATTACTTGACTTAATCAAGTGTTCCATACACTTGATAATCGTCAACTTTTAATAGGGGTACGAGCGATTGACGTATCTCATCAAAGCAATCACAAAAAAGTAAAGGTAATGAAAGCGAGAAAAATGACTCCCCTAGGCTTATCAAACGAACAAAGAAATATGGTAGTGGTGCTCCTTTGCGGTGCAGTGCTGGTAGTGTTGAATCAAACACTTCTTTCTCCAGCGCTTCCATCCATCATGCAGCATTTGCAGGTAGATGCCACGACGGTGCAGTGGTTAACTTCTGCTTATGCCTTAGTTGAAGCGGTGGTAATACCTCTTGCCGCGTGGTTTATGGGCCGCTTTAGTACACGTGTTTTATTTATGGGCGGCATGCACTTTTTGGCGCAGGTAGTTTAGTTGCTGCGCTTGCTCCTGTTTTCGCCATTCTCTTGATTGGTCGCATTATGCAGGCAATGGCGACGGGCGTCATGATGGTAATGGTAATGTCGCTTATCCTTCTTACGTTTCCTCGTGAAAGTCGCGGAAAAAGCGATGGGGCTTGGTGAGCTTAGTT
>ENA-OQDF01000190-OQDF01000190.1-human-gut-metagenome-genome-assembly--contig:-NODE-190-length-23387-cov-3.916896_pt1 | contig 23387 bp, 29 predicted proteins | sample MGYA00242769_ERZ504597 | MGnify/ENA primary metagenome ERZ504597 (study PRJEB26092, sample SAMD00036305) | human gut metagenome | host: Homo sapiens | study: EMG produced TPA metagenomics assembly of...
TTATATATTTTTGTATTGAGGTGAATCTCACATGATAACAATTAAAGAAATGGCAGAGATGCTTGGAATCAGTACCACCACAGTATCAAATGTCATTAATGGAAAAACCAGCGAAGTTTCTCAGAAAACTGCTGAGAAGTTCAGAAACTTCTGGACGAATATGATTACGTCCCAAATATGAATGCAAAAAATCTCGCACAGAATCATTCCAGACTCATCGGAATTGTATTAAAAAGGAAAAAAGATAAATACGACAATATCTTCACAGATCCATTTCATGGCGAATTACTTGGATCTCTGGAAGCTGCTATTCGTGAACGTGGATATTATATGATGCTTTATACTTCTGAAGATATTGACGAAATCGTGCGCAATGTGGTGAGCTGGAACACCGAAGGACTAATTCTCATCGGTATGCTCCACGACGATTATCTCAAAATCAGAAGCAAATACAAAAAGCCTGCTGTCCTTATCGACAGTTACACTCCAAAAAATATTGCCAGATACGTTAACATCGGTCTTGACGATGAAGAGGGTGGATACCTGATGACAAAATATCTTCTTAACTGCGGTCACAGAAAAATTGCCTTTCTTGCCGACAATATGGAAGGTGTAGACTATATCCGATACACCGGACATCAGCGGGCACTTCAGGAATACGGACTGGATATTGATCTGGATAATCTGATTGTGATCCGCCCTTCCAAATATGAACGTCAGGGAAGTATGGAGGAGATTTATGCAGTCGCACACAAGTTCACTGCCTTTATGTGTTGTTCCGATTATTACGCAGTTACCCTGATGAAATATCTCAAAGCCAAAGGGATCCGCTTTCCGGAAGATCTCTCCATCACCGGATTTGATGATAATCTGTATGCGCAGCTTGCTTGTCCTTCACTCACCACTATTCATCAGGATATCTTCCAACGCGGAACCATTGCCGCAGAATATCTGTTCAAAATGATCGATGGCTGGAATCCAAAAACAACGAATCTTTCTCTTCCGGTCAGACTTGTAGTACGCGACAGCGTAAAGATTCTGAATCCCACTGAAGATGATTCCTCCGATGACGGTTCAGCTTTATAAGGCACTCAGGGATATCTGTCGCGGGATTTCACGCTCTGATGAGCCGGGAGCAATACGCATTATTTATGAGGATTGCTATAGAAGATTGCTATAATTCATGGATACAAAAAGAACGAAAATCCAAGTACTCATACCTGGATTTCCGTTCTTTTTTCTTCTGCTACATCTCAATAACAAGGAACTGATAACCCTGCAGTTCAATCTTATTTCCATCCATAGCTACATTGTCATAGTTATTGATCAGAACCTTCTTACACTCTCCTGCAAGTTCAATGGTCTGTGACTCATTCTGGTAATTACCAACTACAAGAAGATTCTTATCCCCTTTACGATAGTATGCCATCAGATTGTGTACGTCTTCCCATACAGGTTCCAGTTCTCCGTAAACAACAGTCTCTTTGTATTCCGGATTCTTACGCAGTGCGATAAGTTTCTTATAGAAACTTCTCACAGATTCCGGATCATTCATCTGGCTCTCTGCATTGATCTTTGTATAATTCGCATTGACCTTCAGCCATGGTTTACCTGTTGTAAATCCTGCATTCTCACCATCTGTCCACTGCATCGGTGTTCTGGCATTATCGCGGCTGAATCTGGAAACAGCTTTCAGCGCTTCCTCAGGTGTACATCCTGCTTCCAGAGCTACCTTGTACTCATCCAGACTGGAAATATCATCTACCTGATCAATAGATTCAAACTTCACATTCTCCATACCAAGTTCCTGTCCCTGGTAGATAAACGGAAGTCCGCGAAGCATAAAGTTCAGACCGCCAAGCATCTTCTTACTTGCGTCACAGCAGTCACCTTCCGGGATATATCTGCTGACACCACGAGCTCGTCATGATTTTCAATAATATTGGAAACAAATCCGATATCGCCAATTTTTCTCTGTGTTGTAAAGCAACATTTCTTGTAGGCATCCGGAGTAATCTGTTTACAGTCATACCATCCCTTGTCAGATGCCCCCCAGATAGTCTCTTCGAAGTCAAACATACTGGAGAAATATCCATTATCGCCGATGAAATCCGGAATCTCTTCATCCTTCTCATCGAAAACTTCACCGACAGAGAATGCATCGTATTTCTTAAATGTACGGTCTCTCATCTCGCCAAGGAAGTCGCCGATTCCCTTCGCTTCTTTCAGCATCTTCCTGATACTGCAAAGACCGTCTTCACGATCCGGCTCATAGTCATGCATCGGAAGTGCTTTCTTGATATTGATAATCGCATCAATACGGAATCCACCAAGACCTTTATCCAGCCACCAGTTGATATTCTTATAAACTTCTTCCTTACTTCCGGGTTCTCCCAGTTCAGATCGGGCTGTTTCTTATGAAAAACATGCAGATACTGTTTATTTGTTCCCGGAAGATCTTCCCATACAGATCCGCCGAAATAGGAACGCCAGTTAGTTGGAAGTTCTCCTTCTTTCTTATCACGCAGATAGAAGAAATTACCATATTTACCATCCGGATCCTCACATGCTTTTTAAACCATTCATGTTCATCAGAACAGTGGTTTACAACAAGATCCATCAGAATGTACATATCTCTCTTCTTAGCCTCAGCAATCAGTTCATCCATATCTGCCATGGTTCCGAAGCGAGGATCAATATCATAATAATCTGAAATATCATATCCCTGATCAGCTAACGGAGAGCGGTAGCAGGGGGAAAGCCAGATAATATCAACTCCCAGATCTTTCAGATAGTCAAGCTTCTCAATAACACCTCTCAGATCTCCAATTCCATCTCCATTGGTATCATAAAAACTCTTCGGGTAAATCTGATAAGCAACCTTTTCATTCCACCATTTCTTTACCATTGTAAAAATCCTCCTGTGTTTTTATAGAATTCTTATAAATCCTGTTTTTCATTTTCTCATCCCTGCCTGTTGCTTTTCACACCTCCACAGGGAACTTATCTGATTCGGTTAAACACGATTATAGCTGTTTTCTCTGTGTCTGTCTTATCCTATTTTGATATAAAAATACGATATTTTGACTTTTAGCGTTAATGTTCACTCCGTTCTCAGTAACGTGGTGTATGAACAGTAACCTTTTAGTTCTGTATTTCCTGCAATGAATGTCTGCGGTACTGCAACGGCGTTGTTGACGTATATTTTCTGAACTCTCTCAGAATTTCCCAGATTATTATATCCACATTCCAGACAGATTTCCGTAACTGTAAGATCAGACTCCTTCAGATAATGAATGGCCCTTTTTATCCTGTACTCATTCACATATTCCATAGGCGAACGCCCGATCACCTTCTTGAAAAATCTGCAGAAATATTGCTCATTCATCCCGATCAGTCCTGCAAGGTCACGTATATAAATTTTCTCTTTATAGTTCTCCTGTATATAAGTCAGTGTTGTCTTGATCGTCTCAATTCTGTGGTCATGATTCTTCTCCGTTATCTCAAACAGATTATTCGCAGACAGAACTGCCAGAATCCGAAGCAGCGCTGATTTGATAAACAACTGTCGGGTGATATCATCCGTAACCGCCTCGCCGTCATAATAATTCTCCCGAAAAGAATCTCCGCCAAATACATTACGGATTTCTTCATAAGATTTTCTTACCGGTTCAAATGCCGGTTCATTCTTTCGCAGACATCTCGGAAACTGGATACTGCCATTTTGTACTGGCTGGATCAGATTCGTCTGAATCTGATCCAAAGCATATGCAGAGCTTAGCATATCCATATGAAAAACCACCGCATTTTCCACACAGCCGCCGTTTTTTTCAACAGAAATACTGTGAAGTTCCCCGGGATTAATAAAATAAAAACATTCCTCTGAAATGTTGAAACGTTCCATATTTACTTCTAGACAGAACCTCTCCACCCGAAAAATAAAGCAGTTCTACTTCTTCATGCCAGTGGTGTTTCACCATATTCCCTTTTATCCTTGTTCCTGTCTGATAGAACGCACAGGGAAAGTCCTGTGTACATGGACGCGTATTTCCTTTAAAGTTGATGGTTGTTGATTCTGCATGAGGTAAGTCTCCTGTTGTTTGTTATTTTTACATTATAAGACTTTTGTTTTTTTTCTGCAACTTATCTGTATGTATATATTTTTTTGCGGTCAAAAACAGTAGCCCTGCCCGACATAAAAATACCTCTGAAACAGATTTGGGCTGTTCACCATATCTATTTCAGAGGTATCCTATTAATCTATAACAATACAGGATATTCTTACTTATAATAAGTCTCTATACATTTTTGTGCCTGTTCAAAGAAACTCTCATCTTCACATTGTCCAAGAACATATTCCTGAAACAATGTTCCCATATTCGAAATTGCTTCTATGGAATTTTCGCACAGCGGACGTGCATTTAATGTATATTCCTGCAGATATTCACGTACCATGTCAATTTCTTCAAGATTTATATCTTCTTTCTCGATCACATCTAATCTGGCAGGATAACTCTTCACCAGTTTTGCATAATCTACGCAGCCTTCATAGCTTGCTGCATATTGAAGAAATTTCACAGCTGCCTCCTTATGTTCAGAAGCATTATTCAATACATACTGCCATGTAGCAATATTCGTTGCTTTTTCCCGAAACTGAGGCAGGTATGCCATGTGAATTTTATTTTTTCCATACACATTTGCATCACGAAACGTACTCAATGCACCTGTGTACATAAAATACATCCGTATTTTCCTCTGATGAATTTCTCTTCCATCTGTTCATACTGATCTACCAGCTGAACCGGAGAAGTAATTCCATCTTCCAGCATTTTCTTCATGCTGCGCACTGCTTCCTGTGTCTGGGGATTCATCCAGTCCATATAATCCCCTCCCCAGAAATTCACAAACTCTCCAATACTGTTATATATATACGTATTTTCCCATGCATCTCCATATGCAAATTTATCCGGATCTGTTATGCTTTTCTGCAGAGTATAAATATCATCCATATCTTTTATCTCATCTAACCCTGCCTGATTCAGAAATTCCTGATTTACCCAGAACATCATTACATCCATCAGAAAAGGAACTGAATAAATATGTCCATCTGCCTCGCAGATACTCTCCAGATACTTCTGAGGAAACCCTTTCCTCGTTTCTTCTGTCATAACATCCTCTTCCAACGGAACCAGATACCCTTTGTGTTTAAACTCCGATATCATCTCGTCATTAACTGATATCAGATCTACAGTTTTATCTCCGGATGCCAGTATTGTCGATATTTTTGCCTGCCTGTTGTCTGCATTGTCCGGGCATTTTTCCACAGTGATCTCCATATTCAGTTTCTCTTCTGCCTGTCTTATAAACTCCTGAAAGCCTTTCTTCTCCGCATCAATATGAAGGATTGTCAGCTTCTGCCTCTCTTCCACCGGAGAAGATGAAGGGAGCACTGAATGGCTCCCTACGCTTCCACACCCGCTAATCATTACACAGGCTGCAGCTATAAAACCTAAAATACCCTTTTTCAAACAGCTTCACCTCTGTTTTATCTTGGCCATCTGTCTTCTTTTGACATCAATGGTGCGAACGGTGCATGAGGATGTGTCTGATACCAGTACGCAACACTTGCCACGTCATCCTGACGCTCAAATAATCCTCTGTATCCAACACCAATCTGCTGGATCGTCACACGCAGATCCTCATCAAAGCAAATAGGATCCTGAATGTGCCAGCGATAGAATCCTCTCATTGGAGGGCAGTCATCATTATGATAGAAATTGTGGATCAGTTCATCATGAGCCGAATAATACGGATAGCCCAGATATGGTGTATTATAATTCTGTTCCACAGTCTTGCCGTCTACCTGTTTTGCAAAACTCCAGGAGCCTCCAAAATAATCTTCAGAACCAGTTCCGCAAATTGTCGGATATTCGTCATCTCCATCAATATAGAATTTTACTTCGCCTTCTCCCCACCAGTAACGTTCCAGTGTTGTCAGAGCAATATAAGTTCCTACATAATGTCCTTTTCCTTTTACACCATCCAGGATTGTATAATCTTTCTGTTTCTCTGTCAGTCGCTCCCTTTTCCACTGTGCATGGAAATAAGTGATATCTTCCGGAAGTTCATCATACAGACAATAATCTACCTGATAAAAAAATGCCGGGATTATTTGCATGCTGATTCTCCAATGTAATCTTTGCTTTCTTTTTAAACGGCATTGGGAAATAGCAGTTAAATCCTCTGCTTGGCACTACTGCCATCGGTACAGAATTTACGATGCATTCTCTGCCAAATCCACAGCAGAAGAAGTCTCCAAGCGGACTTTCTACAGATGGATCCTCTTCATCATCCCAGTACATACGGATAACCAGATCCCTTAATACAAAACAATCTGCATCTGTTGTCTTGTTATCCACTGTAATCCAAATATGATTGATTTCTCCCGGACCTTCCATCTCTGCAAGAGTTACAGTTGCACCCGGCTCAATATCTTTCAGACAAGGACTTCCTTTTCTTGATGGTCCCAGATGGCTTGCCGCCATTCCGCCCTTTCCTTTTTCTCCATGAGGATTCTCAGCATTAATTGCACGGCTTCTGCCATGCTTTGCAAGTGCAATACCGCCAAGTCCACCTTTAAATGACTGATACATAGTTTTTCCTCCCTGATATTTTTAATAATATGACGTTAACATCCAAAAAGCATTCCTTTTCTGGTCTGCTTATGCTTTTACTCCACCTGCCATTATACCATCCATGATTTGTTTTTCAAAGACTGCAACAAAAATAATGATAGGCAGAAGTATGATCCATCCCATTGCACTTACCAGATCCCACGGAACTCCGTACATGTTGTCACGCAGTGGAAGCTGTACAATGGCAACGGAAAGAACCTGAATACCATTTGAATAAAACAACGGTGTGAAGAAGTTGTTCAGGCAGGTAACAAAGTTGATAATACACACAGTTGCAATTGCAGGTTTCATAAGTGGCAATACAATTGTAAACAATCTCTGTGAGAAAGTTGCACCGTCAATCGCTGCTGCCTCTTCCAGCGAAATAGGGATTTCCCCCACAAAGTTTCTCAGGATCAGAACCGTAAATGGGATAACAGTACTGATATACAGCAAAATCAGTCCGGGATATGTATCATACAATTTTACTTCTGCATGAACTCATATAATGGTCTTGCTGTAACAACCTCAGGAATTAACATAGTTGCAATAATAAATGCAAAAGCAATATTGATTCCTTTTGTAGTGAAACGTGAGAATCCGTATGCAGCCATTGCGCAGAATACAGTACTGATAACCAATGTAAGACCTACGATCAATACTGTATTTCCCACTTTTGACAAAAGTCCTACATTCTCGATCAGGAACTTATAGCTTTCCAGTGTCGGATGATCCGGCAGATAATCAATTGGTGTTTTAAATAATTCTCCGGAAGGTGTAATAGAGGAAATAAAAATCCAGTATACCGGGAACAGGATAATAAATGAAACAATTGCAAACAGTACCATCTTCCACCAGCCACTACACCATGATATATGTTATATTTCTTTGAATCTTTTTTCATGGTATTTCCTCCTCTAGTTATCAATCTTGTTCATAACATGTATATTCAGCCAGCTGAATACTGCCATCACAACAAACAGTAGCATTGCCAGTGCAGATGCATAACCGACATTCAGATTGGTAAATGCTTCTGTCGTGATTCTGTATGCGATCAGTGCCGTATCTTCTCCAGGACCACCTGAAGTCATAGAATATACAATATCAAAGGTTGTCAGTCTCCATAAAGTAAATGGAATAGTTAAAGTCAACACATTTTTCAGTATCAACGGTAATGTAATCCTGAAGAAACATTGGATTCCATTTGCACCGTCTACTTTTGCGGCTTCATAGATATCACCCGAAATAAACTGCAGACCGGATAATACAAGAATTGCAAAGAACGGAAGATCTTTCCACAGATCCATGGCAATTACAGCAGCTCTTGCAGATCCTGTATGGATCAGCCAGCTATTCTGGTATCCATGGACAAACCATCTGATAAAGTCATTGATCAGACCATAATCATTATTGAATGCCCATTTTGCAGCCATACCTACAACAACTGCCGGCATTGCCCAGGGAATCAGTACAATCGTACGAAGAAAACGACGTCCCTTAAATTTCATATTTAATATCAGAGCAAGACCTACGCCTAATATTACATGGAACATCATTGATACTACTACAAAAATCACCGTAAACCGTATAGATGTAAGCACTTTGGGATCTGAAAAAATTTTCAGGTAATTCTGAATTCCACAGAATTCATTAATTCCGGACAGAATTTTAATATCAAAAAACTGTTTCTGACTGTCATTAAAACCGGATACAAAGTTGTAAATCCACGGATAATAACCACAGGTAACACCAACAGCCACGGAATCCATTTCATTGATTTTTTACTGATTGTCACAGATACTCCCTCCTTCATATCTTTAAGCACAGGTATAAAGCAGATTTTTCTGCTTTATACCTTCATTTATTATGTCAGTTTTTATGTATCAGTATTTCAAAATCCTTTAAACGAATAATTGTTTTTTACTGATATGTAGCAACGATTTCCTGTGCTTTTTCACAGAACTCATCCACCGTGATCTCGTCTTTCATGCAGGACTGGAAGATAGTTCCCATATCACTGATGAACTCCATTGTCTGCGCTACCATCGGACGTCCCTGTACATTGCACTCTTCTGCATACTGGCTGTACATTTCTTTTGCAGGATCAGTATCCGGAACAACTTTTTCTGCAACGTCCTTTCTTGCAGGATATCTGTCAAATGCTTTATAGGATGCTTCCATTCCACCTTCATCTGCCATATACTGCAGGAATTTAATGGCTGCATCTTTGTTTTTGGATGCACTGTTCAGCACATAGCTCCAGGAATCTGTAAAGATTGCTCTCTCTCCATTGCCGCTGAAATCAGGTACCATTGCCATGTGGATCTTGTCATCTCCCAGCATATCTGCCTTTTCATAATCCGTACCTAAGCCCCACATGAACCAGCATCCATATTTACCATCATTTGCTTTTGGATTCATCTGCTCATATTTATCTGCAATCTCATCAATTGGTGTTTCATTGTTTGCTACCAGATCATGCAGGAACTGAACTGCTTCCTTATTTTCCTCTTTTGTCCAGTCAAAGTAATCACCGCCAAACATATTTACAAACTGTGCAAGTTCATTAAATACATAGGTTTTTTCCCAGGAACCGCCATATCCGTAACGTCCGTCTTTAGAAACTGCTTCCATATATTTCATGAAGTCTTCTTTTGTGTCAATAGATTCGATTCCTACTTCATCCATAATTTCCTGATTTACCCAGAAAGCAAGATATCCGGAATATCCTGGAACACCTATGATGTTTCCGTCTTTATCTGTAATCATATTAGCAATATAACCCTGAGCAAACTGATCAATGATATCATCTGTCATAACTGTATCATTGAGACTTTCCAGCCATCCGGAATTCTTGAATGCAGCACTCATTTCATCGTTGATTTCGACAATGTCTACGGAAGAATCTCCTGTAGAAAGAATCGTTGTAATCTTCTGCTGACGTGTGTCTGAATCTGTCGGAGCTGCAATAACATTGATATTTAAACCTGTTGCCTCCTCTACATTTGCAAGCCAGTCATCAAAATCCGGGTCAGTAGTGTTAATGCTGTATAAAGTAAGGTCATATTTCTCCTCTGCTGATACACTTACAACATTCCCCATCATTCCTGCTACCATTGTTGCAGCTAAAACTGCACTTAACACTTTTTTCTTCATATCTTCTCCCTTTCTGAACAGTTCTTCACGTTTTTCTGTTCTGTGTTATTTGGTAACTAAAGAATAACAAAAACATCTCTTCGACAAAATACAATTTCTTTTGATTCATTTATATTATTTTTCATTCTCTTGTTTTTTGAAGCTTAAAATTTTATAATTATCCATATCAGAGTATGGTACACCAATACAACCCACATAAGCAGAAATAGAAATGAAATAAAGACACCCCGATAAGACAATCCTCAAATATAAACAAAGGAGATTCCTATGAAACAAAAATTTCAAAAAATAAATTATCATAAATGGATTCCTTTCAGGTTTTCCTCATTCCAGGCAAAACTGCTGTCAGCTTTTCTGGTCGCAACACTGCTTCCATTAATATGCGTTGCCCTGGTCAGCTATAACGTTTCCTATAACCTTGCCAGAGACCGGATCACCAACTCTGTACTGATGTCTGACGAACAGCTTCTTTTTCAACTTAACAGCCGCCTGAATCAGACCGAAAACGTGGCTGACACGATCCAGTTTCAGATGTATTCATTCGAGCACACCCCAAACAATCAGATAGATTCACTAAAAACTTTTAATACCATGCGCAGTAATATTTCTTTGTATAAGTCCACATTCGACTTCTATCACATATACATATTTCTGCGCCCTGAGCAGACAGGAGCCGACGAGAGCTTATATTTCTTTTCCACAGACAGGCTGACAAATTACGAGATTGCAGAATCTGACCTTGATTTCATGGGTTCTTCCTCCTGTGGCTATTAAAGAAAAATACATCTCTGCCGAAAGTTGTCTCCTCTCCAAAAACGAAGGCTGACACCATTTGTGTTTCAGGGCATTAAAAAACAAAAGCAGTGGTGTTCTGGAATACGCCTACTGTATTGCACTGGACGCTGAAGAATTTTCCAGATATCTGCAGGCAGCCTCTTCCGACAGTGCTATTTCCAGCTATATCCTGACTCCACAGGGGCAGATTGCCGCACACAGCGATTCCAGTCTGAATGAAACATGGATTTCCGATTCTGTCAAAGACATGTTGTTTACCAATGCAAATTCCTTTTTTAAGAACAACCAGACTTATTATAACTGCCGGACTCTGGACAATGGCTGGCTTCACATTACAGAAATCCCGGAAAGCTATATTCAGAATAATACTCAGATACTGATCCAGACCCTGCTGTTCACAGTTATCATCTCCCTTCCGCTGACAATCCTGACTGTAATTCTTTTTTCCAGGAAACTGACAAGCAGAATTGCCGCACTGTCCTATGCCATGGAATCCTTTCATCTCGGGCATGATCCGGAAAACCTTTCCATTATTACGCTGCCGCATCCGGATGATATTTCCAGCTATGATGAAATTGACAGACTTGGGATTACTTTTGAAGATATGCAGCATACCATTGCAAAGAATCTGAAATCCATTGTCAGTCTCTCTATTAATGAAGAACGACTGAAATATCAGCTTCTGCAGTCCCAGATTAATCCACATTTTCTCTACAATATCCTTGGTACGATCCGTACCTGCCAGGCACTTGGCAAGCTGGATATCGCAGACCAGATGCTGACAAATCTGACTGCTTTTTACCGACTGACCCTGCGCAAGTCCAAAGAGCTGATCCCTATTAAAGATGAGCTGGAAATTGCACGTCTTTATCTGGAAATGGAAAAACTTTGTCATAAGGATAACCTGGACTGGGAAATTAATGCAGAAGACGGCATTGAGAACTTCATGATCTGTAAATTTACTTTGCAGCCATTTCTGGAGAATTCAATTCTGCACGGATTATCTACTGCCACACCGGAGGTCTTTATTTCCATCCATGTGCTCTATGGCGATGATACAGTTGTAATCGCCATTGAAGATAATGGTGCCGGAATGCCTCCTGAAACTCTGAATCAGCTCCGTCACGCTATTGACCACAAAATTATAAATTATGAAAAACATTTTGGAATTTCCAATGTAAGCGCCCGTATTTCCAACCCACTGTATGGAAATGGAGCTGTACGTATCGACAGCCACCCGGGAAATGGCACTTATGTTACGATTGAATTCCAGCAAATGGAGGATACAGATGAAGAAAATAATGATTGTAGATGACAACTATCTGTCTGCAGAGGGAATTGAGAAGAATATCGACTGGGAAGCTCTGAATGCAGAAATCGTACATATCTGCTACAATGGAACTTCCGCTATTGAAGCTATGAAGAAAGAGTCCGTAGATCTGATCATCTCCGATATCGAGATGCCGGATCTGGACGGAATCTCCATGAGCCGTCAGGCACTCAATATCAATCCTATGGTAAAAATTATTCTGATCAGTGCCTATGACAAGTTTGAATACGCACGGCGCGCCCTGCTTCTGGGTGCACTGGATTACATTGAGAAACCACTGGATTACGCTTATCTAATCCAGAAAGTAAAAAACGCTTTTGCCCTGATGGAACGCGAACAGAAAAATCTCCAGCTTCTGAAACAGAGCCGTCCTCTGCTTATTGAAAATTTTCCGTGATATTACCCACCGTTCCAGACAGGAAGCTTCCTACCGTCTAAAACCTTATCTGAACTATCTAAATCTGGAACTGGATTATGATTTCTATAATGTAGTGATCCTCGAACTGGAAAATGCCCAGAATCTGAAGGATTCCTACGGCATTGAAAAATTTCAGATGGAACTTCTCAATCTCCGCGACCTGATCATCGAACAGGCTGAGGAACTAAATTACATTTATCCGCTTCAGGATATCGATGGTTATCTGTGTATCATTGGTCACAGTGGATGCCAGTCCGGAATTTCCGCCAGCTTACTTATAAGACTATCTCAGCAATTGTGGAATCCTGTCATACACAGGGCTGATATTAATGCCGGGATCGGAGCATCGTACAGGATCTCTGGGAGCTAAACCGATCTTATGAGAGTGCGTTTCATACTCTGGAATATCGTTTCTTCTTTCCACACCAGAATGTATTCGACGGACGTGAAGCCCTTGGTCATGATCTTTCCGCTACAGATTTCTCTGATTCTAAGGAGGAAGAGCTGATCCGTCTGCTTTGCAAAAAGATGTGTCTGCCATTGACTCCTGGTTTCAGGATTTTTCTCAATGGCTTACCGAAAATTTTCGAACCAAGAACTTCGCATTTATTCAGGTTTACTCTCTGCTTGGACGAATCCTTAAATTTTTCTATGAGCTGAACCTGGATACTTACGATCTGGAAGCCCGGATTCTCTATGTGTATAATCATCTGGAAGAATTTCATACCACAGAAGAATTATGTCACTGGCTCAATGACCTCTGCCATCTTCTCTGCAATAAACTGGATTCTTCCTTAAATGACTACCATCAGAAACTCTGCGAATCTGTAACCTCATTTATAAACGAAAATTACGCCAGCAATACACTCTGTCTGAATGATATTGCCAGTGAGGCCAATGTCAGCCCCGCTTATCTCAGTGCGTTATTTAAGAAAAAACAGGGAATCAGTATCAGCGATTACATTACAACCCAAAGAATCAATGCAGCCTGCCGTTATCTCACAGCAACTAATATGACACTAAAAGAAATCAGTATGAAATGCGGATACGCCAACCAGTATTATTTCAGCACAAGCTTTAAAAAGAAGATGGGGATCACCCCTTCTGCATACAGAGAATCAAATGCCACAGTCTGAGTTTTTACTTGTGTTTCCAATCACTCACCTGTATAATAAGAGCAGATAGTGGTTGTTATATTCTTATATGAGTGTGCAATCGGTTATTTCCGCTATTTTCACATCTGTCTGCGGAATTTCAGTATGTGAAATAATCTGTTTATATTTCAGTATTACCTGCAAAAATAGAATTTTCGCCTGTATATCTCAGGATTTCTTATCTCGCAGGATAGTGGACTGTAAATTACCAATTATACTTACTATAAGGAGATTCCAATGGGAACATCTGAAAAAACAGCAATTCTTGTTATCAGCTTCGGCACAAGTTATGAAGAAACGCGAAAAAAACAATTGAACAGATTGAATCTGACCTGCATCATGCATTTCCGGAATATCCGTTATACCGCGCATGGACAAGTCCCCGTATCCGCGCCAAACTCCAGAAGCGGGACGGGATCCACATTATGGATATTGATGAGGCAATGACCCAGCTGAAAGCGGACGGAATTCGAAATGTAATTGTACAGCCAACCTATGTGATCACCGGATTTGAGAGTGATGCTATGAAAGAAAAAGTTCTTGCACATAAAAAGGATTTCGATTCTGTCATTATCTGTGATTCTCTGATGGTTACAAAACAGGACAAAGAAGAGGTCTGTCAGGCTATGGCACAGGAATATCACCCTGATTCTGATGAAATTCTCTTATTTATGGGACATGGAACAGAGCATGTTGCCAATGAACTTATCCTGAGATGGACGAACTGTTTAAGCATTTCGGCTATTCCAATATGCATATGGGAACGGTTGAAGGGGATTTCTCCATTGAAAGCTTTCTGGATAAATTAAAAAATCTGCATCCGGCTCATGTTCATCTGGCACCTTTTATGATCGTCGCAGGTGATCATGCTACCAATGATATGTCCGGAGAGGACGATGATTCCTGGAAAAGTATTCTGGAAAAAGAGGGATATTCTGTCAAATGTACTCTGAAAGGTCTTGGCGAGATCCAGGCGGTCAGAGATATTTTTATCCGCCATACCAAAGCCGGACTGGACAGACTTTCAGAAATCCAGGCTTAAACGCAGCAGGAAATCAAGTGTACATTCAAGTCAAAAATTACTGTTCACAACAACACGCTTCGCAGGATATTACCAGTGAACCAATGTCAAAAGGAGCATACCACATTAAGTTCTTATTAATGTGGCAGCTCCTTTTTGTCTTTCCGTTTTTTTGAATATGTATTTTTCCTGATTATTTAATGACTTCTTTTTTCTTCTTTTTATTAGGATTATTCAGTACAGACCAGCAGAATGCCTGAACAAGAAGTATTCCGATAAACGCCCCTATACTGTCGATTCCCACATCCTTTACCGCCGGTGTACGGGCATCCACAAAAGACTGATGATACTCATCCAGCCCTGCAAATCCCACACAGACAATTCCCGCAAGAAGCATCAGCCAGATCCCTCTCACACCATAGACATATAAAGGAAAAGAAATAGCGATAGCCAGCAGAAAATACTCTGTCATATGTGCCGCTTTTCTCACATAGTAGTGAATTCCATCTGCCTTATAAGCAATCTCTTCACTGCTCAGATTCTCTGACAAAAGCTCGCTCTTCGTTTCTATGATCTCATAACTTATTTTATAGCTCAGATTACCTGAAACTTCACCCGGCTGGGCTGAGAACGAAAAGATGATATACATCATCAGCAGTGCCGGTAAAAAAGACAACGGTTTCAGCAATGTGATCAATATTTTCATTCTTTCTCGTTTTCCCCGTCTTCCTCTTCGTCTTCCAGATTCTTAACCATATTAGCCCTTTCAGCAATGCTCATTGATCTGTTCTGCCCGGATGCATCCTCTTTCTTCAGTTCTCCGCCTGCGGCAGCTTCCATTGCCGCATTCTTCGCTGCTTTTGCTTTCTTGATCTTCTCTTCTGAGAGCATATTTTTAATGCCGAAAAACAGCAGACCAGCACCAATAGCTGCAAATGCAATTCCGGCAAGCATAAATCCCATACTTGTTCCTTCTTCGCCTGTCACATATCCCTTACAGAGACTGTAACTTGTATACAACAGATACACTCCCGCCAGACTCCAGAGTATAAATCTTCCATTGGAGACTTTCTGTTCTTCTGTATCCGGCTCTTCTTCCCCGCTCTTTGCAATTTCCTGCGTCTCTTCCTGCTGAATGTCTGCCGGGCTTTGTTCCAGCAGTTCTTCGTTTTCGTTTTTCTCCATAAAAACCTCCTCATATTTATAACTTTTATAACTGGTGAACCTCACATGACTGAAGTCACGTGCTTCCAGACGCTTTAGGCGTCAGACTGAATATCGGCGGATACGCCTGTAACTTAGGTGCGCAGTTATGCGCATTTCCCATGCCAGATATGGCTGGTTCCCACATTACAGGTAGTCCGCTGTATATCTGCCTGTATCTATGCTGCTTTTAAGAGTTCCATTTCTGAATGGAGTTTCCTCAGATCTGCATAAACACATGAGGTTCTACGCTTTACAGGAGGGACTTTTGCCTCCAGTAAGACCTTTCCGTTACCGGAAGGGGTTTTAAAAGTTCTCTTATAAAATATCTCGCCCCTATATTATAGGATGCTGACAGGTCACAATTATATCGTTTTCCTGTCTGGAAAGTACAGAGACTGTGATTTTCCCAGTCACGTGTTACCGCCCCGGAACCATCATAAGCCAATCTGCTGGTATTCCATGCGCAGATCCTGGATACCCGCATCCCTTTCCTGTGTGCCTGATGTTCACAACACTTCTGGATATCTCTTTTTCTCCACAGGTGCAGTTTCTGTTTTTTCTTTCCCGATATCTTCCCCTGCATCTCCAGATACTCGAACACGATCACATCTGCATGGTTTTCTTCCGCATATCTTACAATCGCACCTGCAATCTTTTTACCCAGTTCTGTGTTCAGACGTTTCGTATATGCCCATCTTCCCTGTGTCTGCGCAGAGCCATGTTCCCTCTGGAATCTGCGGATCCGTCCCAGTGTGCGGTACATCCGGTCTTTTTCACTGGGATGATCTATGAATCTTCTTCCCAGGACAGTTCCGTCTGCCCGCATGATGGTACAGACTGCATCGGTATTGATCCCCAGATCCACACTGCAGATGATCTGTTCTTTTACCGGTGTTTGCGTTAGTGTTACTTCTTCTGTATAGGAAAAACGCAGAAAATACCGGCGGTGTCTCTTTTCCAACGCAGGGGCCGATGCCTTCTTTCCCTTCCAGTTCCTGCGAAGATATTCCATATCGGTACGTTTTAAATATACACGGAACCATTTCCAGTCATGCCCGTCGTACAGTTTCAGATATGCTTCATCTTTTCCTTCTGCTCCTTCGCGGTACATCACATCCCGGTAAAAGACCGGCATGGCATGGTTCCTGCAGGTAAGTTTCGGCCTTCCGGACAGCACTCCGGTCTCTTTCCACTGCCCCAGCCGGGTCTCATACGAAGATACACTTCCAAGCGCATGCTGGATCGCGGACCTGCGGAGGTAAGACGGCATCTTCGGAAAACGAAGGTCAAAATCAAACCGGGCTGTGTTTTTCTTCGTCATGTGTACCATATGCTCTGCGGTATTAAAACGCTTTTTTGTCTCCGGGATCTCCCTCAGTTCTTCCCAGACCTGTGCGTAGATCTCTGTCAGGTAACTGACTGCCTGACGATAGATCTCCATTGTCTGACGGACCGGGATATTCTGTTTTCGTATCTCCACACCATAGCTGGATACTGTCCGCATCTTCTTCCACCTTTCCCGCAAAAACAAACATTTCCGGAATGATCCCTGTACTCAGGGCTTTCTCTTTTCTTTTTCCTTCTGCCTCGATATAGGCAGATACCTGCTCACGGCTCCGGTCACTGACTGTAACGGCACAATAAGACGGGTTCCACAAATGTCCTCCCCACAGTTCTTTTTTCAGCTCCGGATGTAAAGGAACATCTGACGTGCAAGATTCCCTTTCATGATCTTGATCATATCTGAAATATAAAACTGGGGTTTACAGTCCACAAGCAGATGGATATGATCCGGCATCACCTCCATTGCCAGAATCTGAAATTTATATTCTTCTGCAAGATTCTGTAACATTTCTTTACATTCTGTATCGATTCCATTTTTTAAAACCTTTTTTCTGTACTTTGTACACCAGACAAGATGATACTGCAAAGAATAGACATATCCTCTACCATATGAAAGTTTGTTTTTATCTGTATTAAATATATCTTTTTCCATACAAATATTATACCATATGTATCAGTTTGTGTAAACATTTTGTTCTGCTTTTTGTAAAAAATTTGCGCGTCTAACTCATCACGGTTAAATGCGAACTCGTTCTTCTTTGAGGACGGTGTTGTGGATGTGGAACCGATTAAAGACGCTAATGGAACATTAACAGGATTAAAGCAGTCCTCGGATGCCGACTTCAAGGCTCTAACTGAAAAACAGGAAGAAACAAAATCAGAACTTGCTGCGGCTGGCATTACCGGAAACAGCGGTAGTTTTGAATTGGGTGATCCCAATTATCGTGATGATAGCCTCGATGCCTATGCCACATTTGGAATTTCCTTTGACAAAGCCTCTGATAACTGGATGTATGATGGGAAAATTATTCATATTCTCTATGATGCAGACCACAACACCTACTGTGACAACAGTGCAAGCGATGGTATCAACATCAAAGTGATCCGTGACAAAAACGACAACATTGAAAAACTGGTAGAAACAGAGACTCAAGAACTTGAACGATATGTAAAATAAACCAACCTCTGCCGGACGACGGCAAAAGAAAAGCCGCCGATGGCTTGATCTCTACGATCAAGGCCACCAGCGACCGTGTTCAGACCTTGTACACCGATGTTTAAATCCCTTTAAAACTAAAGGAGAATTCCATCTTTCCGTCTGCATTCAGCAGATATTCCTGATGGGTATATGCTCCCCAGCTGTCATCGCCGCCAATTCCCATCTGCCTTTGGCTACGCGTACTACTGTGTAATGAATCTGTGGGAGTTCATATGGATGCATGGCATTTTCCATCTCATGTGGAGTGTATGGGAGTGCAGAGAACATCATTGATTCTCCATCCATTTCAAAGTACATTCCTCTGCCCTTGCGGTCTGTGACCTTCGCCCAGCGTACTTCCTCTTTTGCTCCACATTCCTGCGGTACCATGTATCTTGCCATGTTGTCCACAACTTTGTTCTGATAAATGCCCAGTTTTGCACCTTTTTTTCGGTCTGCATAGGTTTCAGCTTCGCCCAGTCCATACCACTGAACATTGTCGTAATCTGCATTGAATTTGAAAATCACCCCAAATTCCGGCATATCACCAAGTTCTTTTACAGGATCATAAGTTAAAGTTGTCTTCACTTTTCCATCGCCGAATACTTCGTAGGTGAGCTGACACTCACTGGCTGGTGTGGTTGGCATCAGATAGGTAAAGGTTACTTTTACAGAGTGGTCTGTTTCTTCTGCCTGTGGTGAATTGGATGGACCGTATGCACCTTTTCTGTATTCTTTGTGGCTTAAATACATGCTGGCAATTTTCCACTGTGCGTAGCGCATCTGCATAAGATTTCCACAGTCATTATCTGTTGGTGCACGCCAGAAGTTTGGTTTCGGGATTGCCTCGATCATCTCTTTGCCCGCATATTTGTAGGAAACAAGACCACCGTTGAGGACGGAGAACATTACTTCGAAGTGCTCGCCGCGGACACCAATATTGTGTGTGCTTCGGATAATCTGTGGTTTCGCAGCTGCTGTTTCTGCTGAAGCATTTTCTTGTACCTGGTATACATGCTGTCCAAACGCAATCTCATGACCTGCTGGTGCCCACACCTCTTCCTCTTTCAGATGGAAGGAAACAGTAACTGTATATTCTCCGGCTGCTTCGGCTTTTTCAAAAGGCAGTTTATATTCTTTCTCACTCAATGGCTCAACTGCTGTTTCCAGTGCTCCTGTACGGATCACTTTTCCATTCTTTGCAAGTGTTACTTTACAGTCAAAAGTATCTGTGTTTACAAAGAGGTTCTTGTTAATTACTTTTACTGTATCTGCTGTTACTTCTGCAGTGATATTCTGATAATTGAATTTCACTTCCTGCATCTTTGGAGATGGCTCTCTGTCACCGCCATATGCGATTCCGTTACCACTGAAATTATAGTCTGTAGGGCGTTCTCCGAAATCGCCGCCGTATGCCTGGAACTCTTTTCCATAGCGGTCTTTCTTATAAATAGACTGGTCAATGTAATCCCAGATAAATCCGCCCTGATATTTGGGTTCTGTATCTGTCAGGTCTGTATATTTGTGCATAGCACCGCAGGAATTTCCCATGGCATGTGTATACTCACAGCAGATAAACGGTTTGCTGTCATCCTTTGCCAGAAACTCTTTGATTGCTTCTACAGACGGATACATCTGACTTTCCATATCACTGGTATCATTATAACTGCGGTCATGGAAAAGTCCCTCATAATGTACCAAGCGGGTAGGGTCATTCTTACGGAAAAGCTGAGACATTTCATAGATATCTTTTCCGCCAAAAGATTCATTTCCACAAGACCAGATCAGGATTGCCGGATGATTCTTGTCTCTCTGATACATGGAGTTGGCACGGTCAAGCATCATATCCAGCCATTCCGGTTTGTTGTGCGGAACAACATGGGTATAATCCTTTGTAAATTCTGCCACATCCCAGGAGCCATGAGATTCCAGATTTGTCTCATCAATCATGTAAATACCATATTCATCACAGAGCTGATAGATCAGTGATGTATCCGGATAATGGCAGGTACGGATGGCATTGATATTATTCTGCTTCATAATGCGAAGATCCTTGCGAAGTTCTTCCTCTGATACATGTCTGCCGCTGACAGAACTGAACTCATGACGGTTTACACCCTTAAACACGATACGTTTTCCGTTCAGAGTCATAATACCATTCTTCATCTCGAAACGGCGGAATCCAACCTTCTGAGGAATCACTTCCTGAATAGTTCCTGCTTCGTCATAAGTTCAATTGTAAGATCATAAAGCTGCGGATCTTCTGCGCTCCATAATTTTGGATTATTGATTTTCCATGCAAAACTGTTCTGTACAGTCTTGCTGCTATTTGTTTTCTGAATATAAAATGGCTCTGCATTTGCTTCTTCATTTCCAGCTTCTGTAAGAGATTTTTTCTCTTCCAGCACACATTCTCCATCTTTCTCAAGTCTAAAAACAATGCTTCCCTTTCCCCATGTCTTTACCTTAATTTCAAGATCTGCTACATCCAGATTCTCTTCCGGGATTGCACGGATCTGGAGATCATATGCATGGGTATCCGGAACTGTATAAAGATACACATCTCTGTAAATTCCGGAGAAACGGAAGAAGTCCTGATCTTCGCACCAACTGCTGGAGGTCCATTTGAATACCTGTGCTGCCAGCTTATTCTGTCCATCTTTAAGATAATCTGTCAGTTCAAATTCAGATGGGGTGAAAGAATCCTCACTGTAGCCAACAAAGGCTCCGTTCAGCCACAGTGCAAGTCCGCTCTCTGCTCCCTGGAAAGAAATAAACAACCTCTTTCCCTTCATATGTTCCGGCACTGTAAAATATTTCACATAGCTTGCAACCGGATTAAATCTCTCAGGAATCTGACCCGGATAAATTTCCTCATGTCCTTCCCATGGATACTGGACATTAGCATACTGCGGTGCATCATATCCTTCCATCTGGATATGTGCAGGTACATGAATGTCATCCCAGTCATAACAACAGTAATCCTCTTTCTCAAATCCCTGAACTGCACTTTTGTAATTACGCGCATAATGAAACTTCCATAAACCGTTCAGACTGTAACGGAAAGAAGTTTCTGTCCCATCCTGCACAGCAGTCTGCATTTCATTCCCATCTCTATAATATACATGATCTGAATGAGCTTCCATTCGGTTATCGCAGAAATACTGTGGATCTTTTACCAGTGAATAATCAAATGCCTTCATACTCTTATGTTCTCCTCATGATTTGTTTTTTTATAACTGTTCTCTCTGCCTGCAATATTACATTTCGCCATGCATTTGTAAAATACTTCCAGCAAAATACTTTATATATGACTTTTTTCATAAAAATATCTTATACGATATTGCCAACAGCCAGTTATCCCTCATAAGCAAAATTATAACATTATACCAATCCGCATAGTTTGCATATTTGACTATATAATATTCATTTTCGACTTTTATAAATTGATCCTTCGCAGCATTTTCTCAGCCTGCACAACACTCTCCCAGAAGAGGAATAATCGGACTTCTCTTTTATCCGAAAACTCCCTATACAAAAAAGGCAGGTGATCTTCACCTGCCCCACAATAGCACTGCATTTATTCAGCCTTCCGCTATCTTATTCCCCTTTAGTTTCCTTCTCTGCCATTCTTGAAAACACCATCTCATATCCGTCATTTCCATAATTCAATGAACGATTCACACGACTGATCGTTGCTGTGGAAGCTCCGGTTTTCTCCGAAATATCAAGATAGGTTCTCTTGTCCATCAGCATCTTGGCAACCTCAAAACGCTGTGATAAGGAAAGAAGTTCATTGATCGTGCATACATCCTCAAAAAAAGTATAGCACTCTTCTTTATCCTTCAGGCATAAAATCGCTTCAAAAAGCTGATCTACAGCCTCTGTTCTGATTTTTTTACTCATTTTCATGCTCCTTTTAGAACTCTGTACTTCACTGGACGGACATTTGTCTTTAAAATGTCCGTGTTATATTTCTAACAGTGATATTTTACCACGTTAAATTATAGGAAGCAAGCTTTTCCCCAAAAAGAAATCACAGATTTTTTAATTTTCCCACAAAAGCCTTTTTCGAAGAGTCAGGCAGATAAAATCATCCACTTTTGGACGCAGTTCTACACCAAATAACTACTTCTCAGTTTATCAGAATTTACGATTCACATACTCCCTGATTGCATCCGCAGACCGGTTAAGAACCAGCTCTTCCGGAAAATCCAGCTTCTCCAGCAGATCTCTCGCCAGATCAAACTCCCCTATCAGCAGATCAAAATGGGCATCACTGTCCATCACCACCGGAACATGATATTTCTTACACAGATTCAGCATCACAGTATCATTTTCCACAGCATTCTCACGAGTACATTCCGGATCCATAGAATGATTATTCAGTTCCAGAACCTTCCCATATTCTTTCGCTCCCTGAACCAGTGCCTCATAATCAATCTCATATCTCCCATCATCCGGATGTCCGATAATGTTTACATATGGATTCTTCATCACATTCAGATAGCTTTCTGTATTCTTCTGTCTGGACGCAGGCTTCATACAGGGAGTATGCAGACTGGCAATCACCACATCCATATTGGAGAGCGTTTTCTCTTCCAGATCCACAGTCCCCTGCGCATCCAAAATATTCACCTCGGATCCCAGTAGCAGTTGAATTCCGTACATCTCCCTTGGCACAACCTTAAGATTATTAAAATAAAACTTATGACAGGTCCCCGGCATACTCGGTGCATGTTCCGTAATCCCCAGAACCTCCAACCCCTTCTCAGAAGCCGCCTTCGCCATCTCCCTCAGAGAACAATAAGCATGCCCACTGGCCACAGTATGCGTATGCAAATCCAGCACAGAATTATATCTCATAACAAATCTCTCCTTACTTTGACAAATTTTCCCCTTAATTATACGACCCACTTTCAACATCCCGCAAGTATTTTACACCACAAAATACCAAGACATCATCACGCCCCTGATAGTTCCTAAAACCAAAAATTTCCCACAATCTTCCCTTCCGATTTTCAATGCATTTTATCTATAGCAATTCTGTTTGCCAGTAACCAGCGCAGAAAAATAGTTTATTTTATGTGC
>ENA-OQDF01000191-OQDF01000191.1-human-gut-metagenome-genome-assembly--contig:-NODE-191-length-23383-cov-2.402391_pt1 | contig 23383 bp, 27 predicted proteins | sample MGYA00242769_ERZ504597 | MGnify/ENA primary metagenome ERZ504597 (study PRJEB26092, sample SAMD00036305) | human gut metagenome | host: Homo sapiens | study: EMG produced TPA metagenomics assembly of...
CCTCTGAGCGTGATTCCCCCTGTTTTTATGTTTCCTTACGCAACCCCGTAAGTTTTATCTATCCTCAGTTTAGCGTTCCTGCTTAACTTAAAGCCCCTCTGATTGCTCCGAGTCAAGATATACCAGCTGTGCTTCAATGCTCCTTAAAGAAGCCCATCGAAGATGCTCGTCCACCCCTTCGTATACCGCATCGAACAGTGAATCCGCATCGCGCGAAACCCCCGCTGCAAGGGCTTGCTTAACCTGATCAAGTCGCTCAATTCGGTGATTGCGCGTTGCCCTAATTGAGCGAAGCGGATCAACGATGGGATGCCCATGACCAGGACAAAACACGTTTACTTTCCCTAGATTAACAAAATCTTCAAGGAGATCTAATGACGCCAAATAATCGGCTAAGTTGCCATCAGGGTGAAACACCACTGTAGGACCATGCCTAAAAACCACATCCCCTACAAACATCAGTTGCTCTTCTGAAAGCAAAATTCCCAAAGAGTCGCTCGAATGACCGGGCAGTTTATATATTTCAAAAATGGGAGCACCCTCGAACGGGTAGAGTAAACCCTCTTCCAGCAGATAATCCACTTTAAAAGTTCCACCCGAAGTATCGGCGCCCATTTCTAATTTAGGTCCATAGATGGGAGCTCCGCTTCTTTGCGCCAGCTCAACGGCACCCGCCGTGTGATCGTGATGATCGTGCGTAAGAAAAATCGCACCTACCTTCACTCCCATCTCCTCGCACGCATCTAAAATACGCTGCGTCTGTTCTCCTTCAGGAGATGGATCAACAACAATACAACGAGTGTCTTCTCCTTGAACCTTATCTGGATTCGCGATCAGCCAGGTGTTAGTACCCACGTAGGTCATAGGGCTTGGATTATCAGCCTTAACGCACGTAACAAAGCTGCTTACGCGACCTCCCTGCCAAGGTTCAGTATCTGCAATAAAGGTTGAAACGATATGTTCTTCCGACATGTCATCTTCTAGCGATAACAGAGGACGTATCGTCTGTTCCTTATTCGATTGAGCTTGCGCGGTTTGATTTTGAACATTGTCGTTTGTGTTGTTTGTCATAGCACCCTCATTGGCTTCGTTAAATAATCTATAAGGTATATTCGCCTACGAAAGCTCTCCACGAGGCCAATAGAGCCATCTTCTCGGTAATAAGGCTTAGACATAATCTTTTTTAAAGTCCTGCGCGCTGAAACGAAGGTCTCCGCATCGTGCGCATTCGCAATACAAGTAAGGTTGTATACCGTAGGAGCTAAAACGAGCCAACGATTTGCGTCACCTTCACGCAATGCATACGCAGGAGTTACCCATCCTGCAATTTGAGCCTCACTTGTTTTATCGTCTGCAACCTGTCCCTCAGGCATCAACGCAGAGAAAAAGAAGGTGTCGTAGCGCTTGTGTTCAAACTCAGGCGTACAGAAGTTAGAAATAAGTCCCAGAAGGTCTGTACGCAATACAAGATCGCGGCGCATAAGCATTTCAGAAAGAGCGAGTTCATGAGCTTCAAGCGCTCGTCGATCTTCGGCCCAAGAAGGATCAGACAAATCAGTTACCAAGTCGCCGTTTTCGAATCCTGCCAAGAGTACTCCGCATTCTTCGAATACTTCACGCGCAGCAGCCACCACAACTTTCCGTGCGGTTTCTTCGTCAACGTTCATGTAATTTGCCCATTGCGCAGGCGTGGGACCAGCCCATTTCAGGCCGCACTCAGAGTCTTTTTCGTCAACGCGCCCACCTGGAAACACTACCGCATCTGGTACAAAGTCCATTGTTTTAACACGGCGAAGCATAAACACTTCCAGCTCTTGTCCTGTAGGAAAATCAGGTGGATACTCGCCATCTTCAATTCGATATTTGGTTTGACCAGGCTTTGAATCACGCACGAGCATTACGGTAGCCGCAAAGCGTGGTGAAACTGGCTGAAAATCTGGATTGTCCAGTAATTCTTTTGCTGCTGCGAGAGATTTTTCATTTGGAGAGCTCTCAATTACGCTGCCATTGACTCGTATACCCATAGATCCTCCTTGCACACCAGAAGCATCTTCTGAATTTCGCCCCAACGAAAGACAGTATCTGCCGTGATTTTGAATACTATGGTTCCATCATAACTAGTTGGTGCATACCCTCCAAGGCTTGTTTTTCTTAACCACACTTACAGAGAATCGTTGCGCAGCCCTCGTTAATCCATAATAAAAATGATACTAAATTACTAACATTTTCCTTTTTTCTCGCCACCCCGCGGTGATTAGGTGATACGATGAAGACACTGAACTAATGGAGGTTTTATGAAGCCATTTGTCTTCGCTTAAGTGAAGAAGGTGCAGCGAAAACAGCTGGCAGGTAAAGCCGCAACGGTAAAGGAGGTGCACAGATGGACTTTTTAGCTGATCCGGTCCTGTTGGCGCGTATCCAATTCGCGTTAACCGCCATGTATCACTTTGTCTTCGTGCCACTATCCATCGGCTTGGGACTTATCGTAGCTATCTTTGAAACAAAGTACTACCGTTCCAACAAGCCCGAAGATGCCGCTGCCTCACGCTTCTGGATAAAGGTGTTTACTGCTACCTTTGCTTTAGGCGTTGCAACCGGCATTACGATGGAATTTTCGTTTGGAACCAACTGGGCAGATTATGCTCGCTTTGTAGGTGATATCTTCGGTGCACCTCTTGCAGCAGAGGCCCTTCTAGCCTTCTTCTTGGAGTCGGTATTCTTAGGCGTTCTTCTGTTTGGCCGCAAAAAGTTGGTAAGAAGTTCTACCTTGCCTCCGCTTGGCTGGTTTGGTTTGGCTCCTGCCTTTCCGCACTTTGGATCATTATCGCCAATTCCTGGATGCAGACTCCTGCAGGTGCAGAGCTTTCCGCTGATGGAACTCAAGCAATTTTGACTGACTTTATTGCTGCAGCGTTTAATGCCACCACCATCCCTCGCTATCTCCATACGGTTGATGCGTTGCTGATCATGGGGGCTTTTATGGCTCTCGCGATTGGTGCTTGGTATCTGAAAAAGGGTCGCCATACCGAATTCGCTCTCAGGACGGTACGTGTCGCCTCGTGCGTTGCCCTTGTTACTACCGTTCTTATGGTGGCTTTCGCTCATCAATCAGCCGTTGTTGTCGCTGAAGAACAGCCAACCAAGTTTGCCATGATGGAGGGCGCCTACGAAACTGAGGCTATGCCCCTTTATGCACTTGGCTGGGTTGATGAAGAAAGCCAAGAAGTTATTACTCCTCTTGCCATCCCTGGTGGAACTTCATTCTTAGCTTCTTGGGATTTCGAAAAAGAATATCCTGGACTCAACGATCTTGCCGCTAGCGGAGTATACGGAAGCGACTTCACTGAAGAGACTGTAGACGAACTGCCGGTAAACACCGTATTCCAGAGCTACCATTTAATGGTAATCATGTTCGGCCTTATCGCGCTTGTTACTATTTTGTCCTTCATCTTTACCTATCGTAAAGGCCGCATCAAGAACATGCGTTGGCTGCAAAACTTGGCAATTATTTCTCCTTTATTCCCCTTCCTGGCAATTCAGGGTGGTTGGGTAACTGCAGAAATTGGACGTCAGCTTGGTCTGTCTATCCTGCTTCTAGCAGCCCTGGCGGAATAAGCTTATTGACTGGAGAAGCAAACTCGCTCGCCGTAAGCTCACCTGAACTTGCAATTACCATTACGCTGTTCTGCTTGATTTATCTGTTCTTGATTATCGGCTGGGCGCGTATCGTAATTCACCTCATCAAAAAAGGTCCTCATTCTGAAGAAGTACAGAAGGATGGTGAATAGGCATGACTGTTTTAGGAATTCTTTGGTTTATCCTCATTGCCGTCCTTATTGCTGGCTACTTTATCTTGGACGGATTCGACTTAGGATCAGGTGTTCTGTCACCCTTTGTAGCTAAAGACGAAAAAGAAAAAGCCATCGTCCGTCGCAGCATTGGTCCAGTTTGGGACGGCAACGAAGTTTGGTTGCTTACCGCAGGTGGTGCCCTGTTCGCAGCATTTGCGCCAGCTTACGCCACTACCTTCTCTGGCTTCTATTTAGCTATCATGCTGGTCTTGTTTGGCTTAATCGTGCGTGCCGTATCGCTTGAATACCGTGCTCATGATCCCAAATGGAAGAAGCTCTGGGATGCCCTCTTCTTTATTGGCTCTCTGCTTCCCGCTCTTTTGTTTGGTGTTGCTATAGGAAATGTATATGCAGGCATTCCAATGGATGCTAATGGCGACTACAACGGCATTCCTCTACTTGGCCTGATCACTCCCTTCACGCTTTTATGCGGGCTTTTAGGCTTGTCGTTCTTCCTTATGCAGGGTGCCACCTGGTTGGCTATGAAAGCACCGAAACCTTCCGCTTTCCAGGCACGCCTTGCTGGCCTGCGTCGTCCCCTTGCGCTCGTAAGTTTGGTTCTCTTTGCAGCAGTAACCGCCTACGCATTGGTTGGCATTCAGCCACAATGGATCCTGCTCTAGAAATTATTCGCTGGCTGGTATTCATCTTAGTTGCCGCTGCACTGATTGGAGCAATCGTCACTTCCAAGACGGAAGGAAACGACCTTCTTCCTTTATCTTCAGCAGTGCCGCAGCTCTTTTCCTGGTTGTGCTTTTTGCCGCTTCCATGTTCCCGAACCTGGTAGTTGCATCTGCTACTTCCATCGGTGAAAGCATCACCATTGCAAATGCAGCTTCATCCGATCTTGCCTTGGTTGGATGACGGGTATCACCTGTGTCGGTTTGCCGTTAGTCTTGATCTATCATGTAATTATCTATCGCACCTTCCGCGGCAGAATCACCGACGAAGACCTGAGCGAATACTAACGCTTAGCAAACGCAAAGCCGCTGTAATACTTTAAGTTTGCAGCGGCTTTCTTTTTACTCGCATCATCTTCTCTGGAGAGAATACAATGATTGACCGTCTGTTATTTACCATCAAAGGAGTTCGTGAAATGCTTACGCGTTGCACGCTCTTTTCGCTGATAACAGCTGCATTGCTTATGGGTCAAGCATTTTGTCTCACCAGCGCCTTGGTTAATCTTTGGTACAACCAACCTCTTTTGATCAAATTCCTTTTTTGATAGGTTTTTTCATCTGCCTTGTCGCTCGACAGTTTGTCGACAACGCCCAATCGAGTCAACTTGAGTCGTTTGCCTGTCGGAAAGCCGATGAATTTCGCGATGCTCTTTTCGAGAAGCTCTTCGATGAAGGACAAAGACTTGTTCAGGATAAGGGGACAGGTGGTTTTTCCACGCTCCTTGTCGAAGGCATCGATCAAGTCGAAGCTTACCTCCGTATGATACTTCCCCGCATGACCAAGCTGGTCATTGTACCGGTAATGCTTCTTGTTCTTCTTTTCATTCTTGATTGGGTTTCTGCACTTATTGGCTTATTGGTTTTTCCCGCCATTATTTTACAGATGGTGCTTATTGGCCACACCGCCAGTCTTGAAGCAGGCAAGCAACATAAAGAATATCAGCGCCTTGCCAATCATTTTCTCGACTCAATACGCGGCATAGACACTCTTAAATTGTTCGGGCGCAGCAACGACCAAACAGAAAAAATCTACCAATCAAGCGAACGTTTTCGTACCGCAACAATGAAGACCCTTCGCGTTGCTACCTTATCTGGTGCAGTTCTTGACGCATTTTCCACCATCTCCATCGCAGCCATTGCCGTCATGCTTGGTTTTCGGCTGGTTGATGGTTCGCTTACCCTTTTTCCCGCCCTCTTCGTTTTGGTGCTTATGCCTGATTACTTCAGACCTATTCGAGAATTCGCTTCCGATTATCACGCATCTCTTGACGCAAAAATTCCCTTCATTCAGTCCTTGCCATTATTAACGCACCTCAATCAACTTCTAAAGAAAACAGCGCTTCCTTAGAAGACCAACCGACTCTTGCCTGGTCAAACGACAGCACCTTACATTTGGAAAATCTATCTTTTCGTTACCAAACCGACGATGCCTTTACCCTCGAGAATATTTCAGCTTCTTTTTCTGGCGCTCAAATCGTAGGCATTATCGGACAATCCGGCAGCGGGAAAAGCACCCTTGCGCATCTATTGGCAGGACTCAGTGATCCTACATCAGGATCTTTTACCTTAAACGATAACGTTATGCCAACACTGCGCTGCTCTTCTTGCAAAACCAACTTGCCTATATACCGCAAAACCCCCATATTTTTCATGCATCTCTCCTCGACAATGTTGCCTTCTATAAACCTGATACCCCTCGTAAAGAGGTGGAAAAGATCTGTTCTCTTATGGGCCTCGACAATCTCATTGAAGATCTTCCTGAAGGAATCGATACCGTCATCGGCGAAGGAGCCCACTCTCTTAGCGGAGGGCAAGCTCAGCGCATCGCATTTGCTCGTGCTTTTCTGAATAAGGATTGCAAAGTACTTATTTTTGACGAGCCAACCGCACACTTAGATATTGAGACGGAGCTAGAACTAAAAGATCGCATGCTTGAACTTATGCAAAATAAACTTGTCTTCCTTGCAACCCACCGTCTTCATTGGCTTTCTGCAATGGATACGGTACTTGTTTTACAAGAGGGGCATCTCCTTGCTCAGGGTTCACCAGAAACTCTTATTCAGCAGGGAGCAATCAAAGTAGCGCACTCTCCTTTCGAAGACCTCAGAACATCCCGTTCTGCTATGGATTTCACAGCGAAAGAAGGTGAATCCCATGCCGACTAAAAGCGCGAAAGATACCGCTACGAAAATACCCAAGAGAACCTTTTCTTGGAAAGACGATACCTGGGTAAAACCTTATTTCGGACGCTACAAAAAGACTCTCTTTCTTACTCTATTCCTTGGTGTAATTACCATAGGATTTGCTTCTGCATTGATGTTTACCGCCGGTTGGCTGATTGGCGGATCTGCCGAAATGCCGTATTCGATTTTACTTTTGGGAACGCCCCTTCTTTGCGTACGCATATTCGGCATTGGAAAACCTGTTCTTCAGTATGCCGAGCGTCTTACGAGTCACGATTGGGTCTTGCGCATGACGTCTAGTCTTCGCGTCAAACTTTATCTTGCCTTTGATGCTCGTGGCATTTTCTTTCATTCACTTTATCGCCTAGGAGACGCCCTCGGTCTTCTAGCGGAAGACATCGGGCATATTCAAAACCTTTACTTACGCACCATTTTCCCCGTAGTTATAGCTTGGATCATAGGCTTGTTTTTAGTTATCGGGTTCGGACTCTTTACCTGGTGGATGGGTGTTATTGTGCTGGTTCTGCTTGCGCTTGAACTTTTTGTAGTCCCGCTTGTTTCCGCCTCTGTCAATGGAGCACGACAAGCAAAGCATAAAGCGCTCAAAGCATCCCTTTACACTGAAATAACTGACGACACCCTTGGCATTACCGACTGGGTGCTCTCTGGTCGCTATCAAGATTACCAAAAGCGACATCAAAAAAGACAAGCCCAGCTGCGTATTCTTGAACAAGAAGGACATGCGTTTGATAAACGGCGAGACGTAATACTGCAAATCCTTTTTGCTCTCGGTGCGGTAATAGTGCTTTTATGGGCAGCTCTTTCTTTTAGTGGCCAAACAGGAGGTTCTTCAATTGGATTCTTGCCTTTGTGCTGGGGTATTTCCCCCTCATTGATGCTTTTGCGCCTTTACCTGCAGCAGCCACTGAAGCTCGGGCGCACCAGGATTCCATTCAGCGTCTCAATGAACTGCCCTCTATCGAACCTAAGTAGTTGAAGACCATACCGACTCCACCAAACCTCACACACCCGCTAAAACCAATTCGGTTGCAGTAAGCAAGCAGAAATCTTCAACGCCTTGCGACTCAGAAAAAGCTCCTACCGACCAGTCTTTCGAAATAAGGCTTGAAAACGTCAGTTTCTCGTATTCTCAAACGGGACGACTTCTGCTGGACAACCTTTCGCTTTCTATACCAGCTCAAGAAAAAATAGCAATCTTGGGCAAGAGCGGCGCAGGAAAATCAACTCTTGCGTCCCTTATTCGTGGCGATTTAGTCCCCACTAAAGGCACCGTAACAATAGTTGATCCAAAAGGGAAAGAGCTCCACACCAGCGCTCTTAACAACAAGGCTTCTGACTTTTTCGGGGTGATTCAGCAACGTACCTACGTGTTTAACGCCACCTTGCGTGATAACCTCCTGATAGGAAATCCTCACGCAAACGACGAAGAGCTTATTGAAACGCTTCATAAGGTTGGACTGGGGTCTCTTCTCGAGCGCCTACCTCAAGGCTTAAATACTATTGTTGACGAAGCGGGACTTCGTTTTTCTGGCGGAGAGCGTCACCGCATCGCTCTTGCACGCGTTCTTTTGCAGGACGCTCCTATAGTCATACTTGACGAACCTATGGTGGGACTCGACCCTCTTACTGAACAACAGGTCCTTGAATCTATCTTTTCTACTCTACAGCACAAACTATAGTCATGATTACCCATCATTTACAAGGCGTGAGCAGTATGGACCGTGTCCTGTTCTTAGAAAATGGCCACCTAAAACTAGACGGCCATCCAAAGAAGCTTGCTCAAACAAGCAAATATTTCCAGCAACTCTTAGCGCTTGAACAGAATGCTCTTTTGCAGTAGCTCTTCCGCGGTAGCTCTTCTCTTCTGCAGTAACTCTTCCACAGCAGCTCTCCTACCGTAGCAGCACTCCCACTACTTACCTTCGTCGTTTTCTTCCGGGACTTCGATATGCTCGATAAGAACGCTGATCTTATCGATGCGGTAGCCATCCATGATATTGATAACAAGGGTGAACTTCTTATCGGCGTGAACAAGCTCGTACTGGTCTCCCTCTTCAGGAATTTTATCCAAGAGATCAAGCATCAAGCCACCCGCTGTTTCATAGTCGTACACAGGAACGGGTTCGAAGCCCAAAAACTCTACGAACTGATCTACCGGAAGAGACCCGTCAACTACATACTGATTTTCGCGGACCTTCAAGATTTCATCCTGATCGTCATGAAGGTATTCGTCTTCCATTCGACCAATAATTTGCTCTACCACGTCACTCATGGTAACGATACCGGAAGTACCGCCATGCTCATCAACTACGACCGCGATCTTCGTATGCTTCGACTGAAGCATTTGCATCAATTTGGAAATCGAAAGACTTTCAGGAACTGCCTGGATAGTACGAATGCGCAAATCCTTCATCGAAGAGCCCTCTGGCAGCAGATAGGCATCTTTGATATGGACAAAACCGATGATGTTATCTTTATCTTCCTTGTAAATCGGATAACGGGTGAACTTATTAGCGCCCATAATCTCAAGATTCGTTGCAAGATCGTCGTCAAGGTCAATTGCCACCACTTCGGTGCGAGGTGTCATGATAGATTCGGCATCTTTATCGTCGAGGTCGAAGATGTTATCAAGATACTGATATTGATCCTGTTCAATAGAACCTGATTCAGCACTTTCCTCTAACAGGATCTTGATTTCCTCTTCAGTATAGGCATCATGCTCTTTTGAAACATCATGACCCGTTAAACGCATAATGCCGTTGGTAAGCGTATTGAACAACCACATGATGGGATAGGTCATCATATAGAACGCATGCAAAGGAGCTGCGGTATGCAATGCGTAGCTTTCTGTATTCAAAATTGCCATAGACTTAGGAACCAGTTCGCCCACAACAACATGAAGAGCAGTCATGATGAAATAGCCGATGGCAACTGAAATAGCAGTAACGGCAGCATCAGGAAGACCCAGGGCCACAAAGACAGGATGGAAAAGCGCAGAAATCGCTGGTTCGCCTAACCAACCTAGCGCCAAAGAAGCAAGCGTAATACCTAACTGGCAAGCAGAAAGATATGCGTTCACATTGTCGGCAATATGCGCAGCGCGTTTCGCCCCTGGTTTCCCTTCTTCAACAAGAAGTTCAACTTGTGACTTACGAACACGCACCAAAGAAAACTCCGCCATAACGAAAAAGGCGTTCATCAATAAGAAGAAAACTACTAATAAAAGACTTACCCAAATCGGCATGTATTAATCGTTCCTTTCAATAAGCCGCGAAAAAAACTTCCAAAACCTCACCCGAGCTCTTACACGGCCATCTCCCCCTTTAGGATAGATTCATACCAGCGCTCATGCACTGAACAGACAAAATAACTTGGGCATAAGAAAACGCAGTCATGTCACACCAAGACATAGACCGCGTTGGACCACTTACTACATTCGTATGATTACTAAAGCGTTTTCGGATCGAATAACATCGACCGCCGCCGTCGGAATCGTTCACGACAGCTAAATCTCCTTTTCTGGAACAGCACTTCGCTGTTTCCCTCGTGTACTTCAGCATAACCTGCTCGGCAGCATAACCCACTCGAACGTGTTATCACTTACTGTTACATCATGGTATCAATGCATAAATCTTTGTCAATTATATAAGCGGTAGAGAGGCGCTCTTCACAAACCTAGCGCAACTATTCTTACTCCAACATGCCCAAATCCTGATCGAGCCCTATTTTTAAACCTTGCCTAGCACCCACACTACGTTATGGCAGTCTAGCGCCACGTGTTACCCCGCACACTTCACTCATCGATATTCGAACCCTAGCGTGTCTTAAACAACTCTTCAGCTATTTCGATTACCTGATCACGATGAGAAGTGCTATCGGGAGCACTCGTCATCACTGAAATCAGATACGTTTGACCGTCGTATTCTATTAATCCCGCATCACAAAGACCGCTAAAGCGAGGCGTTGAGGCAATCCATCCCGCCTTATTAAGCACTACCGCGTCGGTATTGGTAACTGACCCTTCTGACTCATCGCGCTCCTCTGAAGCTGCGTCATTTGACATCTCATTTTCCGAAGACAAAACGTTTGTCACTCCCTCACGAATGAAAGAAACGTTTGTTGGGTAAAAAGTTCCCGCAGACGATTTGCTGCTTCGGTTCCTGTTTGTAAATACTGATATGTATGAAACCAAAGTAAGGCTGATTCACGTGCTGAATACCGTGGGAAATGAGTATCGTTAACAATGTCGGAGTTTACCCCACATGATTCAATCCAGCCCGCAAATCCTGCTCCATCGTAAGAGTTTCTTAGCGTTGAAAAGGCGGTATTGTCTGAATAACGCACCGAAGCATCCATGAGACTGATTGCCGAAGAAGAAAGCCCCACTTCGCCGTCTGCTAAATGTTCGCTGAGATATGCTGCATAGATGCCCTTAAACGAACTTGCGCCGTAGATACGGGTATCCAAGTTATAGGAAACACCTTTACCTGAATCCAAGTTCATAAAGAAGCATCCTACTTCATAGCCTTGGGATTCCAGCGCTCGGATTGCCTCGGTTAACTCATCCCCCAGCAACTCCTCCGGTTCTTCAGATATTCCTCCGATGAGAGAAAACGCTTCAGGAGCTTCTTCTGAACTTGATATCCTTGTATTGCCGATACATTAATAAATAAGTCCGTCACAGCCTCCTGCACCACCGTATCGCCTATTTGCGCAAACACCACTCCTCCTTCTTCGGAAAAGTGCAGCACTCCTTGTTGATCAGCGCTAAAATCACCAATTCGTTCGGCGATAGCAGAATCTCCTACATCGAACGAAACAAGAGGATCGTCGTTTACCAAAACAGGCTTCTGACTCTCCATCTCTGAATTCGCTGAAGTCCTGTCAACAAAAGCACACGAGACACCCGCCGCCAGACAAGACACCACCAAGACACAAACGCAAATCACAACCACTACGGGGTGTTCTTTTCCTTGGGAAAAAGCATCTTGAACTGCAGCTTTGATCCGCTGAAAGGTAGTTTGCAAATTGCTCGCTAAATCTACATTGTTCGCTAAAGGTAACTCAATCGCTAAACTGCTTCGACCTTGGGTTTCTTCAAAAAGAGCTTGCTTGCCCTTGCGGAAATAGTTCAAAACGCAAAGCCTTGCGTCACGAAGCAGTCGCTTAAGCTGTACAGATATTTGTTTAAGGGGAGTTTGTTTCATGGCGAAATAATAACGCCCCTTTTCTTTAGCTTTCACCATGTTTGGAGAGAAAACATCGAATTGTCGGCTAACTCACCTATTAATTAAACATTATGTTCATTTTTTATTTCATTATGACTTTCTCTGACAAGAAATTCTCAATAGGTACAATAGGAAATATCGAATACGTAAGTTCGCAAAGCGAGCTAAAAGGTCTTTCTTTACAAGAGAGACCTTTCTTAATAAGGGGTCTTTTTAGGACTGAGAAGTTTTAGAAACGAGGAGGGACATGGAGCAAGCAACTGCACTCGAGCGCTCTTCTTCACCTGCAATATCCAAGCGCACTCATGTAGGTGAGAGCTTTACCAAGCTCTTATGGGTATTCCTTCTTATGTCAGTCGTAGGGCTCATTGGCGAAACCCTCCAGCATTATCTTGCCTTTAATGAATGGGAAAGTCGTCCTGGTTTTATTTGGGGGCCCTTTTCTCCCATTTACGGTACTGCAGCAGTGCTGCTAACCCTTATCCTCGAACCCCTGCAAAAGAAAAATCCCCTTGTGCTTATTGCTATTGGAGCGATTGTGGGAGGCGGATTAGAGTATTTTGCCAGCTGGGCAATGGAAACGTTTGGTGGCATCGTTGCTTGGAGTTACCTCAATAATCCGTTTAACTTCGATGGAAGAACCGATTTATTCCATGCTTTGGTGTGGGGTACCCTCGGAATGATGTGGGTAAAGATAGGTCTTCCCCTTTGCGAAAAAGGATTTAGCTATCTCAACTTAAAAAGCAAACTTTCTCGCTTCGTTACCGTTGCTCTTTCGGTATTTCTTGTTCTGAACATAATCATGACCATTTGCGTTTTAGTTCGCACCGACGACAGAGCAAGCGGCATCCCTCCCAAAATGCCTTTGAACAATATATCGACTACGCCTATCCAACTGAAATGCTCCAAAAGCGATTTCATAATATGGGCGGACTAGGAATATAGTCATAAAAAACGGCTAACCCAAAGCAGGGCCAGCCGTTTAGCATCGTCTAGCAAACTAGTCTTCGTACCAATCTGCTGCATCTTCCAAAAGATCAATAATAGGCAGCTGCTGAGGACACATAGCTTCACAATTGCCGCATTGGGTACATTGAGAAGCGCGACCGCCTGTGGTCTGCCAACCGTACTGCCCTTTTACAAATTCACGATCCTCGGTCATTTTTTCCAAATTCATCAGACTCATAATTTCAGGAATCTTGACTCCCGCAGGACAATCTTTTGCACAATAGCGACAATTCGTGCAATCAATCATGCCTACGCTGCGAAGCGCCTCGAGCGCTTCTGCCAAAACCTTTCGATCTTCCTCGGAAAATGGTTGGGCGTTCTTCCATTCTGCAACATTTTCTTTTACCTGCTCTAAGGTAGACATTCCGGAAAGAACCGAAATAACATTTGGCAGGAAATAGCAGAAACGATAAGCCCATGAAGCAACACTTAAGGAAGGTTCTGCGTTCTTTAAAATTTGCGTGCCACGCTCAGGCAAATTAGCCAAACGCCCTCCACGTGCAGGCTCCATAATGACCACGGGGACGCCATGTTTTTCTGCCACTTCCATGCAGCGACGAGATTCAACTACTGGATCCTCCCAATCAAGATAGTTGACCTGCAATTGGACAAAATCCATAGTGGGATGTTCGGTCAGTAATTTATCGAGTGCATCGGCACCATCATGCATAGAGAAACCGAGGTGCTTGATTACGCCCTCTTCTTTCTTTTGCTGAGCCCATTCCCACATACCGTATTCATCGAATTTAGCCGTACGCGGACCACCCACATTGTGAAGCAAATAAAAATCTACATAGTCAACGCCCAGACGCTCAAGTGAAGTGTCGAGGCACGCTTTCGCGGACTGCTCATCTGGCTGGGCCCACGCTAAACATTTCGTAGCAATAGTGAACGACTCGCGAGGATAACGCTCCACCAACGCTTTGCGTACCGCAACTTCCGAAGTGCCTTCATGATACACATAGGCAGTATCGAAATACGTGCCACCTGCCTCCATAAAAAGCATCCACCATAGCTTTAAACTGCTCAAGATCGATGGAAGTTTGATCGTTAGGATCGGTTAGAGGAAGACGCATACAACCAAAGCCAAGCTTTGGAATTTCAAGAAGGTTTGTCATAGTCGGGCTCCTTGGTTTTAAGTCTCTGATTACCTTAGTTGAACGTATTTAGTTTTCATTCCGTACGTAATAATAATTTTAAGCGACACAACGTCAAGAGCCCACACATAATGTGCGGACTCTTGAAAGTTACTCTATAAAATTAGCTAAACGTGCAAGTGCTGAGCACCCTGATACGAACGTTATACGTTTTTAACTCCGTACTGTTCGTAGTATGCATCGAGCGCTGCTTTAATATCATCATTGATGACAACCTTGCCCTGAACCTCTCGGTTGTAGAGCATTTCAGTTACTTCGGCCATGCTTACGATGGAGGCAACGGGGAAGCCATACTTTTCCTGAACCTCTTGCTGTGCCGTAACGACACCCCCCCTTGCCTACTTCCATACGATTCAAGGATACAATCAAGCCTTTTACGTCGACATTTGCAGCGGCCTTCAGAATAGGATAGGTTTCATCGATTGATTTACCCGAGGTAGTAACATCCTCGACCATAATTACTCGATCGCCGTCATGAAGGTCTGACCAAGTAAATTGCCTGCATCAGCACCATGATCTTTTACCTCTTTGCGATTCGAGCAATAGCGAACTTCCTTGCCATAGAGGTCTTCAAGAGCAATTGCCGTAACGACTGCCAAAGGGATACCTTTATACGCAGGTCCAAAAACAACATCAAAATCAAGACCGAAATTATCATGAATAGCGCGCGCGTAATATTCTCCCAGACGCTTTAATTGACCGCCTGTTACATACGCACCCGCATTCATAAAGAACGGAGATTTACGCCCACTTTTCAGGGTAAATTCGCCAAACTTTAAAACTTGGCTCTCTACCATAAATTCAATAAATTCCTGCTTATAGGCTTCCATAAGATCCCCTTTGCTTGTCATATATGCACAGACCAAGGTAACCGAAGGCACACACATGCTCTTCGGCATTGCTTTTGGCCTTACCAATGATAGCAAATCACATTTTAACTTGCCTGAAGTTCAGTTTAATCATTGCCTGGAATCGGCATATCCCTGACTAAGGGGCTTTTGTCCAAAGTTGGCTTGATCTTATCTTGGACCTAAAAGTCCAAGATAAGAATCTTGCGAAAGTATATTTTTAGCGCTCGGCAATCGGCTTGTACGCACGAGGCTTCATGCCAGTTTTGTATGCAGGACGAATGATACGCTTGCCACTTACCAATCTTCAAAGCGATGAGCAGCCCAGCCTGCCATACGAGAACAAGCGAACAAAGGCGGAATCAGATCCGTAGGAATTCCCAACAAGGAATAAACAAATCCTGAATACATATCAACATTTGCACACATGTCCTTCTTGGTGCCCTTTTCCTGCAAAATTACTTCAGGCTGATGCGCTCGATAAGTTTTAGCAGGTTTAATTCAGCTTCGAACTCAGTGCCTTCTGCCATCTTGGTGGCAAATTTCTTAAGAACAACTGCGCGAGGATCGGACTTGGTATAAACCGCATGACCCATACCATAGATAAGACCGGTATGATCGAAAGCCTCTTTGTTAACGATTTTGGCAATATACGAAGCCACTTCGTCTTCGTTTTCCCAGTCCGACACGTTTTCCTTGATTTCCTTTTGCATTGCTAAAACCTGGTGATTAGCGCCACCATGCTTGGAACCCTTCAAGGAACCAATAGCGCCTGCATAAGCAGAATAAGGATCGGTATCAGAAGAAGATAAAACACGGCAGGTGAAGGTTGAATTATTACCACCACCGTGCTCAGCATGAAGACACATCATGATATCCAACATGCGCGCTTCTTCTTCGGTGTAGTGACGATCGGGACGAAGCATCGAAAGAATGGTTTCCGCTGTGGATTCGCCTGGGATGAAGCGGTGCATAATCATGGACTTACCATTGAATGCTGCCTGCTTGGCGTAGTAAGCAAGCACCATAATACGTGGCAAGCGGGAAATAAGGGTAACAGCGGTAGATATTTCATGTTCATAGGAACGATCTTCTGCATTGGGATCGTCGGCATACAAAACCAAAACAGAGCGAGCAAGAAGATTCATGATATCAGGCGAAGGGGTGCTCATAATTTTTGATGCCGTAAATCCATCAGGTAATTCACGATGAGCATCCAAACGAGACACAAAGAAATCAAGCTGTTCTTGCGTGGGTAAATCCCCCATTAAAAGGAGATACGCAATTTCCTCGTAGCGGAAACGCTTATTTTCATCGCCACTGAGCAAATCGTATAAATCGTATCCACGAAGCGTCAGTTTTCCCTCGTCGGCAATCTTGTCGCCTTCACTTATCACATAACCATGAACATTCGAAATATTCGTAATACCCGCAATCACGCCCGAACCATCGCTGTTGCGAAGACCTCGTTTAACGGGATATCGTTCATAGAGTTCTGGATCAACTGAGTTAACTTTTGTGATGTTGTCATAAAGAGAAAGCTTGCGTTCTTCCATGAATATTCCTTTCAACCGCGAATTAAATTCTACACCGAACTAAAGTGGCGGACTTTTTAGCGTTGCAATACGAAGATGAACGGCGAACGAAGCGGTATTTGTTACGGAAGCGAAACATTTAGAAAGCGTGCTACACTTTATCTGCACACAATTTAATAGCTGCATGAATAGCATCGGAGGGCGAAAGTCTGACCAAAGACGCCACGACAACGGTTTCCGACTCGCACAACAAGTCACTTGATACTACGTTAGTGCGTTACCTACGAAACATAAGTTTCGCAGGAACAGCTTATAATGCAGTGACCGTATGCGAACAAATCGTGTCGTGTGCATGAGGGGATTTCAGGGGCAGTATGAGTCAGGAGAATCACATGGACTGGCAACAGGACTATGAACGCAAGCAAATTACGCTTGATCAAGTTTTCGAAGAGCATCTTACCGGCACTACTTCAAACTTCAAACAAGCTGTTTGATAAAAACACTGTAAGCAGTTCTCATAACAGTCCTCAGGAAGCAAAGCAAAAAATATACCTGGGCGGACTCCATGTGCCTACCACCATTATCAATGAGCTGCTCAATCGTGTTAAAAAGGGCACGCTGTCTGGTATCGACATGTATGGCAACTACATGAATGGTGATATCACCTTTGCTGACCTTCAAGTAACGCCAGATCAGTTCCGCTATCATACCTACTTTGCTGGTCCCAACGAACGTACCGGGTTCGCTCAAGGGTCGCAATGTGTCACCCATATTCCCGTACACTTTTCTGACACCAATCGCATGTTGGAAGAAATCGGGCTCGATTACGCGGTTGTCCAGATGACCCCACCAAACGACCAAGGGTATTGCAATATTGGCCCCCTCGGATTCGAGCAGGGAGCACTACGTGGCGCAAAACACATCATCGCACAGATCAACACACGTCTTCCTCGAGTTTTTGGCGACTCCCATAACTATCATGTAAACGACATTGATGCCTTTTTTATTCACGACGAATTGCTTGAAGATGTCGAAACACCTGCTCCTACTCCTGAGGAGATTAAAGTTGCAGAACTGATTGTTGATCGCGTTAATGATGGTGACTGTATCCAACTTGGTATTGGCGGCATCATTAATGCCATCGCTGCAGGCCTTGATTGCAAAAAGCATCTGGGTGTTTTTACCGAAATGTTCTCTGACGCCTTCGTTCAGCTCCAGATGAAGGGGGTCATTGACAACTCCCGTAAGAACTATATGCCCGGCGTATCTGTTGGGGGTTACTCCACTGGTACCCAGCGCTTATACGACTTCATTAACGATAATCCAGACATGTACTATTGTTCGTACGAAACAGTTTGCAACCCAATCAATATTGCCCAGAACGACAATCTCGTTTCTGTTAACACCGCAGTAAGCATTGATTTAACAGGGCAGGTTTGCGCTGAAAGCATTGGCACCCGCCAATACTCTGCAAGCGGTGGTCAATTTGATTTTGTGCGCGGCGTGAAAAACTCCAAAAACGGACGTGGCTTTATAGCGGTAACGAGTGTTGCCCACACGAAGAAGGGCGACGTTTCGAAAATTGTCCCTACGCTTGCACCAGGAAGTGCCATTACGTCGTTGCGCAATGATCTGCAATACGTAGTTACCGAATATGGTGTTGCCGATCTGAGGTGGGCTGACATCCCCACCCGTGCTCAACGCTTAATCAACATTGCTCACCCCGATTTTCGTGATGAGCTTACCTATGAAGCAAAAAAGCTTGGGATTCTCTACTAGGTAAACCCTGCCAGGCAAAACCGCAAGAAGCATCTCTCAACCAAGACAACAAAACCCTGAGACGTATACGGTCTCTAACTTCCGCACGATTCTTAATCTAACTTCCGCGCGATTCTTAAGCCTTATTGGGTGGTTTATTGCTTGTGATTCCTGCGAAGACGGGAACGCAGCGAACCGCCCATGCGGCTTTCAGGCTGCAAAATCATAAAAGCAGCGACTACTGAAATGACTGCCAAAACCGCTCCTACAGGTCCCGACCATGCAAAGCCTAAATTGGTTGCCACAACACCACCCATGAAGGATCCTGTTGCGATACCAATATCAGACGAAGTTGGCATAACCGCCGATGCTAACGTAAGAGCGCGCGGATAATCCTTTGCTGAAACCTGCAAAAGATACGACTGGAGCGGCGCGTTCATGTGGTAAATAAAAACGCCCGTCAATACCACATTAATGATACAAAGCACCGTATTTCCCGAAGCAAGACTTACCCCAAGAAGCACCAAAACCACTGCTTGTAGAGCAAACATCAACGGTAACTTCCCGAGACCATAACGCTGCGCCAGAGAGCCACTGCCCAAATTGGATACGATAGTAGCCCCACCGTAGAAGAATAAAACTAAACTTACCATCCAAACCGAAAGACCCACTGAATCTTCGAGAATAGGAGTTACATATACATAGAAGACATACGTTGCTGCCATTCCGAAAGCCTTCATAACAAGCACGAGAATGATGCGACGATCTTTTAAAATCACCAACTGTTCGCGCACGCTCGAAGAAACATCAGTTGATCCTGATCGAGGAACAGAGATTAAAAGCAGAACCGTAACCAGAAGTGCCACCGCTTCCACTGCAACAAAAGCAGATTTAATACCGAACGCATCCGAGAGCAAAGTACCAATAGGAGTGCCCAATACACTTGCTACCGAAAAGCCTGCATACACAAACGAAATAATACGAGGAGCCTGCTCCTGAGGAATGATGTCGTTGATAAACGTCATTACGGTAGAAAGGGTGACGCCTGAAACAATAGCGGTACAAATGCGCGCAAGCATCAAAACCTCATAGCTTGGTGCCAAGATGGCAAGTATATTGCCCACATTAAACACTATGAGAAATATGACAAAAAGAGGAAAACGCCTAAAACGACCAGTTGAAAGCACAATAATAGGTGTAGAAACCGCATAAGCCACTGCAAAATAACCCACAAGATTGCCCGCATCGGAAAGAGGAATCTGATAAATCTCTGCGATATCAGGAGTAATACCGATAACGATAAATTCTGCAAACCCCAGGCAAAGCCAACCGTAACCAACGCTACCGTTGCAAGTTTTGTGCGAGCGGCACTATATTCCACGAAACTGTCCTTTGACGATATAAAACGGCGTACTTATGACGACACCTGTCCAATAAACACAGTTTCGTTATTTTAAATGTTTTTACTTTAATTGTTTAATTTTGAAAATTTTTACGATAAATACCTTTTTACCGCTTCTCTTGCTTCGCTAATACGAGCAGGGTGATCCTTAAAACTCGAGAGCATAATATGCGAACGCATGACACAAATTATGGCTGACGTGCCAATGAGACATTCTTCATCAAGAGACAATTCAGGTGCTTTACGTCTTTCGGGATACTTGGTGAAGTAAGCATGAAGAGTTTCAATGATGGCAGGCTGCAACACTAAAGAGCTCTTATTACTCCGAAAAAATATTTCCGGAGAACTCAGCATGGCAGTTTTACGCAAGTCCCTAATTTCTTGAGAGGCGTCTTCTGCCGTAAGGCCATGTTCGATACACCCCGTAATCACATCAATATAATCAGAATCTGGATGTGACTCTAAGGCTTTCAAAACATCTCTTTACTGGGGATGTAGGAGCGACCAAGAACAGCAGCTCGTTTTGAAGAAAAGTAATTAAAGAAGGTCTTACGTGAAATACCTACCTTCTGGCAAACCTCTTCAACGGTAACTTCTTCATAGCCTTTTTCTATCACGAGACAGAGAATAGCTTTTTCTAACGCCTGTCGAGTTTGCTCCTTTTTTCTTTCTCGCAAACTAAGATTCGCGAGACTATCGTTACTTTGCGAGACAGTACTACCATCGCTTTTAGTACCACCATCACTTTTAAGACTGGTGCTTTTGTCTGTTTTGTTAGTTTGCTTGCTCATGATTTCCCTGTGCGCCCTGCCTTTACCTTTTTCGCACTCCCCGCGCTACAATTTCGAAACTTACTTTGTAAATATGATGTTTAGCGTGCCATTTACGTATATCTACAAAACTTACACTTACTATATTAATACACCGAGTGTAATATTATCACTTGCAAAAAAGCTGTCGAAGAGCACAAAAAGAAAGGTCGCACATGGCTGGGGTTTAACAAGCAAACAAAAAGTTACGCTCATTATTCTTATTCTGGGCGCTTTTGTAACCGTACTTAACCAAACAGTAGTAACCCCCGCACTTCCTCCCATCATGGCAGAAATGGGCATTGATGCGGCAACGGCACAATGGCTCACCACAGGCTTTACTCTTGTAAATGCAATCATGATCCCTATAACGGCCCTTTTTGATTGACCGTTTCACAACCCGTTCTCTGTTTATTGTTTCCATGAGCATTTTCGCCTTGGGTAGTTTGCTTTGTGGCTTAGCACCAAATTTCCCTCTTTTGCTTATCGGCCGCTTAGCACAAGCAGCAGGCGCCGGTATTCTTATGCCTATGGTTATGACGGTGCTCATGCTCATGTTCCCCGTCGAACGTCGTGGCACGGCAATGGGTATGTTTGGTGTGGTAATCGCTTTCGGCCCCGCCATCGGTCCTACTGTTGCAGGTTTGGTAATTGACCACTACAGCTGGCGCGATTTGTTCTTGGCAATCGCGGTGTTTGCCGCAATCGTTATTGCAATAACTCCCTTTGTTCTGCAGAAACAAAAGCCCAATTCTGAAGGCGTTACCCTGGATAAGCCTTCACTTATCCTATCCACCCTCGGATTTGGCACCATGCTTTACGGCTTTAGCGTAATTGGTTCATCAGGCATCAGCGTCGAGGCACTTGTAGCAAGTCTTATCGGCGTAGTGATTCTTGTTTTTCTTCTTCCGTCGTCAGCTTTCCATGGAAAACCCATGCTTAATGTGCGGGTACTTCAGAATCACAAATTCTTGATGGGCACCATCATTGGCATGCTTGTACAAGCATCTCTTCTATCCGCAGGCATTTTGATGCCAATATACCTGCAGTCTCTCATGGGCTATTCCGCCACCGTATCAGGTTTAGTCCTAATGCCAGGTGCTATCTTGATGGGCATTATGGGTCCTGTTGCTGGTCGCCTCTTTGACAAGCATGGCCCCCGTGTTCTGAGTATTATCGGTATGTCTTTATTGGTTATCAGCACCTTTGCTTTTGCGACCTTAAATGATAGTACCGATGTGGTATTCCTCACGGTGCTCTACACGATTCGTATGTTCTCGCTTTCGTTAGTCAACATGCCAATTACAACGTGGGCAATGAATGCGCTTGACAACAAAGTAATGAATCACGGAACCTCGGTAAACAACACACTTCGTCAAGTCTCCGGTTCTCTTGGTACTGCAATCTTAGTTTCAGTTTACACACTTGTTGCCGCATCTCTCATGGGTTCCATGGATTCGGTTCATGCAAGCATTACTGGCATCAATATATCGTTTGCCGTATCGGGAGTGCTGTGCACTATTGGCTTGATCATGACTTTTATCTTTGTGAAGAACAAGCCAGCTGCCCGTTCGGACGAAGCTCCTATTCGTACCGAAACTTCGCTTCTGGAAACCATTATGCGACGCGACGTATTCACACTCCCTGCTAGCGCAACAGTACTCGACGCGATTCATATGTTTGTCGAAAAGAACGTAAGTGCTATGCCTATTGTCAACGACAAAAACGAACCTGTCGGTTTTGTTTCTGATGGCGACGTTATGCGTGAATTATCCGATCGAAGCCATATGTATACCGACCCAGTAGTTCTAATCATGCGTTTACAGCGTGATAATTCTGGATTCGACGAGAAACTTGATGCTTTGGTTAATCGTAACGTCATGGAAATTGCGACGCGAAACACCATCGGAGTTGACATCGATGCAGACCTCCCCCAAGTTTGTCGAATTTTAGGAGACAACCATTTAAAGAAAGCACCCGTATTAGATCATGGCAGAGTGGTGGGTGTTATAAATCGTTCAGACATTACGCAATACGCCATGAAATCCTACCTGGAGCGTGAAGGTCTCTAAGATACAGCTTCCAAAGTGTGAGTCTCTAAAATGCCTAAAATGCGAGACCTCTGGAGTTTAAGGCTTTTGACTGGCAAAGCGCCGAGGTCTCCAGAGCCTGACAATCCATAGCACAAAAGATACTTAATAAGAAGGTTTAAACTTGAAATAAATCAATTAGTTGGGGCGCCCTTGCAGGCGTCCTTTCGTTTTATCATTAATGACGCACATTAATAACCGCAATCATAGGAGGGGAACTATGAAGGGAAGCGACCACACTATTTTTACCACGGGACAAATGGGGATCCCACGCTTTGATCTGACTGGGAAAAAGCAATTATTACCGGGGTTGGAAGCGAAATCGGCATAGGACGCGCTATTGCACGCACCTTTGCAGCATACGGCGCCGATTTAGTAATTGCCGATATGGACGAAGAGAAAATCGTAGCCCGTGCCAAAGAAATAGCAGAAGAATCTGGTCGCGAACTGGGTACGCACATTATTCCTGTACGATGCGATGTTAGATCCAACGAAGATCAAGACTCTCTTGTGCAAACCGCTATGGATGCTTTCGGTCGCATCGATATCCTAGTAAACAATGCTGGCGTAGTATTGAGTAATGACCAGCTTATCGTAGATACCGATGAAGATGAATTCGATCGAGTAGTAGATACTGACTACAAAGCGGTCTTCTTCCTTTCGCAGCGCGTTGCGAAATAATGATCGAACAAGAACAGGGCAACATTATTAATTTGGCATCAGTGGTAGCCCGCGTTGCCTCTACCCGTATGGCAGCTTACGCATCAGCAAAAGCTGCTGTTTTGCAGTTGACACGCTGCATGGCCTTTGAGT
>ENA-OQDF01000192-OQDF01000192.1-human-gut-metagenome-genome-assembly--contig:-NODE-192-length-23365-cov-1.974137_pt1 | contig 23365 bp, 33 predicted proteins | sample MGYA00242769_ERZ504597 | MGnify/ENA primary metagenome ERZ504597 (study PRJEB26092, sample SAMD00036305) | human gut metagenome | host: Homo sapiens | study: EMG produced TPA metagenomics assembly of...
CGCGCTGGCTTCGGGTGCGGGTGTCGTTGCCTGCTCTTCGGGCGCAGCGGTGTTTACGGGTTCGGTGACAGTTTCGTCGGCCATGGCCAGCTCCTTAAAGCGTAGAATGCATAAGCGGGAGCGTCTCCCATCCCGGGCGAACCAGGAAGTTTTGACGCAACCCTCACCTATTATATTGATTTCGTGGCTAAAGGTGCATCAATATCAGGATTCCCGAGTGGCTCCCCTCCGAACGTGTTGTGGAGCAGCGTGTTATCGATACGCTTCGTAAGGTTTTTGAGCTCAACGGCTTCATCGGCATTGAGACGCGAGCGGTGGAAACCGGCGCTTCTTTGTTGAAAAAAGGCGAGACCAGCAAGGAGATCTACCTGCTGAGCCGTTTGCAGGAGGTCGGTCATGAATCCGACACTCCGATTGAAGAGCGGTTGGGCCTGCATTTCGATCTGACCGTGCCGCTGAGCCGGTATGTGGTCGAGCACTCGGGTGCGTTGGCGTTCCCGTTCAAGCGCTGGCAGATTCAGAAGGTGTGGCGTGGCGAGCGTCCGCAGGAAGGCCGCTTCCGCGAGTTCGTGCAGGCCGATATCGACGTGATCGGTGCCGGCGACCTGCCCGACCACTATGAAGTGGAACTGCCGCTGGTCATGGTCTCCGCACTGGAAGAGCTGCGCGCGTATGGCCTCCCCAAGGCCACCGTGCACGCCAATAATCGCAAGTTGTCTGAGGGGTTCTACCGTGGCCTTGGCCTGACGGACGTCGAAGGCGTGCTGCGCGAGATCGACAAGCTCGACAAGATCGGTGCCGATGAGGTGGCCCGACTGCTCACCGAGACCTGCGGCGCCACCGAGGCACAGGCGCGCGCCTGCCTCGAATTGGCCGAGCTCACCGCCTCCGACGGTGCCGAGCTTGCCGCCAAGTTCGATGCGCTGTGCGAGTCTCACGCATCGCCAAGGATTCCGAGGCATACACGCTGGCTCGTCAGGGACTTGATACCCTGGCCATGATCGTCGACGAGGCCGCCGCCATCCGCCCCGGTTCCGTCATCGCCGACCTGAAGATCGCCCGCGTCTCGACTACTACACCGGTTCCGTCTACGAGACCTTCCTCGACGGTGCCGCATCACTCGGCTCCATCTGCTCCGGTGGCCGTTACGACAATCTCGCCTCCCAGGGCAACCGCAAGTACCGGGCGTGGGCCTGTCCATCGGCCTGAGCCGACTGGTCAGCTACATGCTGCACACCGCCGGCGCTCACGCCAACCGTGTCAGCCCGGCCGCCGTGCTGGTCGCTGTGTGGAATGAAGAGGACCGCCCGGCCGCCAACCGTATTGCGAACCAACTGCGTGCGCGCGGCATCGCCACCGACGTGGCACCCACCGCGGCCAAGCTCGGCAAGCAGATCAAGTACGCGGACAAACTCGGCATTCCGTACGTGTGGTTCCCGGCCACCGCTGCCGAAGGTGCGGAAGGCGCAGAGCCCGCTGGCGACGAGGTCAAGAACATCGTCACGGGCGAGCAGGTTGCCGCCGATTGCACGTCGTGGGAGCCGGATACTGTGGTTGCCCAGCAAACCGTCGAAATCTGACGTATTCGCGCGAAAAATCGAGGAGAAACAAGATAATGAGCCAGACGGCTTACAGAACACATCATGCCACTGAAGTGACCGAGGCCCTGGTCGGCCAGAAGGTCACCCTTGCCGGTTGGGTTGACCGACGCGTGATCACGGTGGCGTGGCTTCATCGACCTTCGTGATTCGACCGGCCTCGTGCAGGTCGTCATTTACGACGAGGATATGGCCCGCCCGCTGCGCAGCGAATTCGTGATTCAGATTACCGGCGAAGTGCGCCTGCGCCCGGATGGCAACGAGAACACCCATCTGGCCACCGGCAAGATCGAGGTTGTGGCCGAGACCATTGAGATCCTCGCCAAGTCCGACGCTCTGCCGTTCCAGGTTTCCACCGCTCTCGAGAATGAGTCCGAGAACAAGCTGCCGGGCGAGGACGTGCGTTTGAAGTACCGTTACCTCGACCTACGCCGTCCGTCCATGCAGCACAATCTGAAGCTGCGTTCCGACATGGCTAAGGCGCCCGCCACGCGCTGGAAGACATGGACTTCACCGAGGTCGAGACCCCGACCTTCATTAAGTCCACCCCGGAAGGCGCCCGCGACTTCGTGGTGCCGGCCCGTCTGGTGCCCGGTTCCTGGTACGCCCTGCCGCAGTCCCCGCAGCTCCTCAAGCAGCTGCTCATGGTCTCCGGTGTCGAGCGTTACTACCAGCTCGCCCGCTGCTACCGTGATGAGGACTTCCGCGCCGACCGTCAGCCCGAGTTCACTCAGCTCGATATGGAGATGGCCTACGTGGACCAGGAAGATGTGATGGCCATGACTGAGAAGGTCATCGCCGCCATCTGGAAGTCCGCCGGCTATGAGGTCCAGCTGCCGCTGCCGCGCATCACGTGGAAGGATGCGATGGACAAGTACGGCTCCGACAAGCCGGACCTGCGCTTCGGCAACCCGCTGGTGGAACTGACCGAGTACTTCAAGAACACGCCGTTCCGCGTGTTCCAGGCCCCGTACGTGGGTGCCGTGGTCTTCAAGGGCGGTGCCGCCACGCCGCGTCGTCAGTTCGACGCTTGGCAGGATTGGGCACGTCAGCGTGGAGCCAAGGGCCTTGCCTACGTGGTCTTCGGCGAAAACGGCGAGCTCAAGGGCCCCGTCGCCAAGAACCTGTCCGATGAGGAGCGCAACGGCCTGCGCGAGGCCGTCGGTGCCGAGGAAGGCGACGCCGTCTTCTTCGCCGCCGGTTCTCGCGAGTCCGCCCAGCTGCTGCTGGTGCCGTGCGTGTGGAGCTCGCTCCCGCGAAGGCCTGCTGGATCCGAAGAAGTTCGCTTTCACTTGGGTCGTGGACTTCCCGCTGTTCAAGCCCACCGACGATCCGGATGATGACGATGTGGCTGTCGGCCACTCCAAGTGGACCTCCATGCACCACCCGTTCACCATGCCCTCCAAGGATTGGATCGACAAGTTCGACAAGGATCCCGAGCACGCCATGTCCGACTCCTACGACATCGTCTGCAACGGCGAGGAGATGGGCGGCGGTTCCGTTCGTATCCATCGTGACGACATCCAAGCCCGTGTGCTCGATGTGCTGGGCATCACCAAGGAAGAGGCCGACGAGAAGTTCGGCTTCCTGCTTGAGGCATTCAAGTACGGCGCTCCGCCTCACGCGGGTCTGGCCCTCGGTTGGGACCGCACCGTGTCCATCCTGGCCGGTGCCGACTCCATCCGCGACGTCATCGCCTTCCCGAAGGCCGGCGGCGGCCGCGACCCGCTGACCGGTGCTCCGGCCCCGATTTCCGACGAGCAGCGCGCCGAGACTGGCGTCGACTACGACCCGGACGCCGACGAAAACTAATCTACGGAGCGTATACCGCCTTTCCTCAGCACTCGACGCACCTTAGTGCGCCTTCGGCTTCGAACGGCGGTCTCCGCATGCGTAGATTCATTTCGAGGAGTAATGCTCCGGTGCTAGTAGCCGCAAATGGCCCTTGGAATAATTCCAAGGGCATTTGCTTTTTGCGGGTGGGGCCCAATGTGCCAAATACCTGCCAAGGGGTGCCAAATACTCCGCCCGATGGCACCTCCGCCATGCGGCAAACCTCGCACCATGCGGTGTCCCCCTTGCGTTTGCCGATTATCCCCTCATGGGGCAGTAACTTCTTCATGGGGCGGTAAACAACCCATGGGGCGGTGAAAACCCCATGGGCGGTAGGTCAAAATGGCTTAATTCCGCGGTTTCACAATTTCTTCAAACCGCCCCATGGGCAAATTACCGCCCCATGAGGAGCAATCGCAACTCCGTATTTGATCAATGTTGTGAGGCTTTGTTGTGTTTTGCTTGTTTCCGCCTCCTGTATTCCCCTTTGCGCGCATTGATGGTAAGGCTGCCGTCTATTAATACCCGGCATGAAGGTTGAGGACGGCCAGGAAGCGGTATTTGCATCGCGGTGGCAACCTCTTGTGCGAAGGCACGTTGTTTGGCGGTGTTCCACAGGTCATCGGCGAACACCTCGATGACGGTCCAGCCCAATTGCCGCAGACGTCGACGTTTTTGCTGGTCCCGCACATATTGTTTGCGGAAGCGACGGTGATGATCGCCATCATATTCAATAGCGACTTTGTATTGTGGATAAGCCATGTCAACGGTATAGGTGTATCCGTTCTCTGAATCGGTAATGCCGTATTGTGTTTGCGGTATGGGCAGGCCGAAAAGCATAAGCGCCAAGCGTGTACGAGTTTCCTGAACGGAATCCGATGGTTTTACGAGCTTCAGCGCCGCCTCACAACGCGCACGGCCAATAACGCGGTGAAAGGCGTTAGTCTTGAGTGAATTGTTCAATGGCATATCCATAACGTCTGATGAGCGCTTCAGCCAGCACCACTAATTCGGTGAGGTTGAGATATTGGGCAAACTGTATCCACGCATCCATGGGATGCATGCAGGTTACGCCGTTTGAAAAAGCGATACTGCTGAACTTTGCATTCCATATGCGATAGTCGACATTGTCCAATGAAGAGCGGGTCCCTTTGCTCCTCACCGTCACATAAAAGTCCTTCTGTGGCAACGTGCTGTGCCTCGGCAACTCCACGCCGCATAATTCCAATGCGGTATACAGCGAGAAACACAACGTGCGTTTCGTGCGCACTTTGCCCAGCAGATTCCAACAGGCCGTGTTCTTGGCCGTGGCTTTGGCGTCAAGATCTTTGCGCAGATAGTTGTTGATTTCGCCATTGTGCGGCACTTCGCTGTATCCGTTCATGCGCCGAGCGTAGCGCATTCCACGGTGGCATAGGGGCAAAACTGGAAAATGGGGATAACTTAAGCGGCGCGAACCGGTTATCCACCGGCATATCGTGTGCCGCGCCCGGTTATCCACCGCGCTTCGGGAGTGTCGTCCACCGTATAACAGCACTCATCGTGTGCGAACAGCTAGCCACGCTCAAATGCCTAGCACATTTATACGAATACGACATGGGAAACGGCGAGACCAGCCCCACACAATACAAAGTGACCGCCAGCCATGCGCCCGACTGCGGCATACGCGGCAGCAACGCCAACGACACCAAGGCCAAACATGGAATCAGCAGATAGGACAACACGTGCCGCTTTGCCGTCGCAGCAACGTCTCAGCCACCACGCAGCAGGCAATCAGCGCACAGCAGACGCCGAGCGATGCGCGACTCAGCGAGAATGTATGCCGATGCCCAATGCCGCCTTCACGATGTCTGATGCGGAGATGAGACATCGACTGAGCAACTGTGTGGACATACTGTGAACACGTTGGAAACGTCGGTGTGCTATCCTCCCACTCATGTCTGAAACGAACAATGAAACAGCAGTGCGTTCGCGCACGACAAGCACAACATCACCAAGCAAGGCCAAATTGACCCCGCTGGTTCCCGGCAAAGAGGACCTGAACCGTCCGCTAGTCGAACTGACCCACGTCGAAAAGCACTTCGGTGCTTTGCACGTCCTGAAGGACATCAACCTGACCGTCACCAAGGGTGAGGTGCTGGTGGTCGTGGGCCCGTCCGGCTCAGGCAAGTCCACGATGTGCCGCACCATCAATCGCCTCGAGACCATCGATTCCGGCGACATCCGCATCGACGGCAAGCCCCTGCCACAGGAAGGCAAGGAGCTCGCGAACCTCAGGCCGAAGTTGGCATGGTGTTCCAGTCGTTCAACCTGTTCGCCAACAAAACCATTCTTGAAAACGTGACGTTGGCCCTCATCAAGGTGCGTCACATGGACAAGAAGGAAGCCGAGCAACTGGCCATGGACCTGCTCGCCCGCGTGGGCGTCGACTCCCAAGCCAGCAAGATGCCCTCCCAGCTCTCCGGCGGCCAGCAGCAGCGTGTGGCCATCGCCCGCGCGCTCGCCATGCGCCCCAAGGTCATGCTGTTCGACGAGCCCACTTCCGCACTCGACCCGGAAATGGTCAACGAAGTGCTCGACGTGATGGTCGAACTCGCGCATGAAGCATGACGATGATCTGCGTGACCCACGAGATGGGTTTCGCGCGCAAGGCCGCCGACCGCATCGTCTTCATGTCGGACGGCCAGATTCTCGAAGAGAACACGCCCGACGAGTTCTTCGAGCATCCGCAGACCGACCGTGCCAAGGACTTCCTCTCGAAGATCCTCACCCACTGACGAACCCACTGAAAGACGGGTACGCAATCCAATGACATTCACCAATACGTTCAAACGGAAGGCTTGCCGCGTGATCGCCGCGCTCGCCGCCGTGGCCTGCACAATGTCGCTGGCCGCCTGCGGCGCGGACGAAACCGGCAAGATCCGCATCGGCATCAAATTCGACCAGCCCGCCTGGGCTTCAAGAAGTCCGGCACCTACGTGGCTTCGACGTGGACGTGGCCAAGTACATCGCCAAGAAACTCGGCTATTCCGAAGACCAGATCATCTGGAAGGAAGCTCCCTCCAAGCAGCGTGAGGCCATGATTCAGAACGGCGACGTGGACATGATCCTCGCCACCTACTCCATCACCGACGAGCGCAAGAAGGCCGTCTCCTTCGCCGGCCCGTACTTCGTGGCCGGACAGGATCTGCTCGTGCGCAAGGACGACAACTCCATCAACGGCCCCGAAGACCTGAACGGCAAGCGCCTATGCTCCGTCACCGGTTCGACCTCCGCCGCCACCGTCAAGGAGAAGTTCGCCTCCGAAGTCCAGCTCATGGAACAGCCCGGTTACGCCGAATGCGCCACCGCCCTGTTCTCCGGCATCGTGGACGCGGTAACCACCGACGACATCATCCTGGCCGGCCTGGCCTCCGCCTCGCGCGGCAAGCTCAAGGTGGTTGGCAAACCGTTCACGCAGGAATACTACGGCGTGGGCATCAAGAAGGGCGACACGCAGCTGGCCACCAAAATCAACAACGCCATCGTGGACATGATTCAGGACGGCTCGTGGGAGAACGCCATCAGCGATAACACCAAGGGCACCAACTACACGCCCGACGTACGCTACAACCCGCCCACCCCGGACGAAGGAGAGGAGGCCTGATGAGCGGATTCCTGGAACTCTTCAGCCAGTATGACGTGCTCGGTGCGTTTCTGGTCAATATCGAACTGACCTTGTGGTCCGCCCTGTTCTCCCTGATCCTCGGCGTGATCCTTGTGGTGATGCGCATCTCGCCGATTTCCTCGCTCAGGGCCGTGGCCGGTGCGTATGTGGAACTGTTCAAGAACCTGCCGCTGACCATCATCATGGTGTTCATGGTGCTGGGTGCCTACGCGCAGCTGAAGCTCAGCTTCTCCGACACCTTCGCCACGAACTTCTTCTGGCTCGCGGTCACCGGCCTGAGCCTGTACACGGCGGCGTTCGTGTGCGAATCGCTGCGTTCGGGCATCAACACCGTGCCGATTGGCCAGGCCGAGGCCGCACGAGCGCTGGGCTTGGGCTTCATGCAGTCCGCTACTGAGATTATCCTGCCGCAGGCTTCCGAGGCTCCGTGGCGCCGCTCGGCAACACGCTGATCGCACTGCTCAAGAACTCCACCGTGGCCGCCGCCGCATCCGTGGCCACCGAAACATCCTCGCTGATGAGCGAGATGATCGAATTCCGTCCCGACGTGATCATCCAAATCTTCCTGATCTTCGCGCTCGGCTACGTGATCCTGATCATCCCCATCGGCATGCTCACCACGTACCTGTCCAACAAACTCGCCGTAAGGAGGTGACGGATATGGCCGATACTTCGAATTCCGTGCTGTTCGACGCGCCCGGTCCCAAGGGCCGGCGCACCATTCGCATCGTCAACTGGATCGCGGGCATTCTGTTCGCGGTGGTGCTCGTGTTTATCCTCATGCGCCTGCACAACCCGCCGGACGGCGAGAACCAGCTCAGCTGGGAGCTGTGGAAGCCCGCCGTCGAACGAGAGGCGTGGACCGACTTCTACCTGCCGGACTGTGGATGACCATCAAGCCACCATCGTGGCCGTGGTGGGTGCCGTGGTGTTCGGCTTGGTGTTCGGCGTGGGCCGACTGCTGCCGAACCGTTGGTACGTGGCGTCTCCGCCGTGATCGTCGAGTTCTGCCGTGCGGTTCCCGTGCTGCTGCTCATGATCTTCTTCTGGCGATGGTTCGCGTTCGCGGGCCTGCCCAGCCCGTCCTATTGGGCCGTGGTGCTGGCCTTGGTGCTGTACAACGGTTCGGTGGTCGCCGAACTGGTGCGCTCCGGCGTCGGCAATCTGCCGGGCGGCCAGCGTGAGGCCTCGCTCGCTTTGGGCCTGACCGAAACGCAGTCGCTGATGGAGATCGAGGTGCCGCAGGCCGTCTACGCCATGCTGCCGGCCGCCGTCACCCAGCTGGTCGTGGTGTTGAAGGCACGCCCTAGGCTCGATCATCATGTATACCGACCTGCTGCAGGAATCGCGCCGACTCGGCTCGATGTACTTCAACATCCTGCAGACGCTGGTCATGGCCGCGGTGATTTACTTCATCGCCTGCTGGCTGTTGTCGAGGCTCGCCGAATGGCTGCCCTCGCGCATGCAGCAGCGCACGGCCGCGCCCACCGAGGCCGAGCCCGTGGCGCCGATCGCCGCCGGAGACCCGTCCAACGTCAATCAGATCGCGGTGGCCAAGGAGCTCGAAGAGCTGCCGCTGGGCGGTACGCCGCGCAAATACCATGTGCATCACCGTGGCACCAACGCCTCGATTCGCAACTGGCGGCGCACCCGCTACGAACAGGGATATGACGCCACCCAGCCCGAGTCACAGGTTGACCCGGAAACCGGCGAATTCCAGGAGTCTCAAAAGCCTGAGGACAAGTCAGAGGCCTGACGGTCAGCTCAATCGCCGCTAAGCCGGCACGAAGAATTTACTGAGTGTTTGACTGGCTCCGGTACGTAGCCTTCACGGAGGATAGGTTGGAACATATGAAGATGTTCCGGCACCTATCCTCCGTTTTGCTATTGCGACCATTGCGCCGCTGGCGTTGGCGGCCACGCTAGCCGCGACGCCTGCAATCGCACAGGCCGACCAGCTGCCCAACCCGGATTGGGTGGCATTGCTCTCCGACTACGAAAAGAACTATTGGCAGGCCCCCACCGATGCCGAACACGGTGGCAAGGTGCTCGACGCCGATACAATGAAACTCGACGAAGATTTGGCCGTGGCCATTAACCACAAAGCCGCCGAAAATCTCGATAAGGATGGCCTGAACGCCCAACGCAAGCGTGCGCTCGTCGACTCCGATCTGCAAGCCGAGGAAGCCATGCCGGACGCGCTCGGTCCGGTGCTTGGCAAATATATGAGCGAAGGGCTCAAATCCGGGAAACTCAACGCCGTCGCCGATATCTTCTCCTTTAACGTGGCCTCCACCTACGCCTCAAAACGTGCGGCCATGCATCCGCGCCCCTATCTGAACCGTGCGGAAAGCAGCTACGGCGGCACTAACGATCTCGCCGGACTGCCCGCCACGCTTGACATCAAGCAATCACCCTCATGGCTCGAACACGTGCCCGGCTACTCGAACTTGCAGAAAAACAGTTCCTACCCCTCCGGCCACACTACCGGCGCCTATTCGTGGGGTATCGCGCTGGCCGGCATGATTCCCGAACTCGCGCCGCAAATCATGGCCCGCACTTCGGAGGCCGGCAACAACCGCATCGTGCTCGGCGTGCATTATCCGCTTGACATCATGGGCGGGCGCATTGGCGCATCCGCCCAGAACGGGCAGTACTGGCATAACGAATTCGCTTCGTCCATCGTGCCCGCGTCCCGGCAGCTGCGGGACTATCTGGTGTCCCGCTGCGCCGCGGACGGCCACGGCACTACCCTCGCCGCCTGCATCGCCAACACCAAGGCCTCCGGTTCGGGCGGCTACACCAACGATTTTCTGGACCCGGTGGCCACCGAGCCGGTCGCGGACCAGGCCTCGGCCGTGCGCGTCTACACCGCACGCCTGACCTACACCTTCCCGCAAGACACCGCCCAGTCCGGCGCTGATTTCATGGCACCGCGCGGGGCGGCGGACGTGCTGCGACTGGCCTATCCCGAACTGCACGCCGATCAGCGCAACGCGATTTTGAAAGCCACTGCCTTGGATTCCGGATACCCCCTATGGCAATCGAGCGACGGCTGGCAGCGTATCAACTGGGCCAAAGCCCTGTGCGCCCGCGTCACCTTGGATAAGCACGGCGATGTGGCCAAGGTCGAGACCGCCGACCAAGTGGCGCTTACCGGCCCGAGTGTGGTCAATGCCCAGTACACCGACGCGGGCAATCACCCGGCGTCGGATAGCTCGGCGGGTGAAAACAGTGCCATTGCGGCCGGACCGGATCTCGCCACCCTCCATGCCGCGCAACGACCGGCGTTGATCAGCGTAGCTATCGGTACCGCTGTAATCGCGATTGTCGGCGGAATACGGACGGTTCGACGCAAATCCAAGAACTAGCTTCAGCAGTAATTCAGCCAAAGTTCAGTCGCGCTGCTCACCGCTGCGGTGACACTGAGCAGCATCGCCCTGATCGCGTGCCCGCTGCGACTGCGGACGAGCAGCAGACCACTGCCGAACAGAACACGGCTGCCAAACCATCCGTAATCATCAACGAGGTCTATGCCGGCAATACGAAAGCTGCCGGAGACCCGGATAGCAAGCGTTGCGATTGGGTCGAGCTCAAGAACACCGGCTCCACAGACGTTGACGTGAAGGTCTGGGCATCTACGGCAGTGACAAGAAAGCCAAGAAGCACTACACCATCGGCACCAGCGAAGTAACGAATACGGACACCGTCATCAAAGCCGGCGGATATCTGGTGGCATACATCGACCCCGACAAGGCAAAGCCTGCCAAAACCTGCGATGCCGCTGCCGATATGAAAGTCTCCTCGATCAAGAGCGAGAGCGACAATCTGATAGTCACGATTCTGGCCACTTCGAATTGTATGATAAGAACGCATCCACGAAATTCAATGATTCGGCCACCCGACTCACGTTGCAGGACAGCGACGATAATGTCGTGGCCGATGCCGTGTTCGATTTTTCGGGTCTATTCCACGTATACCGCGCAGCTGTCCAGCAAGCGCAAGGGCATGGAAGCTGAAGGCAAGACCTGGAACTATCACGATATTCTTGCGCAATTCATCACGATGCACAACAAGAAGTCAAACGTACTGCTTATCTGGTCGGGTGACTGGCCCACCTACAGCAGCAATTCCGACAAATACTATGTGATTCTTGCCGGTGAGGGCTTCGACTCGACGGATGAGGCTTGGAATTGGTGCAAAGCCAACAATTACGGTCCGAACGACTGCATGTCTATAGATTTGCAGTAACAAGTGGAATGTGAATGTCGCTACGTTGCTGGGTCTCCTGAGTTACAAGACGTACAATCGGGAGCATGGCCAAGGACGACGACAGAACCAACAAGCCTGAAGAGGCCGGCAAGTGGGGTACAGCCGGAAAATCCTCAGGAAAGAACAACAAGAACGGCAAGGGAAAGGAATACAAAACCGATCGACGGATCGACAAGGTATTACAGCTCGCGGCGGATCGCATAGACACCATCGACTCCAGTGCCAGCGTGCCTGAACGACTGGCACGTGCGGCGAAATCCAGTGAACTGCTCAGCGCCGTATGGTCGTTGCCGCCCGCTCAACGTCTTATGTTCCACCACGCATGCAGGTCACTGATGTCGAAGGCGATTCCACTCCCGGATTCGACGGCAATAAAGAGGACGCCGAGGAGTTCATTTCGATCAGCTCCTCCGAAATCGCCCGATACCAGCGGCTCATGTACGCGAATGGCGTCAAAGGCTCGACACGGCGGCTGCTCATCGTGCTGCAAGGCATGGATGCCTCCGGCAAGGGCGGCATCGTGCGTCACGTGTTCAGCAAGGTGACCCGATGGGCATCCATTACCATGGCTTCGGCAAGCCTGCGGCCGAGGAGCTCGACCACGACTTCCTCTGGCGCGTGAAGCGTGAAGTGCCCAAGGCGGGGTGGATTGCCGTATTCGACCGTTCCCATTATGAAGATGTGGTCATGCCGCACGTCTATGGCACCTATCCCGAAGACGTATGGCGTGCCCGCTACGACCAGATCAACGATTTCGAACGTGAACTGGCCGCCAGCGGATGCGCCATCCTCAAGATCTTCCTCGTGGTAAGCCAGGAAGAACAGAAAAAACACTTCCTCGGGAGACTGGACGATCCCACCAAGTTCTGGAAATTCGACATCTCCGATCTCGAGGCCCGCGACCGCTGGGATGAGTATATGGCCGCATGGCAGGAGGTGTTCGAGAAAACCAGCACGGCCGCCGCACCTTGGTACCTCGTACCGGCCGATAACCGCTGGTATTCGCGAGCAGTGGTCTCCGAACTGCTGCGCACCACCTTGAAGAACATGAACATGACCTGGCCGCCCCTCGAACCCGAGGTGGACCCCGACGAGGTGCGCCGCCGGTTGGCGTGAGCGATCCTCCCACTGGCGGAGCCAAGCGCATGGCACGGCTCTTCGCACGGCTCCGCCCGCTGGCGGGAGGCGTCGCATAGCGACGGAGGGTGGCTCGTGCCGCCGGAATAGGCCACTGGGTAGACTGAGCATTATGACTGACGAGAAGGAATACGGATCCCTGGGGCGGCTGGCCCCCGAATGGGACGGTGACGAGCGTGAACGGAATCTTACGGCCGACGACATCTACGAACGATTCTTCGGCTGGGTGGAAGACATCAAAGGCATCGAACCATGGCCGCATCAGGAAGAGGCCATTATGGACCTCTTGGCCGGCGACCATGTGATTTTGAATACCCCGACCGGTTCGGGCAAATCGCTGGTGGCGCTTGGCATGCACTTCGCCGCCCTGTGCACTGGCCGCCGCTCCTATTACACCGCTCCGATCAAGCGCTGGTGTCGGAGAAATTCTTCGACTTGGTCGAAGTGTTCGGCCGCGACAACGTCGGCATGATCACCGGCGACAGCCACATCAACGCGGACGCGCCGATCATCTGCTGCACCGCCGAAATCCTCGCCAATCAGGCTTTGCGCGAAGGCACCCATGCCGACGTGGGCCTTGTGGCGATGGACGAATTCCATTATTACGGTGATCCGGAGCGCGGTTGGGCGTGGCAGGTGCCACTGCTCACGCTGCCGCAGACCCAGTTCCTGCTGATGAGCGCCACGCTCGGCAATGTGGACGCATCGCCGACAAGCTCTCCGATCTGAACGACACCCCGGACGTGGATGTAATCGCCGACGCGCCGCGACCGGTGCCGTTGAGCTACGAATACACGCTCGACCCGATGGAAAAAACCGTGGAACTCGCCTTCCGCAACGGCGAAACCCCGATTTACGTGGTCCACTTTTCGCAGGACGCCGCATTGGAGACCGCGCAAGCGCTCGCCTCCACCGGTGTATCCAGCAAGGAACAGCGCCAAGCCATCGCAGAAGCCATCAAAGGCGTCAAGTTCACCACAGCTTCGGCAAGATTCTGCAGCGACTGCTGCGCACCGGTGTCGGCATCCATCATGCCGGCATGCTGCCTCGCTACCGCCGCCTGGTCGAACAGCTCGCCCAGCAGGGTCTGCTGCCGGTGATTTGCGGCACCGATACATTGGGCGTCGGCATCAATGTGCCGATTCACTCCGTGGTGCTCACGGCCCTGACCAAGTTCGACGGCACCAAGATGCGCCGCCTGCGCGCCCGCGAATTCCACCAGATTGCCGGACGAGCTGGCCGTATGGGATTCGATACCGAGGGACTGGTGATCGCCGAGGCTCCCGAATATGAAATCGAAAACCAGAAAGCCATCGCCAAGGCCGGGGGAGATCCGAAGAAACTCAAGAAGGTCAAGCGCAAGAAGGCGCCGGAAGGTTTTGTGACCTGGAACCAGAGCACGTTTGATAAGCTCATCGACGCTGAACCGGAGACCCTGGTCCCGCACCTGAAAATCACGCATTCGATGGTGCTCAATGAAGTGGCGCAGGGCGGTGACGCCCGTGCCCGTATCGACGATCTCATCGACGATTCCGCGCAGACCCCCGACCAGAAGGAGCATCTGCACCAGCGGGCCGACGAGATCTTCCAAACCCTGTTCGATACCGAAGTCATCGAAACCGAGGACCGCAAGGACGGCGGCAAGGACTACTACATGACCCTTGATATGCCGGACGACTTCGCCCTCGACCAGCCGCTCTCCCCGTTCCTGCTGGCCGCGCTCGAACTGCTCGACCCCGAGTCCGACACCTATGCGCTGGACGTGATCTCCATGGCCGAGGCCACGCTCGAGACCCCAAGCAGGTGCTGCGTGCCCAGGAGCGTCAGGCCCGAGACAAGGCGATGGCCGATATGAAGGCCGACGGACTCGACTATGACGAGCGTATGGATAAGCTGCAGGAGATTACGTATCCGAAGCCACTGGAAGACATGCTCGAAGCCGCGTTCGATCAGTACCGCCACGATGTGCCGTGGGCCAACGACTACTGCTGTCGCCGAAATCCGTGGTGCGCGACATGGTGGAAACCGCCTCCGACTTCACCGGATACATCACCCGATACAACATCGCCCGCTCCGAAGGCACCCTGTTGCGCTACCTCTCGGACGCCTACCGCACGCTGGCGCGCACCGTGCCGCCCGAAAAGCGTGACGAGCAACTCGAAGACATCATCTCGTGGCTGCGCGTGCTCGTGCGCTCCATCGACTCCTCGCTGGTGGACGAATGGGAGAACGCCGGTGACTCGGCTGACCAATCCGAGGCTGCGGCATCCCTGGCCGCGCCCGGCGCAAAAAGCGCGGTGGTCGAGGACCGTCGTGGTCTTACCGTGCTGGTGCGCAATGCCTTGTTCCGCCGTGTGCGGCTTATGGACCTTGACCAGCCGGACAAGCTCGGCGCGCTCGACAAGGACTGGGCTACGGCGTGCACGAATGGAAGATGTGCTCGAGACTACTACGACGAGCACGAGTACGTGGGCATCGGCGCCGAAGCGCGCTCGCCCGAACTGTTCATGTTGGATGACAAGCACGAGAACGACGAGCATACGTGGAAGGTGCGTCAGATTATCGATGATTCCGATGGCGACCACGACTGGGCCATCGAAGGCATCGTGGACCTCGACGCCACCCAAGACACCGGCGAAGTAGTCTTCCACGACTACAAGGTGAGTAACTGATTCCTTTCTTGCTCCCCTCTCTGAGGGAAGCCAGGGTGCAGCTCGAACGTCTGTTCGAACACTGGGGTACTATAGGACGTTATGAGTGAGAACGATTTGTTTGGGGCGGCTGATGCGCCGGAGTCGATGACACGGCCGTTGGCGGTGCGCATGCGTCCACGCACTTGGACGAGGTGATTGGCCAAACGCAGGTGTTGGGCCAGGCTCGCCGCTGCGCCGCCTCGCCAATCCGGCCAGCAAAGGCAGTCTCACCGCGCCGAGCTCCGTAATCCTGTTCGGCCCTCCAGGCGTCGGCAAGACCACGCTCGCCACCATCGTGGCCGGCCAATCCGGCCGCGTGTTTGAGGAACTCTCCGCCGTGACCTCCGGCGTCAAAGACGTGCGCGACGTACTCACCCGCGCTCACGAACGGCTCGTGTCACGCGGCCGGGAAACCGTACTGTTCATCGACGAGGTGCATCGCTTCTCCAAATCCCAGCAGGATGCGCTGCTTCCCGCCGTCGAAAACCGCGACGTGACCTTTATCGGCGCCACCACCGAGAACCCGAGCTTTTCCATCATCAAACCGTTGCTCTCCCGTTCGGTGGTCGTCAAGCTTGAGTCATTGGAGCTTGATCAGCTCACCGAACTGGTGCAGCGCGCGCTGACTGATGACCGCGGTCTCAGGGACGAGGTCAAAGCCACGGACGAAGCCATCGCCGATATCGTGCGCATGGCCGGTGGCGACGCACGCAAGAGTCTCACGATTCTGGAGGCCGCGGCTGGCGCGGTCACCGGCGACGAAGCCCGCAAAAAGGGCGCACGCCGACCCATCATCACCTCCGAAATCGTGGCTACGGTAATGGACACCGCCACCGTGCGCTACGACAAAGACGGCGATGACCATTACGACGTGATTTCCGCATTCATCAAATCCATGCGGGGCTCCGATCCGGATGCCGCCATCCATTATCTGGCGCGCATGCTGAAAGCGGGTGAAGATCCGCGCTTCATCGCCCGTCGCATCATGATTGCCGCCAGCGAGGAAGTCGCATGGCCGCCCCGCAGATTTTGCAGGTCACCGTGGCCGCGGCGCAGGCCGTGGCGCTGGTCGGCATGCCCGAGGCACGTATTATTTTGGCCGAAGCACGATTGCCGTGGCCACCGCGCCCAAATCAAATGCCAGCTATAACGCCATTAACCAGGCGCTCGCGGACGTGGATACCGGCAAGATCGGCGCTGTTCCGCTGTATTTGAGGAACGCCCCCACCAAGCTTATGAAAGAGTGGGGCAACCACGAGGGCTACAAGTATGCGCACGATTGGCCCGGTGCCGTGGCGCCACAGGAATATATGCCCGAAGAGCTGCGTGGCACCGAGTACTACCATCCCAACGATCGCGGCTACGAACACGAAGTCAGCCAGCGTCTTGCCAAGATTCGCCCGATGTTGCATGGCGGGGAACCCGAACAGAAATGAACATAGGGGAGTAAAGTGTAACGCAACAATAACAGTGGGAAAGGGAAGACAAACACCATGGCGACCATCTTCATCGTGGACGACGATCAGGCCATCGGCGAAATGCTTAGTCTTGTTTTGGAAAACGAGGGATTCCAGACCGTGACCTGCCTGGACGGGCTGAGGGCTGTGGAAATGTTCCCCATCGTCAAGCCCGATTTGATTCTGCTTGACGTTATGCTCCCCGGGCTGGACGGCACGGGGGTGGCCCGCCGCATCAGAGCTACCTCTAATGTGCCGATTATCATGCTCACCGCCAAATCAGACACACTTGACGTCGTGGCCGGCTTGGAAGCCGGGGCCGACGATTACGTGCCCAAGCCCTTCAAAGTGGCCGAACTGCTGGCGCGTATCCATGCACGCTTCCGCATCGCCAAGCCGGCCGCCGAAGACGGTGCCACCGGTGGCGCAAGCGGTGGCAATGCAAACGTCAACCATCTGGAACGCGGATCCATCGTCATCGACCGTTTGGAACACACCGCCACCAAGGATGGCAAGGACCTGAATCTTACTCCGATGGAATTCGAGCTGCTGTTCATGCTTGCGGCCGCCGCCGGCGAGGCCATCAGTCGTTCCAGCCTGCTCAAGAATGTCTGGGGATACGAGAATTCCGGCGATACGCGCCTGGTCAATGTGCATGTTCAACGCCTTAGGGCCAAAGTGGAGGACGACCCCGAGAACCCGCAAATCGTGCAGACCGTACGTGGCATCGGCTACAAGTTCGTCACTCCTGAACAATGAACCTGCGCCCTCGATTCAGCCTCAAACGCTTGCTGCGCCACGGACGCGCTGAAGTTCGTCGCTCGCTGCAGGCCCGCACCGTGGCCCTCACCGTGATTCTTACACTGGCCGTGGCCATCGTCTTCTCTGGCGTATCGATGGTATCAGTGCGCGCCTCGCTGCTTACCCAAATCACTTCGCAGTCGCGTGCCGACTATTCAAACATGGTGCAGCAGGCCCAAACCAGTCTGGACGCGGCCGATGTCTCCGCACAGTGCAGATCCAGCAGCTGGTCAATGACTTGGCGTCCTCGTTGCAATCCGAGGGGCCCTCCAACCTGATAGGTGTGTATTTGTGGAGTCGTGATACCAACTCGCGTGCCATCATCCCCGTATCCACCGAACCCAGCTATCAAAGTCTGATTTCTGATGACATCCGTTCGTCCGTGGCCTCCGACTTGGATGACAGCGTGTTCTATCAGCCGGTCGAAATTCCCGGTGATTCCGGCATGTCGGGCAGCGGGACGCCCGCAGCGGTGCTCGGCACCGTATTGGACTTTGGCGTGGCCGGCAACCTCGAATTCTTCGCCATTTATTCGTACACGTTCCAGCAGCAGTCCTTGACGCAGATTCAGCTCAGTCTGGTGGTCATCTGTGCGTTGCTGTCCATCGTGGTGGGCGTAGTAATCTGGCTGGTGATTCGTGGCATCGTGCGCCCGATTGAACGAGTGGCAGCGGCCTCGGAAACACTGGCCTCCGGCAATCTCGATATGCGCGTTACCGTGAATCGTAAGGATGAGCTTGGTGTGCTGCAGCAATCCTTCAATACGATGGCTGATGCGCTCAACCAGAAGATTGATGAGCTGGAGGAAGCAAGCGTTTTCCAGAAACGATTTGTGTCCGACGTCAGTCATGAATTGCGCACCCCGGTGACCACCATGCGTATGGCTTCCGACCTGCTCGAAATGAAAAAAGACGGCTTCGACCCCTCCACCAAGCGTACGGTCGAACTGTTGGCCGGCCAGATCAGTCGATTCCAAGACATGCTCGCCGATCTGTTGGAAATCTCCCGCTACGATGCCGGTTATGCGGCACTTGACCTTGTGGAAACCGATTTATGCGAACCAATTGAAACGGCAGTGGACCAAGTTGCCGGCATCGCCCAAGCCAAACGGGTGCCGATTCACACGTATCTGCCCAATGTGCAGGTTTTGACTCGTATCGATTCGCGTCGAGTGATTCGCATCGTCAGAAATCTGTTGGCCAATGCCGTCGATTTCGCTGAGGACCGGCCGATCGAAGTGCGTGTCGCGGCCAACCGCAAAGCCGTGGCCATCAGCGTTCGCGACTATGGCGTTGGTATCGACGAAGACAAAGTCGCTCATGTATTCGATCGATTCTGGAGAAGCGACCCTTCACGTTCGCGCGTTACCGGCGGCACCGGATTGGGCTTGGCCATCGCCATGACTGATGCCTTGCTGCACCACGGTACTATCCGTGTACGTTCGGCAGTGGGGGAGGGCACCTGGTTCTTGGTATTGCTGCCGCGTGACCCCGACCAAGGTGAGGTGGCGGACGCTGAACTGCCGGTGAATTTTGCTTCTGAAACGCCCGATGACCTGCGTATTACCGGTGGGTTTGGTGTGGCCACCAGCCAAGTCACACATGATTATCATGAGGTTCGCCGCGACACGATGATGGGGAGGCCGCTATGAGACGAGTGACCAGAACGATTGCCGCCGCAGGCGCGGCCATAGTCTGTTGCGTCACGATGAGGCATGCTCAAGTCCGTTCGGTTTGCCGATTAGCGGCTCGGTGCAGACTCTGGCACCGGTGGAACAGCAGACTCAGCGTGTTTACACCAATCCTCAGGGACCTGCGGACGATGCGCAGCCGGAAACCATCGTCAAAGGGTTCTATGACGCTATGCCTGCTGGCGTGCAGTCCGATGGCTATCGCGTGGCTCGCGAATTCCTGACTGGCTCGGCTTCTGCCGGGTGGAATGGAGATTCTGCGGCACTGGTATACAGCGGCACCCCTGATTTCCGCCGACGCGCCAACACCATAAGCGCGCCACAAGGTGCGGAAAGCTCACTGATTGTGGAAGTGGAACTTCAGGTGGTGGGTTCCTTGGATTCGCATGGCGTATACACGCCGTCAAACAGCACCCAAACGCGCAGGCTTCCCTATACGCTGATGAAGAAAAGCGGCCAATGGCGCATCTCGTCATTGGAAAGCGGCGTGGTGATTTCCACCGCAGATTTTGAACAGGTGTTCCGCCAAGTATCCGTGTATCAGGTGAGTACTTCCGGCAAGCAACTTATCCCGGATATTCGTTGGTTGAGCTGGCGCAACTGGCGCACCCAGGCAGTCGGTGAAGTGCTCTCGGATGCACCCTCCTGGTTGGAAGGAGTGCTGCGAGGCGCCGGCTTGTCTACCATCAAACTCGCGGTCGACAGCGTGCCGGTGAAGAACAATGTGGTGGAGATACACCTCAACAGCGGTATCAATGCGTTGAACGAGGAAGAACGAGGCCTGCTGGTACATCGCATCCGTCTGACTATGGGCGACGGCAATGCCGAATACGCGCTGAGGATTACCGGCGATGGAGTGGACTATTCCGATGCCGACGCAAATGTGAAACTTACTACCGAGCAGCCGACAGCGGGCGTATACACGTTGACCGGTGGTCATATCGTTTCCCTGGCCAGCTCCAGTCCGTTGCGTGTAGGGGAGGCCCCCGGATATGACGATGCTCGGGGCTTCGTTTTTTCCTCATCCGGCGGTGCGGTGTTGCGTGCGGACGGTGTCGTCGAATGCCTGAAATCTGATGGTGCGTCCTGTGGGGTGATGTTCTCCGGCGAGTCGATGCGATCGATTACCGAAGGTCTGGATGGCGAAGTATGGGCTGTATCCGAGAACGGGCGCGAATTGCATGTGTCAGATGGGGGTAAGGAAACCGATCTGAAGCTTGATTGGCTTGGCGCTGCGACAGCATTGTGGCATTGGCGGTTTCTCCGGAAGGGTGCCGATTGGCGTTGGCAGTCGAGGGCGAGGACACGAACGGCGTGATGATGACCGGTGTGGCGCGCAACGGTGATAAAACACTGAGCGGTCTGAGCAAAGCGGCCACCCAAGTGAGTGTGCTCAGACACGTCACCATGCTCACGTTCTACAACGATCTGAATCTGGTGTACGCCACCACACCTCCTGAGGGAAACAGCGAACAACAAGAGGCATGGCGTCAAATGGCACCAGGCCCGGCCAATGCGCAGCGTCTGCCTAATGGAACCATAACGTCGATGGCATCGGGGCAGATTAGCCTGTCCCGTCGCCTGGCCATTGTGGACGATTTGGGTATTGTTCGCTCCGTTTCTGGCTCACTCGACGGTTCCTGGACCATCGCCGATAGCCAGGTCACTGCCCTCGGTGCGCAGTAGATGGTATAAGAAAAACGGTGTTCATAATAACCTTTCTTGTTGTATGAGGCAACGGCTTTGTCGCTCGGCTGGCGAGCGGCATTGCCGCTGCGCAACCAATCACTATTATTGGTCTGTTATCAAGGCAAAACAGTGTTGCGACGCCATTTTTGAACCACTGTTATTAATTTGTTATAAACCTGTTATCAAACTGTTATCGCATGCGATTGAACATTTGGCCTGTGAGCGTCATACTAGAGGCTGTCGATGACGAACAGTCACCAAACAGGATGAAAGATCATCCAAAAATAAACACTGCTCGAGGAGGAGTATTTATGAAGAATTGGAAGAAGGCCATTGCCCTCGTTGCTTCTGCTGCTGCGCTTGTCAGCGTTGCCGCATGCGGTTCCAGCAACGCAGGTGGCAGCTCGGACTCCGGCAAGAAGACGGTTGGCTTCGTGGCTGTCGGTCCTGAGGCGGCTTCCGTACCGCCAACGAGAAGGACATTCAGAAGGCATTCGAGGATGCCGGCTTTGACCTGACCTACTCTCCGACCCAGAACAACGATCAGCAGAAGCAGATTCAGGCGTTCAACAAGTTCGTTAACGACGAAGTCGACGCCATCATCCTGTCCTCCACCGAGGATTCCGGTTGGGATGACTCCCTGAAGAAGGCCGCTGAGGCTGAGATTCCGGTCTTCACCGTTGACCGTAACGTGGACGTCAAGGACGCCGAGGCCAAGAAGGCCATCGTTGCTCACATCGGACCGTCCAACGTCTGGTGCGGCGAGCAGGCTGCCGAGTTCGTGAACAAGAACTTCCCGGATGGCGCCAACGGCTTCATCCTCGAGGCCCTGCCGGCCTGTCCGTGGTGAAGGATCGTGGCACTGGTTGGGGCAACAAGGTTGCCTCCAACGTCAAGGTTCTTGAGTCCCAGTCCGCTAACTGGTCCACTGATGAGGCCAAGACCGTGACCGCTGGTCTGCTCGACAAGTACAAGTCCGACAACCCGCAGTTCATCTTCGCTCAGAACGACGAGATGGGCCTCGGTGCCGCTCAGGCTGTTGACGCCGCCGGCCTCAAGGGCAAGGTCAAGATCATCACCATCGACGGTACCAAGAACGCTCTGCAGGCTCTTGTTGATGGTGACCTCTCCTACGTGATCGAGTACAACCCGATTTTCGGCAAGGAAACCGCTCAGGCCGTCAAGGACTACCTGGATGGCAAGACCGTTGAGAAGGACATCGAGATCGAGTCCAAGACCTTCGACGCCGCCTCCGCCAAGGAAGCTCTGGACAACAACACCCGCGCCTACTGATAAGTCTGCTGCGACTCATTGATAACTGAACCAAATAATTGATGTGATGGTGTGAGAAGGATGTTCCTTCCACACCATCACTCATGTGTGGCTCAAATATCACAAAACGATAACACTTCATTCTCGTTTAAGGCAAAGACATGACAGATAAAAACCCCATCGTCGTAATGAAAGGCATTACGATTGAATTCCCGGGCGTCAAGGCTTGGATGGTGTTGATTTGACTCTCTACCCGGGCGAAGTTCACGCCTGATGGGTGAGAACGGTGCAGGCAAGTCCACCATGATTAAGGCTCTGACCGGTGTGTACAAGATCAACGCCGGCTCCATTATGGTGGACGGCAAGCTCAGCAGTTCAACGGCACCCTCGACGCACAAAACGCCGGTATCGCCACCGTGTATCAGGAAGTGAACCTGTGCACCAACCTTTCCGTCGGTGAGAACGTGATGCTGGGCCACGAAAAGCGCGGCCCCTTCGGCATCGACTGGAAGAAGACCCACGAGGCCGCCAAGAAGTATTTGGCACAGATGGGCCTCGAATCCATTGACCCGCACACTCCGCTGAGCTCCATCTCCATCGCTATGCAGCAGCTGGTCGCCATCGCCCGCGCTATGGTTATCAACGCCAAGGTGCTGATTCTCGATGAGCCGACCTCTTCGCTGGATGCCAACGAGGTCAGGGACCTGTTCGCGATCATGCGCAAGGTGCGTGACTCGGGCGTGGCCATCCTCTTCGTCTCCCACTTCCTCGATCAGATTTATGAGATTACCGATCGTCTGACCATTCTGCGTAACGGCCAGTTCATCAAGGAGGTCATGACCAAGGACACCCCGCGCGACGAACTCATCGGCATGATGATTGGTAAGTCCGCCGCCGAGCTGTCCCAGATTGGTGCCAAGAAGGCTCGCCGTGAAATCACCCCTGGCGAGAAGCGATCGTCGATGTCAAGGGCCTCGGCAAGAAGGCACCATCAACCCGGTTGATGTTGACATCTACAAGGGTGAGGTCGTTGGCTTCGCTGGCCTGCTGGGCTCCGGTCGTACCGAGCTTGGTCGACTCCTGTATGGTGCCGACAAGCCGGATTCGGGTACCTACACGCTCAACGGCAAGAAGGTCAACATCTCCGATCCGTACACGGCTTTGAAGAACAAAATCGCGTACTCCACCGAAAACCGTCGTGATGAGGCATCATCGGCGACCTGACCGTCCGCCAGAACATCCTTATCGCCCTGCAG
>ENA-OQDF01000194-OQDF01000194.1-human-gut-metagenome-genome-assembly--contig:-NODE-194-length-23210-cov-4.013560_pt1 | contig 23210 bp, 25 predicted proteins | sample MGYA00242769_ERZ504597 | MGnify/ENA primary metagenome ERZ504597 (study PRJEB26092, sample SAMD00036305) | human gut metagenome | host: Homo sapiens | study: EMG produced TPA metagenomics assembly of...
CCGTAAAACTGAAAAAAGGAATGGAAGTTACCATTCAGCAGATTTCCAAAGCCGTTATGCCAATGATCGCAGCATCGGTAGCAGTTCTGCTTCTGATTACGTATGTTCCGCAGATTTCCACGTTCTTCCAAAAGCACTGGCAAAAGACGGAGCTTATACCGGAACGGTAGCTGCAGCAACGAATTCCGATACTTCCAGTGGCGATGGTGCGGATGGCAGCACAGCAGGAAATTCCTCCGGCAATGAGGATTACAATGATATCGCTGATTACAGTGACCTTGGATGGGAAGAGCAGACCTGGAACTTTACCTGCTCCACCACCGAGACCAGTACCTGGGCAGAAGGCGGACGTAAGTTCGGCGAGCTCATGGAAAAAGCAACCGGCGGCAAGATCAAAGTCAATGTATACGCCGCAGACCAGCTGACCAACGGAAACCAGTCCGAGGGAATCCAGGCACTGATGAACGGAGACCCGGTACAGATTTCGATGCACAGCAATCTGATTTACTCTGCGTTTGACCCGAGATTTAACGTCGTATCTCTTCCGTTCCTGTTTGATTCGGTAGAAGATGCGGATGCAAAACTGGACGGCAAAGCAGGCGAAAAATTAAAAGCAATCCTCGATGAGTACGGCCTGCACTGTATGGGAATCGCCGAGAACGGTTTCCGCCAGCTGACCAACAGCAAGCAGGAAGTCAAAACTGTCGATGACATGAAAAACCTGAAAATCCGTGTCGCAGGAAGTAACCTGCTGATGGAGTGCTACAAACGCTGGGGCGCCGATGCGACCAACATGAACTGGTCCGAGACCTACACCGCCCTGCAGCAGAAAACCGTAGAAGGCCAGGAGAATCCGCTGCCGGCTATCGACGCAGCCAGCGTACAGGAAGTACAGCCGTACTGCTCGATGTGGAATGCGATTTATGACTGCCTGTTCTTCTGCATTAACGGAGATATCTATAACAATCTGACTCCGGAACAGCAGAAGTTGTCGATGAGGCCGGACAGAAAGCCGTCGATTACGAACGTGCGATCAACCGTGCCGGTGACGATGAGATCATGAACCGCTGGCAGAACGAGAACGGTGTCAAGATCACAAAATACGAAGATATGGACATCAATTCCTTTAAACAGGCGGTAGACGGTGTGGATGCGTGGTATCAGAACGAGCTGGAAAGCCAGGGATATGATGATGCAAAAGACCTGATCGAAGTCTTTACAAAGAAAGATACTTCTTCTGCAGGCACATATGATGTAGAAGACAGAAGCGATCTCGACTGGCCGGAGCAGACCTGGAACTTCACCTGCTCCACGACAGAAACCAGTACCTGGGCAGAAGGCGGCCGGAAGTTCGGAGAACTGATCGAAAAAGCAACCGGCGGCAAGATCAAAGTCAACGTATATGCCGCAGATCAGCTGACCAACGGAAACCAGTCCGAAGGTATCCAGGCACTGATCGATGGAGATCCGGTACAGATTTCCATGCACAGCAACCTGATTTACTCTGCCTTTGATCCGAGATTTAACGTTGTGTCCCTTCCCTTCCTGTTTGATTCCGTAGAAGATGCGGATGCCAAACTGGACGGCGAGGCAGGCGAAAAATTGAAAGAGATCCTTGATGAGTACGGCCTGCACTGCATGGGAATCGCTGAGAACGGTTTCCGTCAGCTGACCAACAGCAAGCAGGAAGTAAAAACCGTCGATGACATGAAAAGCCTGAAAATCCGTGTGGCAGGAAGCAACCTGCTGATGGAATGCTACAAACGCTGGGGCGCCGATGCGACCAACATGAACTGGTCCGAGACCTACACGGCCCTGCAGCAGAAAACCGTAGAAGGCCAGGAAAATCCACTTCCTGCTATCGATGCAGCCAGCGTACAGGAAGTACAGCCGTACTGCTCGATGTGGAATGCAATTTATGATTGTCTGTTCTTCTGTATTAACGGAGACATTTATGACAGTATGACACCGGAGCAGCAGGAAGTGATCGATGAGTGCGGTCGTCTGGCAACACAGTACGAGCGTGAGATTAACCGCGCCGGTGATGATGAAATCATGAACCGCTGGCAGAATGAGAATGGTGTAGCCATTACCAATTATGAGGATATGGACATTGATTCCTTCAAACAGGCGGTAGACGGCGTGGACGAGTGGTATCAGAAAGAACTGGAAGGACAGGGATATGATGATGCCAAAGAGCTGATTGAGACGTTTACAAAATAATGATAAGAATCCATCCATGACCTGGAGGTCTCCAGTGAGACTGCTTCCGGGCTTGGATGGATTTTCTATTTGAGTTTTCCAGAAAAACAGGTATACTGGAGGGTATCAGAAAACGGGAGAGTTGGAGCAATGAAACAGAAAAAAGAACGGGAAAAAGAAATCAGCCAATGGCCATGGATTTCCATGCTGCCGTTTGGAATCCTGGCGGGATACTGGGGAGATAAGGAAGTGCGGATCACGGCAATTTCAGAATATGGCTTTCAGACCCGTCTTGCAGCACCAGCATGGCAGAGCAGAAAAATGCTCCATGGGAACTGGCATTTTACGATCAGAAAACAGCATCCTACCAGCGGATTCTTCTTCGTGATGCGACTCTGCTACAGGAAAAGAAGAGGATTTTGATACGGGTTATACATTTGTGACAGACCAGGAAGACTACCGAAATGCGGTACAGCGCCTTGCCCTGCAATACAGCCAGTATATCCGGTGGAAAATGGAGGATGATGATGCTGCGCTTGCAGAACAGATGACAGGATATCCTGCGGAGCAGGATGTGTTTCATCTGGAAAGTCTGGAAGAGCAGAAAAAGTATGGTTTTCCGGAATTACGAAGGAAACCTTTGTGGCATTGCAAAATAGTGCTGCCGGATCCTGGCAGCCGATTGAGCTGGCGCTCGAACTGGACCGGCCGGAATGGTATAAGGCGTATCTTTCGATGGAAAGTGCGGTGTTTTTGATGCTTATTTTCGGAGAAACCAGATTGCAGATCCGCCGGTTTTTCACCCGGATCGGCTCTATATAGGAAATGCTTTCTGCCCGCATCTGGCACCAACGGAAGAGGAACTGTTCGCACTGATGGATAAAGCCTGCCGGGAGTCGTTTTCAATTACGCTTACGTTTCCATTTTTGCTGGAAGAAAATCTGTCGGAAACACAGCAGCGGCTGCAGCGTCTCGCTGAATGGTGCGAACGAAAGGATAAAACCGTTGAGCTTGTTGTAAATGACTGGGGAACCGCTCATCTGGCAGCTCAGTTTCCGGTGTTTTCTCTCTGCCTTGGCGTTCTGCTCAACAAGCGGAAAAAGATCCGCGGATGGCTTACAAGCTGGGGGACCGCACGCTGTTTGAACAAAACAGCGTCCATGCGGCGTTTTACCGGGACTATTTAAAAGACGAATTTCGGATGGAACGATATGAATGGGAGAGCTGCGGCGATACCAGTACCGGGAAGTTTCCAAAAGGGAAAAACAGTCTTCATCTTCCCTTTTATCAGACCAATACTTCGCAGTACTGTCCGATGTATGCAGCATGTACTAAAGGAAGCCGCGGCGCCAGGTGCCGATACGCGAGTGCCCAGAGTTTTGTGAAAGGCAGGCGTTTTTGTATCCGGAGCATTTGCGGATGGTAGGAAGATACAATTCGTTGTTTGGGGTGGTTTTGACTGTTTTGCAGGAACCAGAGGCGATGGGGAAGATGTATGGGTTGTGTGAAATGGACCGGATTGTAGTGAACTTGTTATAGTAACATTATAAGAAGCATGTTCATACATGCCCGAAATAAACAACTTCCAGGGGTGAAAAACGTAGTGCACGCATGTTAATCCGTTTCCCGGGATATTTCTCGAGATTCATTTTGGGTTGCTCTTCGGAATTTGTTTCCGACTTGATAGAGCTATCAAGTCGTGATAAGATGAAAAATAATAAGAAAAAACTATCAGAAATTTTACAAGATAACCCACGTATGATGCTCGACTGGGAGGCAGCGGTGGTTATCAAGAACATTACTAACACACCCATAGAAATTCCAGAAGAGATGGATGTGATTGATGTGCGCAAAGCTGTGGAAGATATGTTGAAAGAAAGCAGAGAGGAAGGTATCGAGATCGGTGAAATTCAGATGCTTGTGAAACTTGTAAAGGAAGGTGATTTAAAGATAGAATGTGCCGCTGTCAAAGCCAAAATGACGGTTGATCAGTTTCAGAAAATGATGGAGAATGCGCCGGCATAATACGAATGTATCAAATGCTACGAGAATTCATTCGCAAGAGTGGGATCTTTTTTATGTTGTGCCGAGTCCATTTTTTAAAGAAAAGAAGGTTATGATCATGAGAATACTATTTTGCAATATCGCATGGATGAATTATTATAAAGGAATTATATGGGGAAAAGATGAACCACAAAATGGTGGATCCTATGTAAAAGAAACTCTGGATGCACATGAAAAATACAATTTTGAAGCGGTAACGCTTACAGAAGAATCCGGATATCCAAAAGGGGAATATTGTCTTGGCTTCGTGGAGACAAAATCAACCAATAAATAAATGCGAAATCAGTTAAGAATTGAGAAGATTTATGGCTGTGAGGGAATGAATGAAGAAACTTCTGTAGATGATGTGCTTGTCGTATATTGTGCACTGTATCCGGATGCAATAGAAAAAGAAACATATGCAGTTGGCTGGTACAAACATGCAACCGTATATCGCAATTGCAAAGTGATGCGTTTTTCATCGGATGCAGAGGAAGAACATTATGACCAGGCATATAATGCTATTGCTAAAAAAGAAGATTGCGTGCTGCTGCCAAGAGGGGCAAGGCGAAAAGCAAACACATGGAAAGTGTCAAGAAGATCAAAAGGTGTGGCGTATGGATTTGGACAGTCTAATGTATGGTATGCACAGGGAAGAGAACAGAATAATTTATTAGATCAGTTCCTTGATAGAATTGTAAGTCAGATAGAGGATTATGATGGGGAAAACTGGATTGATAAATATGCAGAGGGAATGGAGTGAGCAAGACCATTACGAACACATTCATAGAATTTGTTCCTCTGAATTTATTTATGACACAAGAAAAGACGGAACAACTTGATTTTCCGCGAGGTTTGGAGTACAATTATTATGAATACATGTAGAATTTGCTCGGATTAGATCGGAGAATTGTATGGGCTATTTATCAATCAGACAGACAGCGGAAAAATGGGACCTTTCGGCAAGGTGGATCAGTGATCTTTGTAAAGCCGGACGAATCCCCGGAGCAACGAAAATCGGTTCATACTGGGCGATTCCAGCGGATGCGGAAAAGCAGCTGACGCAAGAATTAAGAGTGGTCGCTACGTGAAGACAAAAGAAAACCAAGAAAGGGGTCGTACCAATGGCTGCAATCAATGATTTAATTAGCCAGATCCAAGATGAGACGCTTCGAAATAGAATCCAGGAAGAAGTGAGCAAAATGGCCAAGCAGAAGAAATTCGGCTTGGTTTTTGAAGAACATATGCCAGAAAGCACGCCTCTCTATGATATGCCTATCAAAAGAGGATGTAATGTTATGCGTCGTGACAGCAAGGACGACAAATCCATCTATGTTGTGCTGAAGGTTGAAGGCGATACTGCTGTGTGCGTTAAACCGGAACAAAAAGATGAAGCAGTCACCTTTGAACTGAAGGATATCGTTCGTGTTGCAGAATTCGGAGAATCCATCTATCCCTATTTGAAGCCAGTGGATTCAGTTTGCAATGCGCCGGATAGCGATCTGTGGCATACACTGATCGAGGCAGACAACTATCATGCCCTGCAACTGTTGGAATACCTGTACGCAGGCAAGGTGGACTGCATCTACATCGACCCGCCCTACAATACCGGCGCTAAGGACTGGAAATATAACAATGACTATGTGGACGGTAATGATGCTTATCGCCACAGCAAGTGGTTATCGTTTATAGAGAGGAGACTTCGTATTGCAAAGCGTTTATTGAATTCTAAAACGGGTGTCCTTATTGTTACGATTGATGAGCATGAGGTGCATCATCTTCGAGTCCTATTGGAAGAGCTTTTTGCTGAGTACTATATTCAAATGACTACAGATGTCATTAATCCTAAGGGGGTTACTCAGGGACGGTTTTCTCGTGTTGAAGAATACAATATTTTTTGCTTTGCGCCAGATGCATATGTTGCCGATAGTGAAGACAACTTGTTAAATCTACCAGATAAGAAAAAGGTTCCACGGTGGAAAGGACTTTTGAGATCTGGAACAGACGCACAAAGAGAAGATAGAGAGAATATGTTCTATCCGGTTCTCATAGATGCTGAATTAGGAAAGGTTGTAGGAGTAGGGCAATCACTGCCACTACCTCTAATTCCTAATCTCGACGAAAAGATTGCCGGGTATTCTGTAGCTTGGCCAATTAGAAACGATGGCTCCTATGGGAGATGGAGCGTAGGTGCTGAAACCCTGCGTGATCTCATTGCCAAGGGCTATGTCTCTTGTGGAAAGTTTGATTCTCTACGAAAAACATGGGGGATTTCTTATATAAGTCAACCTAACCAAAAACTGATTGACGAGGGACGAATTATCATTGTTGGTAGAGACCCAAAGACAAATGTCGTTTCAGTAGAATATGCCAGTGATAATAACAGGGTTATCAAGACAGTGTGGCATCGGACATCACATGATGCTGGCGCATATGGCACAGACCTCATTAGCGAGATAATAGGACAGACGAATGCATTCTCTTTTCCAAAATCTCTTTACGCAACACACGATTCGATTGCATCAGTTGTTCGCGGAAAGAAGAAGGCATTAATTTTAGATTTCTTTGCAGGTAGTGGTACAACCCTAAATGCTGTTAATTTACTTAATTACGAAGATGGTGGTTCGAGGAGATGCATTCTCGTAACCAATAATGAGGTATCCGATTCAGATGCCGAAGCGTTAACTGAAGCTGGCGATACCCCAGGAACGCAAACGTGGGAAAACCATGGAATTTGCAGAGCGGTTACGTGGCCAAGAACGAAGTATAGCATTTTAGGCTTTCACAGTGACGGTAGTCCTTTGCAAAAGGACTATACTACTACGCGAACCGTTGAGGAAGAAACTGAAAGAACCATTAAACAGATAAGATTAAATCCAGAATATATTTCTGACATCAAAGTGCGCAAAGATATTGTTGCGTTGATTGGAAAAGATAAGTTGCCACAGAGCCTAGTTAAGCCTGATATAGACTATTTAGTGTCCGAGAAACATTGTGCATCTATTTTGTTTTCACCATCTGCTTATGGTGATTGGATTGCGGCTTTGGATGGGCAGGATCATGTGTCGGAGTTATATGTGGTTACTTCCAATAATAAAGAGTTTAAGATGATAAAAGAATTACTCATCGATTCTATGGGTGCAATGAGTGTGTCAAAGGCAGAGAAAATACCAATGTCGGATGGATTCAAAGCAAATGCTGCATTCTTCAAACTTGGCTTCTTAGATCCGACGGCGGTTTCTCTCGGTATGCGTTTTTCGGAAATGCTGCCTACGTTGTGGTTGAAGACTGGAGCAAAAGGAAAATGCCCACAATTGGTCGGAGAGCAAGTCCCGGACATGCTGATCTTACCGGAAAATCAATTTGCAGTTTTGATCAACGAAAATACCTTTGCCGATTTCGCGGAAAAGCTTGCAGAACATCCTGAAATCCAAACGGTATTCTTGGCAACTGATTATGAAGTGAATTATCAATCTATGGTAAAAAATCTGAATGTTGTAAATGCGTATCAGCTTTACCGGGATTACTTAGATCACTTCCGTGTGAACAGAGGGAGAAACTAAGAATGATTTGTGAATTATTCCCATTTCAAAAACAGGCGGTCAATGAAATGCGCCTCCGCGTGGCGATGGCGCTGAATAACTATCGTATGCTGAAGATCCCTCAGGTGGTTTCGCTCCAGGCACCAACGGTTCCGGCAAGACAATTATCATGTCTGCTGATCGAAGATATCTTTTACGGCTCAGAGCAGTTTACTGAACAGCCGGAGGCCATTTTTGTATGGCTTTCGGATTCTCCGCAGCTGAATGAGCAGTCCAAGCAGAAAATCGAGCTAAAGGCGGATAAGGTCCGCATGGATCAGTGTGTAGTGATTTCAGATGAATCTTTCGACCGCGAGATTCTGGAGGACGGTCATATCTATTTTCTGAATACGCAGAAGCTTGGCAAGGCTGGTAATCTGAGCCGCCATTCGGATACGCGACAGTATACGATTTGGGAGACCATTGAAAATACAGCAAGAGAAAAAGCTGACCGGCTGTATTTCATTATTGATGAGGCACATCGTGTATGCAGGGACGCCAAGCGGGAACGGCAACCACCATCATGCAGCGTTTTATCAAGGGCAGCAGCGAGCAAAATCTGTCGCCCATTCCAGTTGTTATCGGAATGAGTGCAACTGCCGAACGTTTTAATTCCCTTGTTGGGCAGGCAACAAACTCTACATTGCATAAGGTTGTTATTTCCCCGGCCCAGGTTCGCCAATCTGGATTGCTCAAAGATCGTATTGTAATCACTTATCCGGAGGATCCAATCAAACACGGTGACATGGCTGTTCTCCAAGCTGCAACAGATGAATGGCAGGATAAGTGCAAGCATTGGTATCAGTATACCTATGAGCAGCACTACACCAATGTAAATCCTGTGTTTGTTATCCAAGTCTGCGCTGGTTCTGGTACGAAAGTATCTGACACCGATCTGGACGATGTAATTGCGAAAATCGAAGAGCGTATGGGTGATAGCTTTAAGGAAAACGAGGTTGTACACACCTTCGGTTCAACGGGCACATTGTCGATTCATGGATTGACCGTGCCGCATATCGAACCATCCGAGATCGCAGAAGATCGCCGCATTCGTGTTGTTCTTTTCAAAGAGAATCTGTCCACTGGCTGGGACTGCCCTCGTGCAGAAACTATGATGTCCTTCCGGCGTGCGGAAGACGCAACCTATATTGCGCAGCTGCTCGGACGTATGGTTCGCACACCGCTTCAGTGTCATGTTCTCGTGGATGATTCCTTAAATGATGTGCGGCTATTCCTTCCGTATTTCAATCAGGATACCGTTCAAAAGGTCATTGATGAATTGCAGGCAACCGAAGGCGGAGAAATCCCGACAGTTGTCGATGGTGAATCTCTGGAAGATCAGACCTATGATACATGGTCGGTTCACAACCAGCGAAAGAAAACGCAAAAACAGACGGTTGGTCAGCTGAGTATCTTTGATTACCCGAATGGCTTCCAAGAAGAGCCTGCTGCGGCACCTTCCACAGCAGTTGGAGATATGTCAAATTCTGGAGCTGTGGCAGCGAATCAAGGTGGAGCAGATTCAGAAATTCCTGCAGAAGGACAACACCAGACGATTCCGCTGGAAACAGTGTCTGGAAACGATGTACATACAGGTCAAGAAACGGAGAGAACCAGTGGAGGCAACCAATCTGTGAATAAAGAGCAGCCAGTGCTGACACCGGCTGTATCGCAGATGTCGATGCTTCCAACAATAGATCGTGAAGGAATCACAAAGTTCATCAATGAACAGGGATATCTGACTTATATCGTCCGTGCGGTAAAAATCAACAGCTATTTGAAGTCTTTGATGAGCTTGGCAGGGCTGTTATCGCAGTTCAATATCTGTATTACGGCGGCTGAGGATGTGAAAAACGATGTTGCTGAACTTATCCGCAACTATGTGAACGGTCTGCATGATGCTGGAAAATATGACGAGCTTACAAAGCAAGTCATGGAGATGAAACTGTCTGTTCAGATATTCGATGTTTTCGGTGAGAAAATACAAAGCGATAACCAGATAGATATGTTTACTGCATCCGAGTCTGACCTCGATCTCAGCTAAGAGTAGCAGACGCAAAAATGGGTGGATGCGGTTTCCACTTGGCATATGGGCGTAAATATATCGACTTCGACAATCCGAACGCCTTTAAGGTGGATTGTATTCTGTTCGCATTCGACAGCGAGTGTATTGCGGAATTAAATAAATACGCTGAGAAGAAGTTCCATGAATTGAACGACCAGTATCGTAAATATATTGTGGTCAAACCGGAGAAGTGTCAAAAGCAGTATAGCGATATTGTTGCTAACGGCGATGAAATCAGTAAGCACAACTTTACTCTTCCGGAGACAATCAGTGCCAAGGTCGAAGCAGATGGAATAAAGTACACGGATCATCTTTTTGCCAATGCAGATGGAATAGCAAAATTAAGTTGAATGGCTGGGAACAGACTGTTTTGGCAGAAGAGCAAAAACGAGAGGATTATGTTTGCTGGCTGCGGAATCCGTCCCGACAGTCATGGTCACTGCGGATGCCTTATGAAATGGACGGGAAATGCAAGGAGCTTTATCCGGATTTCATCATTGTTCGCCAAGATCCAATTCTCAAGTATATCGTTGATATTTTGGAGCCGCACAATCCGGATTTCAAGGATAACTTGGGCAAAGCTAAGGGACTTGCAAACTATGCTGCAAATGAACCAAGAATTGGCAGAGTGCAGCTGATACGTATTGGAAAAGACGCAGCAGGAAAAAATCGCTTTAAGCGGCTGGATCTTGCAAAAGGCAGTATCCGCAATAAGGTGCTTGCCGCAATCAATACGGATGAGTTAGACCATATTTTTGACACAGACGGTGTGTTTGAAGACTAAATTAATTATACAGATAGGGGTTCATCATGGAACGTATCAACGCCACAACAGGCTCTTACAATTTTATAGATTTATTTGCAGGAGCTGGTGGATTGTCCGAAGGCTTCATCCAAGCGGGCTTTTCACCTGTAGCGCATGTGGAGATGAACCCATATGCTGCTCAAACATTGGAAACGCGAACGGGATACTATTATCTCAAAGCACAAGGGAAGCTTGATATCTACAAGGATTATATTAGCGGAAAAATCACCCGCGACGAATTTCTGCAACATATTCCAGAGGAGCAGCTACAATCCGTATTTGCGAAACGATGTCAAATGAAACTCTTCCAAGGTTATTTGAAAATATAGATAGGATCCTTACGCAAAGAGGCATCAAGCAAGTAGATGTCATTATTGGTGGACCGCCTTGCCAGGCATATTCTTTGGTGGGAAGGGCGCAAAGCAAGCATATGGAAACGCCGATGTCGGCGGATCCTAGAAATGATCTCTATAAGCTGTATGCGAGATTCCTTCAGAAATATCAGCCAAAGATGTTCGTTTTTGAGAATGTTATGGGAATCAAGTCAGCAAACGGTGGTGCAACCTGGTTGAAAGTCCAAGAAGCGTTGCGTTCCGTTGGCTATGAGATTGAATGTCATGAGCAAAATGCAAAGAATTTTGGTGTGCTGCAAAACCGAAGAAGAATGATCATTGTCGGGTGGCTGAAGAATAGTGGGCTTTCTTATCCGCAGTTTGAGCAGACAATAGCGGATGCTACGGTTAACGATATTCTCAGTGATCTGCCAGCGTTGCAGCCAGGAGGAAAATCGGGTGAATACAGATCAAATGATTTCAGCGATTATTTAAGAAGCACTGGAATCCGCAAGGATTCTGACATTCTGACGCATCATTGCGCAAGACCCAATAAAGACAGGGATATTGAGATTTATCGGCGTACAATTGAACTCTGGAATGATGGGCACAAACGGCTGAACTATAATGATCTGCCAGATGAGCTGAAGACACATAAAAACCGGAAGTCATTTCTGGATCGATTTAAAGTTGTAGAGGGCGACGAGGCGTACTGCCACACCATGCTGGCTCATATCTCAAAAGATGGACATTACTTTATTCATCCGGATATTGAGCAACACCGTTCGATTACTGCCCGGGAGGCCGCTCGCATCCAATCGTTTCCGGATGATTATTTCTTTGAAGGCCCGAGAACGGCTCAATTTGTACAGATAGGCAATGCCGTTCCTACGTTAATGGCTAAAGGCATCGCAGAAGGAATCGCCAATGAATTAAGTAAGGAGGGTATCGATGGAAAGCAATCTCCTACTTGAACAATATAGCTGGTATAAGAAGCAACAATTGGCCAAGGCTCCATTTGAATGTCTACTGAATGCGGATATTGAACCGAATCCCCATCAGGTCAATGCTTTTTGCGCGGCCATTCAAGCATTAAAGACAGGCGGTATCATTCTGGCAGATGAAGTTGGTCTGGGCAAAACAATCGAAGCTGGATTAGTGCTTAACTATGTTCTGGATAACGGAGCAAAAAAGTACTGATTTCTCTTCCTGCTACTTTGAGAAAACAATGGGAAGTAGAGCTTTTGGAGAAGTTTAGTCGCCAAGCTGTTATTCTGGATCGGTACACGGTTGAGCATGATCTTGCCAATGTGCGAACGCACCTTGGAAATGCAGATGAGGTTAGTATTGTCATTGCTTCCTATGATTATTCATCGAAACTAATTAAGCGTTTTCCTCATGTCAAATGGGACTTCCTGATTATTGATGAGGCTCATAATCTGCGGAATGTTTTTCATGGCACAAAGCGGGCAAAAAATCTATATGATTTGACACATGGGATTCCTAAAATTCTTTTGACTGCTACGCCGTTACAGAATTCCCTTACAGATCTTCATGGACTGGTTTCCTTTATCGATCCACGTATTTTCGGGTCAGAAAAGGTTTTCAACCGTCGATTTGTGGATGGCTGTGATTATGAGGAATTGAAACAGGAACTTCTTCCAGTGTTATATCGCACCCTTCGACGCGATGTCGGAAATACATGGCCTTCAGCAAGAGAATCTGTATTACGGTCGATTTCCATTTGAGTGCAGAAGAAAAAGAACTCTATGATGTGACCAATGATTTTCTGCGTCGTGATCCGCTGTATTCTATTCCGAATGCGAATCGTGGGCTGATTATTCTTGTTATTCGAAAGTTGCTTGCATCTTCTAGCTTTGCTTTGATAGAGACCTTTGAAGTATTAGAAAAACGTCTTGAAAAACTCTATGAAGGCACTAAATCTGCTTATGCCCAGGAGGGATTCGATTTATTCTGGGGGTTTGTAGAAGATGAAATCGATGAGGATGGTTTCAACGAATACGATGATGAAGAAACAGCAGAGAAGAAACAGGCTATTCAGGCTGAGCTCAAGATTGTAAGACATATTCTTGAAATGGCAAGGGCTATAAAGACGAATGCAAAGATCGCCGCGTTGAGGGAAGCACTGAAATATGCATTTGACCACCAGATTTCTGAGGGATTGAATCAGAAGGCTGTTGTCTTTACAGAGTCTAAGCGAACACAGAAATATATAGCTGCAGAACTAAGAAGATCTGGCTATAGCGAGGAAGATATCCTTCTCTTTAATGGTGACTTTGATGATGCTATGACGAAGGAAATCTTTCGAACATGGCAGGTCAAGAATTTTGGTAAAACAAACTATGGCAGAAGTGTGGAATATAAGCACGCAATTGTCGATTATTTCAAGAGTCATGCCAAGATTTTGATTGTTACAGATGCTGGTTCAGAAGGTCTAAATCTACAATTTTGCAATACAATCATTAACTATGACTTGCCTTGGAATCCGCAGAAAATTGAGCAGAGAATTGGACGTTGTCATCGCTATGGACAAACTCACGATGTGGTAGCAATCAATCTGTTGAATACGGACAATGAAGCAGATCGCAGAGTATATGATATTCTTTCTAAGAAGTTTGAACTGTTCGAGGGCGTGTTTGGTGCATCGGATGTTGCGCTAGGCGCACTTGAATCTGGTGTGAGTTTTGAAAAGCGTATTCTGGAGATTTACCAGAATTGTAAGAATATCACTGCGGTAAGGAAAGCATTTGCAGCTTTGAACAGGCAGCTAGATGCAAGGAAGAATGCTCATGCAGCAGAACTTCGCTCAATTCTGCTTACAGAAAGTAGAGAGGCGAAGGGGCAAGCGTTGGAAAAGACCAAGGCTGATATCGATAAATATCTACGTGATGTTGAATATTGGAACCAGTTTGAAGAACCAGAAGTGGATCACAAGCTACATTACTGGAAAATCGACAACTGGGGTGAAAAGATATTTGGTTCACATGGCGTTTTGTTTCTTGGAGCATTCATGGACAATACAAAACTCCTCTTCCCAGTTTTACTACTTTGTGATGAAAATGGTGAGTATATCAATTTTACTGAAGATGAGATTGTTTCCGCATTGGAGGAGGCTAATGATTCGGATGTTTGCTATTTTAAACCGACAGAAGAAGAACAATCTTATTTTCACCAGATTTATGCTCGCTTGATTTCAGAAGTTCAGGATCAGCATGATAAAACTGTAGCCCCTACTATCGCATATAACAAGAAGAAGATTGAAAACTGGGTCAATGTCCAACAAGAACAGCTTCATGTTCAGCTTACTGATGCTCAAAAAGAAGTTGAGGAGTACATACTTGCTGAAATGGCGGCTACTGACACGCTGGAAAAAAAGGATATCCGAAAAAAAGCGGCTGAAGCGAAGAAAAAAATGGATAAGCTGCAACACGACCTGCCTAAGCGCAGAAAAGAGATTCAAGACGAGGCGCAGGCTGAAATTGATCGATTTAATCAGTCTCAGGAAATCAATCCATTGCTTCTGATTAACATTGTCCTTAAATTTTAACAGGAGCACCACATGGCAGATAGATTTAAGTTTGCTGAGGTTCGCCAAGAAGTCATAGAAATGTTAAAGAAAGACTTGTTGGGACCGAGTAGTGAAAATGAAATACTGAATCAAAACCCGCGCTTTGAATATATCGTGGGTATGCTTGCGCCACAAACCAGTGAAAATGATTCGAATGAGCAGGAAGTCGATGGAGATGCTTCTTTCGAAGGGGATGCAGATTATACTGCGGGCGAAGACGATGATAATGAGCCGGTCTTTACAAATCGATTTAAAACACCGTCTTCCATTGGCATCAGCTTTTACCTAGAAAGTAGTACAAAATCTTTCAATGTGGATGTGACTTGGGGCGATTACACCAAAGCTTCTGATAAAACCACTAACAAAGAGGGAAAAAAAGTTGATGTAAGCACGTATACACGTCATCCGCAGAAAGAGACAGTTGTTATTGATCTGCAAGAGTTTAGTAAGAACAAAGAATACCCTTTGGTTTGTGATTCAAATGTAATTTTATATATTTCTAAAATCGGCCTCAAGCAGGGGTATACTTTGGTAACAGCATATGTTATCAACAAGCGCAAAAATCCTGAGAGTGATATTGCTGGAATGATGTTCCAAGTCAACTTGCGTGCCTATTCCCAAGAAAAAATGGATATCTTCGTGGCAGAACACATATGCAGAAAAATTCTTGCCGTCGATGAATTTTACTTTGCCCAGCGACCTATTTTAGGAAGGGGACGTGGTTGCGCAGCAACTTGGAAAGCCAATAAAAATGGACGTGCTTCTGAAATTGTATCGACATTTATTCCAGAGTACGAATTTCTAGGTGTTAGTGCTGCTTTGGAAGGATTTGACCCGTTCTTCTTCTCTATGAGAACTCTTTCTGTTGCAAAGAAAAAAGATGACATCATTAACCGGCTGAATGTCTTGGCGGACTCCTATGAGGATTGGATTCAGAAAAAATTGGTTCATGACTCAAAAATGGATGATGCTAAGTTCAAGAAAGAAATTGGCGACACAGTAGTAAATAAATGTATAGAAGCTCTTGGAAGAATCCGCGCGGGCATTCAGCTACTTGTAGAGGATGATATTTCGTTTGATGCCTTTTGCTTTATGAATCGTTCCATGATTCTTCAGAGAAATATTATGAATTTCTCTAAGAAGCATGGAGCCGGTATCGAGTGTGCCTTTAGGGATTTTGTAGATCCTCGCAATTCTTCCAATAATTTTGGCTGGAGACCTTTCCAGATTGCTTTTATTCTCATGAATCTGAAAGGTATTGTAGATCCGGAGCATGATAACCGTGAAGTCGTGGATCTTCTCTACTTTCCCACTGGTGGAGGCAAGACCGAGGCATATCTGGGCCTTATGGCATTTGTTATTGCTAATAGAAGACTGCGCACTAACGAGAGCGATGAATACAATCGTGACGGCGGTGTAACTGCAATTTTGCGATATACTTTGCGCCTTCTTACTACACAGCAGAGAGACCGTATCACCAAGATGATTTTGGCCGCGGAACTGATCCGGCAAAAAGAATATCCGAAATACGGAAAAGAACCCATCAGTATTGGTTTCTGGGTTGGTGGTACTGTGACTCCGAACACCTTTAAAGAATTGGAAGAAGATCCGGAGGATCTAGCTAAAACAAGAACAGCAAGAAGCAAGAAAAACTCTATCTACAAACAGCTGCTTACATGTCCATTCTGTGGGAAGCCACTTACAGAGGAAAATTTTTATATAGATATTCCTACAAAATCGGTTAGCATCTATTGTTCGGATGATAAATGCATGTTCTATAGGTATAAACCCAGCAATAAGATGAAAATCCCGGTTTATCTGGTAGATGAAGAAATTTATGCTAAGTGCCCGACCATTATTCTGTCAACAGTTGATAAGTTTGCCCGCCTTCCGTGGGATGTGAATACAAATGCTCTGTTTGGTCGCGTTGATAGAATTTGCAGTCGCGATGGCTATGTTGCTATTGGAGCGGACCATGCTCGGCATACTCGTACAGAAGAGTTATCCACAGCTACGCTTAGATCGATTAAACCATTCCTTCCGCCGGAGCTGATTATCCAAGATGAGCTGCATCTTATCACAGGACCTCTGGGAACCGTATACGGTGCATATGAAACGGTTATTGAAGATCTGTGTTCCTACACGATTGGAGGTAAGAAAATCAAGCCAAAGTATGTTGTTTCTACGGCAACTATCAAAAATGCTGCTGAGCAGACAAAATGCTTATATGGCAGAAAAGTAACTGCGCAATTTCCACCAAATGGGTTTGAAATCGGTGACAGTTTCTATATTCGTGAGGTACCGGTTGAACAAGATCCGTTTAGAAGATACGTTGGTGTCTGCGCACTAGGCCAGTCTGTAAAGACAGCTTTGCTGCGTGTATATTCGATTATCCTTCAAAGTGCTTATAATCTTTCGCTGGATGATGAGTACAAGGATGTTATTGACCCTTACTATACCCTTGTTGGGTATTATAACAGTATTCGAGAACTCGGCGGTGCCGTTCGATTGTTACAGGATGATATTCCTGACAGAATTCAACGTATTAAGAAAAAATATGGAATGAGTAGGCAGCGTTTCCTTAATCATAAGGTTGAAATTACTTCTCGCATGTCTTCTTATGACATTCCGAAGAAACTAAGTCAGTTGGAAACTCCATATACAGATAGAAATTGCCTAGATACGGCAATTGCAACTAATATGATTGCTGTTGGTATGGATGTGGATCGGCTTGGTCTCATGGTGGTAACTGGTCAACCGAAGCAGAACTCCGAATATATTCAGGCAACTAGCCGTATTGGACGTTCCTATCCAGGCTTAGTAGTTACTTTATATAACCCTTATCGCCCCCGCGACTTGTCGCATTATGAGAATTTTACCGGTTATCATGCTCAGCTATATCGTTTTGTTGAAGGCACAACAGCGACACCGTTTTCTGCACGTGCAAGAGATCGCGTGCTGCATGCGCTGGTTATTTCTGCAATTCGTTTGCATTATCCGGAATTTGCAAGCAATGATGGAGCAGCAGCTATTGATAAGCTAACCGATGAGCAGCTTAATGAAGTGAAGGCTCTTATCATGAATCGATTGAACATCATCAAGCCTTCTGCTAAGGCAGATGCCGAACATGAGATTGATGATTTTATAAGTAATTGGAAACTGCTGGCAACTCAATCCAAGGAACTTAGATACTATGTCTATACAACTAAAACGTATAATCGCCTAATGAACACTTATGGCGAAGTTTGTACTGATCTTGAAAAGCCGACTCTTCGTTCTATGCGTGATGTTGAGAGTGCAGCAAATATGTTCTATTACACGGAGGACTAAAAGCCTATGTTTGATAATAATAAATTAGGTGAGATTCGTCCTAATCAGTTGATAACTACATTTGGTCCAGGTTCTATTGTGGATGCCGTGAAAGATTCCGTCACGGTTCTGGATTTGAACTATTGGAAGGAAAAGGAAAGAAAATTATAGATGGCAGATTGGCCTCATATCTTGGCGTTGACTGCTTTTATATGCCACGGACTTCTTATAGCGGAGATATTCCTGTGGTCTCATTCCCTTATATGCATGTTTGTTCCAATGTGAAATGTGGGAGAATATTTGATTTAAGAGAGAATTTGACCTGGATCGATATCTGAAGTTTGGTGTAACTTGTCCAGAATGTCATAGACAGGCTTATCCTTCTCGTTTTATTACTATTTGTGAGAACGGCCATATGGATGATTTCCCTTGGAGCTGGTGGGTTCACGGTGGCAATACAACCTGCAAAGGTACGATGAGGATGTATTCAACTGGCAATACATCAACGCTTGCAGATATGTGGGTTGAATGTTCCTGTGGGGCACGACGGAGTATGAGCGGCGCAACGCAGCATGAGAATTTTGAAGGTATGAAATGTTCCGGACATCATCCGTTCCGGCCAAATCATAAAAATGAAAAATGCAATAAGGAAATGATTCCTTCTCAGCGTGGCGCGTCGAATGTGTATTTTCCAGTAATGAGAAGTGCCATATCCATTCCACCTTGGATCAATCCGCTTTATAACTTGATTGATGAGCATTTGCGCTTAATTGACAGCTATGAAGAAGATTTTGGAGAGATGGGATTAGACAAAGTGTATCAAAAATATTTCTCTGCATTTACAAGAGAAGAATTTGATGCAGCTTTATTGCGCAGAAGACAGAACATCAAAGAGTTCACAGAGATTAAGCAGATGGAATACAACGCCATTACGCATCACGCAGATCCTGTGTACGCCTCCAACAAAAAACATTTTAAAGCTGAGGAGGATCCGCTTCCGGATTATCTGCTCCCGTATTTTAAGAGAGTCATTCGCATTACACGATTAAGAGAAGTGAGAGTGCTTCTTGGCTTCACCCGTGTAGATGCTCCGGATCCAGATGCCGATGAGCAGACAAATATCGTTTATCTAAATAAGGGTAAGACTGAAAAATGGCTTCCTGCTGCAGAAGTGCACGGTGAAGGTGTCTTTATTGAGTTTAATAGGGATAGTATTGATGCGTGGTTGAGAGATCCAGAACTGGGAGCACTTTCTCAGAAATATGCACAGTGTTATAAGGAATTCTGTGAATCTAAAGAATGGACTGTTACCACATTACGAGATGCAAGGTATGTCCTGATGCATACATTCGCACATTTGTTGATTAAGCAGATGTCAATGTCCTCGGGGTACTCTTCATCCGCTATTCGTGAGCGCATTTATTTTGGGGATGATATGTCTGGTGTGTTGCTCTATACCGGAAGTGCCGATAAAGAAGGCTCACTTGGTGGACTTGTAGAATTAGGAAATATTGATCAGCTTATTGTTTTGATGAAAGACGCTTTCCAGGAAGCACTGGTTTGCACAAATGATCCGGAATGCCTTAACAATGTGCCTGCTGGTAATAATTCAATGGTGCGGCGTGCCATTCCTGCTGTATGATCTCAGAAACAGCTTGCGAGAATGGAAATCGCATGTTGGATCGCGGATTAATTGTGCCTATTGACGGAAGAGAAAATCAGTCTTATTTTAAAACTTTGGTGGAAGAACTATGTCAACTGGAAGTATAAGCTTAGATATTTTGTTAAACAAAATTCTCACAGATGCTATATCTGGTGGAAATGAGTCTATTAGAGCCATTCAGAAGAGATATCCATCCCTTTCTGAAAAAGAAGCTCATGAAATTCTTGCTATGGTTTCAGCGACTGCCCAAAGTAACGATGATAGCGCTGAATTAGTTGTTACAGCGCCACCTTCTTTTGCGTTGAAAACAAAACCGACAAAGGTTACCGTAAGAGAAATGCTTATGGGAGCTAGGAAGAGCATTCTAATTACCGGGTACTCCCTCTCGGATTATTTTGCTGAGTTAGTTGATTGTGTAATTCAAAAGAGCCAAGAAGGCGTTCTCGTGAAATTTTTGTGAATGACATTGAGAGTCAGAAGGCCTTTGACCGTTTATGCTGCTATAAGGGAAAATTTCTGCGAATTTATAACTATCCAAAACAGGAAGATAAAATGTCTGCTCTTCATGCAAAGGTAATTTCTGTTGATCAAACGGATACGCTGATTACATCCGCAAATCTTTCGTATCATGGACAGGAAGGAAATATCGAGCTGGGGGCACGAATCCATTCGAAAGAATTGGCTAAACAAGTAGAGGATATATTTACTTCACTGGTATTCAAAAGGATATTTGTTGAACTGTAAGCTTTATGGAGGTGTGTCAATGAATTTAAGCTTGAAACATAAGCTAATGCTGCAATCATTGAGTCCATTGGCTTTTTTGACTATTGTACGCAATTTCAAATTTACCCCCGTCACTAAACTTGTTGAAAATCAGTCATATTGGGGAGAATTTGTCCGCCTTAACAATGTGCTGATTGTTGTGTTTTTGTTATGTGCTACATGGATTTTAGCAGCAGTCAATACGTACATTGAACGCGCGTAATAAATATTATGAGTGGATATTCTGACAGCTACTTTTACGTATTCTCCATTTATGTAGTATTCTTTTGTGAATTCTATAGAATCATCTTTAGCGTTTTTTTTAACATAATCAGGATTGGCAATGATATTACTTAATTCGCTACCGTATTGTGCGAAATCATCAGGATGGAAAGTTTTCATATGTTCTATATTGGAATCTGCTATATAAATAGGTGCTCCAGCTGGAATGTTCAATTCAAGTATTTCTATGAGTTGCGCTGAAAAACGCCGATTTTCTTTCGCATGTTTTTCGAAACACCTCTTTTCGATATTATGCTTACTGCGGAATAAGGAAGATCTGATTTATTTTATATATCAGTTGTTTTCAGTTTTTTCTCTTTTATTCAACATCTTAAGGATATCATGAAAATAAAAAATGAGCAAGTTCTGTCAGGCATGAGCCCTACCCAGTGAAAACTCATTTCTTAATTTGTATGATAAGTTACAGGAAAAAAAGTCAAGATAAAAGTATGAACAAATAACGTGAGTGTTTAACGAAAGGAATTCATTCGGTAAAAGATACAAAGAATGGTGATGAAAAGTTTTCTGAAATAATAAAAAGAGATCGGCTTGCGATTTGATCTGCCAAATGTTAAAATTAAAATGCATTGTGGTAGATGAAAGAAAACAGACAGTTTACTTCAGAGATTAGCTTCGGAAAGGAGCATGTAGATATGGCAGAATGGAAGAAATTGCCGGTTGGACTTGAAAATTTTCGGGAAATTCAAAAATCCGGGTTCTACTATGTAGATAAAACAAAATTAATTGAACAGCTTCTTGAAAACTGGAGCAAGGTGAATCTTTTTACCAGACCACGCCGATTTGGAAAAACCTTAAATATGAGTATGCTTAAGAGTTTTTTGAAATTGGAGCAGATCGAACGCTGTTTGATGGTCTCTATATTTCCCGGAACCAAAAGCTGTGTGAGGAATATATGGGAAAGTACCCTGTTATTTTCCTGTCGCTCAAAGGAATTGACGGCTTATCCTTTGAAGCCGCAAAATACCGTTTAACGGAGTTGATCGGGGTGGAAGCAGAGCGATTTGCATTTTTAGCGGACAGTGAAAAATTGATGGAAAATGAGCGGAGCAAATATCGGGCGATCATCCATTTAGTGAATGGTAAATATTCCATGGATGAGGATATGCTTGTCTCCAGTCTGCAGACATTATCACAGCTGTTATGCCGACATTATGGTCAGAAGGCCATAATTCTGATTGATGAGTATGATGTTCCTCTCGACAAAGCTTTTCAGCATGGATACTATAAAGAAATGGTTTCACTGATTCGGGGATTGTTCGGACAGGCGTTGAAGACGAATGATGATCTGCAGTTTGCTGTACTGACAGGATGTCTCCGGGTTTCCAAAGAAGTATCTTTACAGGATTGAACAATTTCAAAGTTTATGCAGCAGACGACGTTCGCTATGATGAAGAGTTCGGCTTTACGAATAAAGAGATAAAAAAACTTCTCGCAAATTACAATCTGCAGGAACATTTGGAAAGTGAAAGAATGGTATGATGGTTACCGCTTCGGTAACGCAGACATCTATTGTCCCTGGGAGTGATCAACTATGTGGACGATTTAGTGAGCGATCCAAATGTGCAGCCTAAGTCCTATTGGATTAACAGCAGCGGAAATGATCTTGTGAAACGCTTTATTGAACAGGCTGATATCACGACAAAAGACGAGATCGAACAGTTGATTGCGGGAAATGCAGTTGAAAAGAGAATTCGTCCGGATTTGACTTATAACGAAATTGACAACAGCATCGACAATATATGGAGTGTGCTTTTTACAACCGGATATCTCACACGGCTTGGAAAAGCTGAAAATGGCGTGTACAAGCTGATCATTCCGAATCAGGAAGTCCGCGAAGTTTTTGTTCTGCAGATCCGCGAATGGTTTAATCAGACCGTTGCGAACAACAGGGCATCTACAGATAAAATCAATCAGGGATTTCTGGAAGGAGAGGTGGAGACGATCCAGCAGGAACTGACGATGTTTCTTGGAGAAACGATCAGTGTTTTCGATACAAAGGCACGGAACGAGGAAAAAGAAATTTTTTATCACGGCATTTTGCTTGGCATTTTGAAGAATTATTCTGGCTGGGTTGTGAAATCAAACAGAGAATCTGGAGATGGTTTTGCGGATATTCTGCTCAAACCGAAAAATCCGGATGCGGGAATCATAGTGGAATTGAAATACGCCCGTTCCCTGCATGATCTCGATCAGGCGTGTGAAAGAGCGCTGGAACAGATCGAGGATCGCAGATACGATACAGAACTTCGTGAAGATGGACGAAATGACATTCTTGCGTATGGAATTGCATTCTGCAGGAAACGGTGTAAAGTGGTGGTTAAAAAACTATGAAAATCACATCAGCCTAGGCTCCATTGATGACTATCCCCGTTACGTCCGCGCCGGTGCAGACGAGCTGTTCTGCGGTTACGTTCCATTTTCCTGGTCAGAAAATACGGAACGGTTCTGCCGCTGAATCGGAGAGAGGTCTTAAACTATAATGTACAAATCGGATCGTTCAGTGAACTGGAAATTCTGGCTAATATGGTGCAGAAATATCAGAAGCCGGTGCATTTG
>ENA-OQDF01000195-OQDF01000195.1-human-gut-metagenome-genome-assembly--contig:-NODE-195-length-23184-cov-1.712452_pt1 | contig 23184 bp, 27 predicted proteins | sample MGYA00242769_ERZ504597 | MGnify/ENA primary metagenome ERZ504597 (study PRJEB26092, sample SAMD00036305) | human gut metagenome | host: Homo sapiens | study: EMG produced TPA metagenomics assembly of...
TAAAGCTCGTCTCGCATGCGTTTCATCACTGCCTCGTAACTGGGCTTACCGTAAAGGTTATTCATCTCGTGGGGATCTTCTTGGAGGTCGTAAAGCTCCCATACGTCGATGTCGTTGTAGAAATGGATCAATTTATAACGATCGTCACGTACGCCGTAATGACGCTTCACGGAATGCTCGGCGGGATACTCGTAGTAATGATAGTAAAGGGAGTTACGCCAGTTCTCCGGCCGCTCGCCTTTCAGCAAGGGAAGCAAGGACTCGCCTTGGATGTCGGCTGGGATGGGGCTCCGGCCAGTTCCAAAAAAGTGGGGGCGTAATCAATATTCTGCACGAGCTGCGGGATATCACCCTTCTTGCCACCCGGCAGACGCATCAGCAACGGGGTGCGGAAGGATTCCTCATACATGAAGCGCTTGTCGAACCAGCCATGCTCGCCCATGTAGAAGCCTTGGTCGGAGGTGTAGACGATCAACGTGTTATCCAGCAAATCGTTCTTCTCCAGATAATCGAGCACGATACCGATGTTCCGATCCACGGAATGGATCACCCGAAGGTAATCGTGCATATAACGCTGGTATTTCCACTCGGCCAGCTCCTTACCCGTGCGTTTCTTCGCCTTGAAGTCTTGGATGATCGGATCGTAATAGGCGTCCCAAGCGGCTTTCTGGTCCGGATTCATGCGGTTATAAAGCTCACGGCCGTACTTCTCCAGATCGGCGTTGGAGGAATGGATCTCGTTCTCCTTATCGGCCATTTTCAAGTCGTATACGATATCCATATCCTTGATGATGCTCATCTCCTGCTCCGAGGCGGCGATGCGGCCGGCGTAATCGTCGTAGAAGTTCTCGGGCAGCGGGAAGGTCACATCATCGTAAGACGCAGGTCGCAGGTATCGGGCATCCAAGTACGGTGCGGGGCCTTATGGTGCAGCAGGAGGCAGAAAGGCTTGCTCTTGTCTCGTTTATTGTCCAGCCAATCAAGAGCCAGATCGGTCGTGATGTTCGTGGCGTACCCTTCGATCTGACGCTTCTCGCCGTTATCGATGAAGATGGGGTTATAGTAATCGCCTTGGCCTACGAGGATGTTCCAGTAATCGAAACCGGTGGGATCGGAGGTGAGGTGCCATTTACCGATCATGGCGGTTTGGTAGCCAGCTTTACGCAATAGCTTCGGGAAGGTCTGCTGCGAGCCGTCGAAGGTATGGGCGTTATCGATGAAGCCGTTCTTGTGGCTGTGCTTGCCGGTCAGCATGCAGGCACGGCTGGGGCCACTGATGGAGTTGGCTACGAAGCTATTGGTGAAACGTACGCCCTCGTTTGCGATGCGGTCGATGTTGGGGGTTTGGATGTATCGCTTGTCGTAGGCACTGATGGTTTGGAAGGAGTGATCGTCCGTCATGATATAAAGGATATTCATGGGCTTGGCGGGCTGCCCGGACGTATTCTCTTTTTGGCTACAGGAGGTGGAGGCTATCGCCGCCAGACCTGTCAGAATGAATAGTTTATTTGTTTTCATGTATTCCGCTTAGATTTATGTTGTTTTGATTGATTTTGCCTAAATACACTCAGCTACAGACTTGTAGAGACAGGGCATGTCCCGTCTCTACATTGGTGATATTAACCTTGGTGGTATTAGCCGAGGAGGTCTTTCAGCTTGCCTTCGGATTGCAGCTTCACGATCAACTCGCCAAACAGAGTATTCGTCCAAGCGAACCACGAGCGGGTGTAATCGGAAGGATTGTCCTTATGGAAAGACTCGTGCATGAAGCCCGTGCCTCCGTCCGTATCACGAAGCGTCTCTATGCAATACCGGATCTCCTTCTCGTCGTTGGAAGTCGTAGCACGCATGATCAAGCTCATCGGCCAGATATAGTTGAAACCGATATGCGGACCGCCGATGCCCTCGCCGGCCTTTCCCTTGAAGAAGTAAGGATTGGAAGGACTCAGCACCAAGCGGCGGGTATTCTGGTAAACCGGGTCGTTCACGTCCACGCAACCCAAGAACGGCAAAGCCAGCAAACTCGGTACGTTAGCGTCGTCCATGAATACCTGTCCACCATAACCATCCACCTCGAAGGCGTATACCTTACCGAATTCCGGATGCTCCACGATAGCGTATTTCTTCACGGCCTCCTCTACCTCACCCGCCAACGCCTCGCAACGGCCGGCCAAGTCCGTGTTATTTCTTACGACACGAAGAATCTCAGCCACCTGACGAAGCGAGGTGATAGCGAACAAGTTCGATGGTACCAAGAAGCCGAACAGCGTAGCGTCGTCGGAAGGACGGAAAGAAGAGACGATTAGGCCCACCGGGTTCACTGGGCTACCCCAACCATCGTTCAAGAGGGTATCGCCTTGGCGGTCCGTCACACGGGAGAAACGGTACGGCCCGAGGCTATCCTTGCGCTGTTGCTCACGGAAGGTACGGTAAACGGCCTCCATTGCCTGCTCCCATTTGCTGTCGAATACGGAGGTATCGCCAATCTCTTTCCAATAATGATACGCCAAGCGGATCGGGTAGCAAAGCGAGTCGATCTCCCATTTACGCTCGTGAAGCTCTTTCTTCATCTCCGTGCGGTCGCTCTCCACTCGCTCCCGGTAGGGCCTCGTTGAAGCCGTTAGCGTAGGGATCGATCAGGATGCAGCGGTCTGGCGATTGATAGCTTCGACCAGCATTTGCCGCAAGTCCTTATCCTTCTTCGCCAAGGTGACGAAGGGGTAAACCTGCGCCGAGGAGTCACGCAACCACATGGCGTGAATATCTCCGGTGATCACGAACGTATCCGGCTTGCCGTCTACCATCTTGAACTCACAGGTCGTGTCCAAGGTATTCGGGTAGCAGTTCTCGAACATCCAAGCCAGCTTCGGGTCCTTGATACGGGCCTTGGAAGCCTTCAGTTGCTCCTCTACCGCCTTGGAGGTAAACTTACGGGCCTCGGGAGCCGGGCGCTTGCTGGCGTAATCGCCGGTCACCTTAGAGGCGATCGTGCTAAAACTCTTTTTATTGTCGGGCGTACTCACGGCGGAGTATACCTTCTCGCCAACCAACAGCCGGCCAAGGAAATAGATCCTGTTTTCAGGAAATTACGTCTTGTAGTCATTTATATAGTTTTTATGGTATTATATTCCAGTGGCAAAGTTAAGAAAAAAATAAAAGGCTCCCAATCCTTTTCGGACCGGAGCCTTCGCCAACTCAATAATTCCTTAAATTAGCCTAAATACGATTTTAGAAGCTTGCTACGAGTTCCTTGTCTTAATCTTCTGATTGCTTTTTCCTTGATCTGGCGGACACGCTCTCTAGTGAGGCCAAATTTGTCGCCAATCTCTTCCAATGTCATTTCCTGACAGCCAATACCGAAAAACATCTTGATTATCTCACATTCTCTTTCGGTCAGTGTAGCAAGCGCTCTATCAATTTCCTTAGCCAATGACTCGTTCATTAACGACCGGTCCGCAATAGGAGCGTCATCGTTCACAAGCACATCCAAAAGGCTGTTGTCTTCGCCTTCCACGAACGGGGCATCCACGGAAATATGACGTCCGGACACCTTCAAGGTATCGGAAATCTTATCCACCGGGATATCCAACTCATCAGCAAGTTCCTCTGGAGACGGTCTGCGCTCGTTTTCCTGCTCGAACTTGGAGAAGGCCTTGCTGATCTTGTTCAGCGAGCCTACTTGGTTCAACGGAAGACGCACGATTCTTGACTGCTCTGCCAAAGCTTGCAGAATAGATTGGCGAATCCACCATACAGCATAGGAAATAAACTTGAAACCTCTCGTCTCATCGAATTTCTCGGCAGCCTTGATCAAGCCTAAGTTACCCTCATTAATAAGGTCGGGCAAACTCAAACCTTGGTTCTGATATTGCTTAGCCACAGAAACGACGAAACGGAGATTCGCACGGGTCAATTTCTCTAACGCCCTACGGTCTCCTCTTTTGATAGCCTGTGCCAATTCCACTTCCTCTTCTACCGTGATAAGATCTTCTCGACCAATCTCTTGAAGATATTTATCCAGCGAAGCGCTTTCGCGGTTGGTAATGGACTTTGTGATCTTTAATTGTCTCATTCAATTTGTTTAATTGAGAATACGGGGTGCAAAGATAACCATTTTTGTTGAAAGAATTGGCTGGATGCACCCCACATCCAGCCAATTAAAAACCTTTAACAATCTTTTCACACCTATAAGACTACAGTCCTTGTTTATCTTATTCGGCAAGATCTATCGCATAGTACTTCGTACGTCCGTTCGGGTAGAAGCCTTTAATGAAGAGGCCTTGATCTTCCGTACGTCCTTGAAGTATGCTTTCCACAATCTTTTCCAAGTCTTCCGGAGCAGAGATCTTCTGGTTGTTTACAATCATGATAATGAAGCCTTTCTTTATACCGGCGTCTTTCAGTTTGCCGCTGGTCAGACCGGTGACCTCGATACCATAACTTACACCTAACTTACGTTTCTGCTCGTCGTTCAAAGCCTTGAAGCTGCGCCCATAACCTCTGCGCTGTCGCCACCCTTCACGACCTTGGTGCTACCTTGCGCATTACGGAGTTCTACCGTGAATTTCTTCGTGCTACCGTTGCGGTTGATCGTCAACTCTACTTGTCGCCCGGACGGTATTTGCTGATCTGCTCTTGCAAAGCGCTAGACGATTTGATCTTCACGCCGTTCACAGCTACAATCACGTCACCCTTCTCGATTCCGGCTTCCTTAGCGGAGCTGCGCTCGGCGAAACCACCTACGTAAGCGCCCTCGAATACTTTCACTTTCTCTTTCTCAGCGTCGGGCACGTATTGCGGGTCTTGTATCAATACGCCTAATACAGCACGCTGCACGGTTCCAAATTGCTTCAAGTCGTTAGCCACCTTACCGGCGATGCTGATAGGCACGGCGAAAGAGTATCCGGCGAAGTTACCGGTCTCGGAGTAGATAGCGGTATTGATACCGACTAACTCGCCTTTCGTGTTCACTAGCGCCCCACCACTGTTACCCGGGTTCACGGCGGCGTCTGTCTGTATAAACGACTCGATCTTGCTACGATCCTTGCCACCGGCGCCGATGTTACCACGCTCTTAGCGCTCACGATACCTGCCGTAACGGTAGAGGTCAAGTTAAACGGGTTACCTACGCCAACACCCACTCACCTACTTTCAACTTCTCAGAATCACCAAAGGGGATCGTAGGTAAGTCGGTTGCTCGATCTTGATCAAGGCGATATCTGTTGTCGGATCAGCCTATAATCTTTGCCGGGAATTTCCGGTTATCGTTCAAGGTAACCTCCAGCTCATCTGCTCCGTCGATCACGTGGTTGTTCGTGATGATATAACCATCCGTAGAGATAATGACACCCGAGCCGGCGCCCACACGAGGTTGCTGTTGCGGACGTTGGAACCCTCCACGGCCACCGAAGCCGAAGAAATACTCGAACGGTCCATATACTGCTGACCGCCGTCCCCGTTAGAGGCTTGCGCATTAGCCGTGGCCTTGATATGGACAACCCCGTGGATGGCGCTCTCGGCGGCCGTAGTGAAATCGATATTCTCGGCGGCCACGGTTCCATAATTCGTCAATCGGTACGGTTGCTTGAAGGTATTCTCAACTCCGGAGGCCAACTCCGCCGGACGTTGATTCTTATTCATCAGGTAAGTACTCGTTCCGATCGCGGCACCAGAACTAATGGCTGCTATCAGAGCAACACCAAGCACATTCTTCCAGATATTTTTCATACTTTTCTTATTTAATTAAACACTTAAATTTAACAGTTTCTTTACGGCAAAGAAAACTCAAAAATTGTGCGGATATTCCATTTCCATCGTATTTTTTATCACTTTTAACGAGGCATCACAGAGCTTAACCGCACTTAACAGTACTGTGTATTGCAAAGTACCTTTTTAACAATTAAACAGCAGACGAATTGACAGTTGACATGCGATAACTGACAGTCGACAATTGATAAATGACAGTCGGTTACTGGCAATCTAGAATCCCTGTTCGTATAAAAAAACACCTAGGAGACAGAATATGTTTACGGCTGAAAAAGAAAATGTTATCCTATCTCTCCGATGCGTCTCCAAAATAATTGTCAACCGCCGACCGTCAACTGTCAACTAAAATACCTATCTTTGTCCTATCGCAGTCTGCCGGTCTGTCGCTCACCTTCGGGTGTGAGGAAAGTCCGGGCAACACAGAGCACCATACTTCTTAACGGGAAGCTGTCCGTGAGGGTAGAGTAACGTAACAGAGAATAACCGCCGGACTCGTCCGGTAAGGGTGAAAAGGTGAGGTAAGAGCTCACCGGGTCCCGTAGCGATACGGGATGCCGTACGTCTTATGGGTTGTAAGGTCATGTATACCGGCGCATGTAGGATGGCTCGTCCGATGCCGGGGGGTAGACCGCTAAAGCTTACCGGCGACGGTAAGACAAGATAAATGGCAGGCGCCTCTTTCCAAAGAGGTACAGGACCGGCTTATAGGCAGACTGCTTTTTTTATTTGCCAATTAAATCATGTGCCGATATGCCAAAAACAAGCCACGGGAAGAAAAGAAAACCTATTGGAGAACGGATCAGCGCATTATTAGCACGAACCATCCGTTTCGTTACCTACGACATTTGGCGGATTACCGAGAATGAAGTTAGTGGGCTGAAGGAGATTTATATCAATATCATCAAGACGGTCATACTCGCCGTGCGGGGTTTCCAGAGCGAGAACCTGCAAACCAAGGCGTCGGCGCTTACCTACAGCACCTTGTTATCTATCGTACCTTTGCTGGCCGTATTATTAGGTATAGCTAAGGGCTTCGGTTTCCAAGGGACGGTACGGCAGGAGTTGTTCGATTATTTCCCCGGGCACGAGATGGAGCTGAACAAGGCGTTCGAGTTCGTGGAGAGCTATCTGGCGCAGGCGCAGGGGGGAGTGATCATCGGGGTCGGTTTGATTTTATTGTTTTATACGGTGATCAACTTGATCTCGTCCGTGGAGGATACGTTCAACGACATCTGGCAGATCCAGAAATCCCGTCCGTGGTACCGGAAGATATCCGATTATCTGGCCTTATTCCTCGTGCTGCCGGTGCTGATGACGGCATCCAGCGGTTTGTCCATCTTCATGTCTACCTTGCAGAACTCGTTCTTGGGGCAATACTTGTTTTTTACGCCACTCGTAGAGCTGTTCTTGCATATAGCGCCTTATATTATCACGACATTGGCTTTCACGGGGCTGTACGTCTCCCTGCCGAATACGAAAGTAAGGTTCGTGAACGGGTTGGTGGCAGGCTTTATCGCTGGTTGCGCCTTCCAGTTGTTCCAATTTATTTATATCAGTGGGCAGATTTGGGTGAGCAAGTACAACGCTATTTACGGTAGTTTTGCCGCACTGCCTTTGTTGTTGCTTTGGTTGCAGCTTTCTTGGTTGATTTGCTTGTTTGGCGCAGAGCTGTCGTACGCTCCCAGAACGTGAAGAAATTCAGCTTTGAGAGGGACAGCAAGTATCAGCCGCCGGTACAAGGATTTCTTGACCTTGCTGATCGCCTCGCTGATCGTCAAACGGTTCGTGAAAGGCGAGAAACCCTATACGGCCGACGAGCTATCCGACGCTTACCGCATCCCTATCCGCATAACGACACAGATCTTATACCTGCTCACGGAGTTGAACATCATCATCGAGGTGAACTACGGGAATGACGACCGTGTGGCATACTACCAGCCGGCGATCGATGTCAATAAGATCACGGTCAGCTACCTGCTGACCCGCATGGACGAGTATGGCTCCGAGAACTTTAAGATTGACACGAGCAAGCTTTTCAGCAAGGAATGGAAAGCCCTGCTGAAGACACGTGAGGATATGATAAAGGCAAACGACAATATCCTGCTGAAAGACCTATAGGGAATTGAAAATTGAGAATTGAGAATTGAGAATTAATACAGGAAATAGGGATTTGACGAGTGGGGCGGTATGGAAGGTGATCCTGCGTTTCGCTTTCCCTTTGCTGATCGGCAATCTGCTGCAACAACTCTATAACGTGACCGACAGCGTCATCGTCGGGCAGTTTCTGGGGAAAGAGTCGCTGGCGGCGGTATCGGCTTCCTTCTTCATCTATTACTTTATTATCTCGCTGGTGATCGGTATCGGGAGCGGTACGTCGGTGGTGATCTCACAGTTTTTCGGGGCGAAGGAGTTCGATAAGGTGCAGAAGGCCTTCTCCTCTTTCTTTATCTTCATGTTGGTCGCAGGGGTATTGCTGTCCATAGCGGGAATTATTTTTGCCGAGCCGATGTTCAGGCTGACGAACACACCGGAGGACGTGATCCCGCAGGCGGTCGCTTATTTTAGGATTTATGTAGGGGGTACGTTCTTGTTTGTCACTTTCAATAGCATTATCTCCATATTGCGGGGTGTCGGGGAGTCCGTGCGCCCCATGCTGTTTATCCTGCTTACCACGATTTTGAATATAGCCTTGGATTTACTCTTCATTGTCGTTTTCAAATGGGGGATCGAAGGGGCGGCACGGGCTACGGTGATCGCCCAAGGGATCGGCATGTGCGTGGCCCTAGGCTACGTGAACAACACCCATCCCCTGCTCTCTATCAAGAAACAGGATTTATTGTTCGATATGGGACTGTTCAAGGAAGGGCTCCGCATCGGGCTTCCCTCCAGCGTACAGCAATGTGCCATCTCGCTAGGATTGATTGCCTTACTGGGGATCGTGAACAGTTTCGGCACGGATACGCTCACCGCTTACGGGGCAGCGGGAAAGATCGACACGATCATCATCCAAGCGGTATTGACCCTCTCTGGGGCGCTAGCTGCTTTCTGCGGGCAAAACATCGGAGCTGGGCACTTGGACCGGGTACGTGACGGGGTACGATTCGCCATGCTTGTCAACCTATTGCTGGGTCTAGCAACCTTCACGGCCATCTATTTCTTCGGGGACAAGATGATGCTGGCTTTCACCAAGGACCCGGAGGTGATCCGGATTGGCAAGGAATATTTATTGATCATGGAGGATTCTTTATCGTACACGGCGGCTTGAACGTCTTCAACGGGGCATTACGGGGAGCTGGCGATACCCTGTTCCCAATGGCAGTAAGCATCACTTGTCTTTGGCTGATACGCATTCCCCTCGCCTATTGGTTTAGCTCTATCTGGGGACGGAGCGGTATCTGGTGGGCCATCGGCGCCAGCCTTTGCATCGGGCTTACAATCACCTATATCTATTATAAATTGGGATTCTGGAAGAACAAAGGGCCTTTACGGAAGAAATAAGCATAGCTTATTATTCGTTTCCATCGGGGTCGCATCGCCCGATCGCTTGATTGAATAGAGAAAAAGTCCTCAAGTCAATGACTTGAGGACTTTTTAGTTGCGGAGGCAAGACTCGAACTTACGACCTTTGGGTTATGAGCCCAACGAGCTACCACTGCTCCACTCCGCGATATAGTCGCTATCATTTCTTGATTGCGAGTGCAAAGGTATATATTACATTCCAAACTTCCAAACATTTTCAAGAAATATTTTCAATTTGTTTGCGTACACCCTTCGCTATCGGGCAGTGAAGCCTTGTTAAGCAGCAATTTGACACTAGAAATTCTCGATCGTATCAAAACCGAATGGTTCATATAAATGCAGACGGTTTCTCAACGATTGTATCTCCGCCTGCAAATTCCGCATCCGGTCCAGCATATGATGAATGGCCTCGATTCCCTCGATGTTAATAGACAAGTCGTAATACATACGTGTGTATTGTTCCAGATCACGGAGCTGGGAAGAGAAGAGATACCTCTCTCCATCCGTGATATTAATGTCTATCAAACCTCCCTCTTCCAGCAAAATGATGAACGAAGGGTCTATATGGCATTTCTGGCAGTATTCACTGACAATAACTAAATCTGTTTGCATAATACACCTGTTTTTAATTTAGACTTTGTATTTCCCGGAACAAATCCTTCTGTTTCTCCGTCAAGTTGGTCGGCACCTCGATCGATACGTGACAATCAAGTCACCAAACTGCCCCTCCTTCTTGTAAACAGGGAATCCCTTACCTTTCAACCGGACTTTCGTATTGTTTTGCGTGCCCGGTTTTACTTTCAGTTTCACCTTGCTATCCAAGGTATCGATAATCTGCTCGCCACCCAAGACCGCCGTATAGAGGTTCAAGGGGACGGTCAGGTACAGATCGTCTCCCACCCGTTTGAAACGGCTGTCGTCCGGAATAATGAACGTGATGTACAAATCACCGGCAGGTCCTCCATTCATGCCCGGCCCGCCTTGGCCTTTCAGCTTAATGGTTTGCCCGTTGCTACGCCGGCGGGAACCGTGATACGCAGGTTCTTGCCGTTCACGGTGATCACCTGCTTATGTGTCTTGGCCGCATCCATCAAGGATAAGTGCAATTCGGCCGTGTAATCCTGTCCACGGAATCCATGATTAGAACGGCCACCGCCACCCCGGCGGGAACCAAACATAGACTCAAAGAAATCCGAGAACTCTCCATCATCGCCGGAGGAGGACCAATACGTACCTCCGCCGTTCGAGAAGCCACCGCCAAAGCCGCCACCTTGCTGGCCATACTGCTTCCGTTGAGCCTCGAACTCATCCGCATGTTTCCAATTCTCCCCGTACTGGTCGTATTTCTTACGCTTTTCCGGATCGCTAAGCACCTCGTTCGCCTCATTGATCTCCTGAAACTTACGATGGCGTCGGGATCGTTCGGATTCAAGTCAGGGTGATATTGCCGAGCCAACTTCTTATAGGCTTTCTTGATATCATCCTGAGAAGCGTCCTTGTTCACCCCCAAAATCTTGTAATAATCGATATAGGCCATAATCTGATATGTTTAGTCTATTTTTCTCATATAATTATATAACAATAAACATACCAAGGATAGTTTTGGTTAGTGAAAATTTACTTAAAACGTTTTTAATCGTACACGCACGGAATTAAGATTGTCCGTAGATAGAAAAGGCTCTAGCGGGATCATCAGATACCGCTAAAGCCTTTTATGGATAGGAAATTCTTCGAACCTTATTTAAACTGCATCATCTTGCTGATATACTTCCCGACAATATCGAACTCTAGGTTCACTACCGTACCTTTCTCGATCTGGCAAAGTTCGTGTTATCGTGCGTATAAGGATGATAGCGACTTGGAAACTGTTTTGCTGGGAGTTGCATACCGTCAGACTGACGCCGTTCACGCAAACGGAGCCTTTCTCCACGGTCATATACCCCTGCCGGGCCATCTCCTTATCAAAGCGTACTCGAACGTATAGTACCAGCTGCCGTCCGCCTCCTTCACCTCCGCACAAACGGCAGTCTGGTCCACGTGCCCCTGTACGATATGCCCGTCCAGACGGCCGTTCATCAACATGCTACGCTCCAAGTTCACCTTATCGCCCACTTTCAGGTTCCCGAGGTTCGAACGTTCCAAGGTCTCCTTGATAGCGGTAACCGTATACGTATCTTCCGTCATGCTTACCACCGTAAGGCAAACGCCGTTGTGAGCCACGCTCTGATCTATTTTCAGCTCATTCACGAATGAGCACTTCATCGTCAGATGAAGGTTTCCTTTATCGGATTGGAGGCTACTACCTGAGCCGCTTCTTCTACAATACCTGAGAACATAATCAAATCGTTTTTAGTTTGTACTCCCAAAACTGTTATTTATTCATGGGCAAAGATAACGCCTTTGAGGTAATAAGCCCGATAAAAAGGAAGTTATTAAATGTTTTTAATTTACGATATTATTTATCGTCCAAGGAGACCAAATCATACCGCTGGCTTCCCATACCCAACGCCTCCGCATGCTCGACGATATGGATGCCATGGCGGGATTCCATGCGCTCGATCAAGTGGACACGGCCAGGGTCCGGCGAGGCGTAAACCAGATCTACGCAAGCCTTATCCAAGGCCACGGGATCGAGTGAGGCTAGCATACCGATATCCGCCATTTTCGGCTCTTCCGGGTTCGAATCGCAATCGCAATCTACGGAGAGTCGATTCATTACGCTGATATAAAGTATATTTTCGCCACAATGGGTAGTCACGGCCTTAGCCGCCTCGGCCATTGATTCCAAGAAATGATCCTGTTCGGGAAGGTTGTTCCACAAGTCGGTTTTCGTCTTACCCGCCGTATGTATCCAAGCCTTTCCGGCGGATGAGGCTATACCGATAGAGATATTTTTCAGCGCTCCCCCGAAACCGCCCATGGCATGTCCCTTGAAATGGGAAAGGACGACCGTAAAATCATAATCCAGATAATGGGAGCCTACGAAATCCTCTTTCAGGTGTTTACCGCCTTGAACCGGAAGAGCCACCTCGCCGTCGGCATCCATGATATCCACCTTAGCGATGGCCGTGAAGCCATGATCGGCGGCGGCTTTCAAATGGCTGTCGGTATCCGCGCGTCCGCCTCCGTAAGCCGTGTTACATTCCACGATCGTACCGTTTACTTTCTTTACCAAGTCTTTGATAAGTGTAGGTTGCAGGAAGTTATGGCCTCCCGGCTCTCCGGTAGAGAGCTTCACCGCCACTTTCCCCTTGGCCTTCCGTCCCAAGCGTCGTAGAGACGGATCATGTTCTGAGGAGTGATATCTTTCAACATATATACCTTCGAAACTCCGGCAGAGGATTCGCTTTTCGCAATCTCCGGCCTCACTTCGCCTGCGATACTCTCTACAGGTATAGAACCTGCCACCATCCATGCGCCACCCATAACGACCGAACTCCGTATGAAGTTACGGCGTGACATTTTTTGTTTTGCTGTCATGATATAGAATTTAAATTCATATGTTTCTTATTTAATCGATACGCGAAGTTCTTTAAAAACTTGAAAAATAAGACTCCTTTACGAACAAAACGAATTTTGAAAGCCTAAAAACGAAATGGGGGTTGTTCACACGGCTCCGTATCCCGTATATCATTCTAAAACATTCCTTAAAGCCACTTGTTTCATAAATAGATTATCCTAATAATATAGATCTTATGAAATCAAAGAATTTAACACTGGCCTCTCTTTTCGCCGGCTTGTTCATGTTCATGAACCCTATGGGAAGCGAGGCGTGTACAAGGGCCGTTTACCTCGGGCCGGACGATATGGTCGTAACCGGACGTACCATGGATTGGAAAGAGGACCCGCAATCCAACCTGTATCTCTTCCCCCGGGGCGTACAGAGAAGGGGAGCGATATCCGATAATACCATCCAATGGACCTCGAAATACGGAAGCGTGGTGACCGCCGGGTATGATATCGGTACGTGCGACGGCATGAACGAGAAGGGACTTGTAGCCAACCTATTGTTCCTCACCGAGTCATCTTATTTCCGACCGGACGATAACCGCCCGGTTATGGGGCTTAGCATCTGGACGCAGTATGTACTCGATAATTTCGCCACGGTAGATGAGGCGGTTGCCGAGTTAAGCAAGGAGGTCTTCCGCATCGACGATCCGGATCTTCCGAACGGGGCGAAATCAACCTTGCATCTCTCGATCTCGGACGCATCAGGGAATAGCGCTATCTTCGAGTACCTAAATGGGAACTTGGTTATCCATGAGGGACGGGAATGCCAAGTCATGACGAATTCCCCTACATACGATAAGCAACTAACCTTAAACGACTACTGGCAACAGATAGGTGGCTTGGTCATGTTGCCGGGTACGAACCGGGCTTCCGATCGTTTCGTGCGTGCCTCTTTCTATATCCACGCCATCCCGCAGACAAGTAATTTCCGGGAAGCGGTAGCCGGGGTATTCAGCGTAATGCGTAACGTATCGGTACCTCTGGGAATCACGACCCCGGATCAACCGAATATCTCCTCTACCCGCTGGCGTACGGTAGCCGACCAGAAGAATAAGGTATATTACTTCGAGTCTACTTTAAGCCCGGATATCTTTTGGGTCGATTTCAAGAGCTTGGACTTCAAGGCAGGTACACCTATCAAGAAACTAACGCTCACAAACGGCGAGATTTACGCCGGAAACACCGCCAAAGATTTCAAGGACAGCAAGCCGTTACCGTTCTTGTTCGGGATCTGAAGGGCTAGAAAAACAGACAAGAATAAATAAGGGGAGGTATCAAAAGTCGGTATTTACTCCCCCCTTATTTTTAAACAAGCGTTATTACCTTTTATGATATGCTTAACAATTAAAGCCTATGCCTAAAGCTATCCACCGGATTCGACGTGGCAGCCCGGTAGCTCTGGAAAAAGACAGAGACAAACGAGATCACGAGGCAGAATAAGCCGGCAGCGATAAATATCAGCGGACTTAAACTAATACGATATGAATAATCAGACAGCCAATCTTTCATAAAGTACATAATAATAGGTATGGCGATCACGAAAGCGATCAACACATAGTTTAAGAACGTGAATACGAGCTTAACCAATATCTGCCGGTTGCTGGAACCAAATACCTTTCGTACGGATACTTCTTGCAAACGCTGTTGGATAAAATAAGTGGACATCGCCAATAAGCCTAGCAAAGAAATAAGGATGGCGATTATCGAGAATACGATTACGATCTTTGCCAAACGGATTTGCGAGTCGAATGAGTTTTGTAAACGCTCATCCATGAAGTAAGCCTCAAACTCAAGTCCGGTCACTTTCTCATATACTTTACCGATAGCCTCCTTTGCGGCGAAAGGATCACCTTGTGTCTCGATCAAGATCATCCAAGGATCTTCATTATCTTTCAAGAAACGGAACATGACAGGGTTCATCCCTGTCGTCACATTTCCAAAGCAATAGAAATCCCGGACGATACCCGCTATCGCTATCGGTCTTTCTTGCCTGTCCAGCATAAAAGAGGCCGCATCCTCCGATAAGTTCATCTCACGCATCGCTTGCTCGTTTAGGAACCAGCCCTCTGTCGTTAAATGGTTATCACGCAAAATCTCCAATCCCAGCATATCGTAACACTCCTTATCCATAACGAATTGCTGAAAAGATATATTTTGCCCCTGATAAGTAGCAGTCCAATTATTACTACCGAATAAAGGCAATCCTTGAGTCTTCCCGACCCTATCTACGCATGACAAACCTTTCAACTCACCGACAAAAGCGGATAACTGCCTTTCATCCACCGACCGCATAGCCAATAAATTCTTCGTTTTATATCCGACAGGAGCGTTGATCATATGAACGATCTGACAAACCATCGTGATAGAGGCGGCGATCATCGTGATCGTGATCACATTTTGGAATACGATAAAGAACTTACTGAATACCATTTTCGTCTTAGCCCGGAACGTACCCCTTACCACCTCGATCGGTTTAGAAGAAGAAATAATGATAGCAGGCAGTAAGCCGGATAAAACTCCCACGCAACCGTTAATGAAACCAGAGCCAATAGCCAGACAGGTCTACCCAATACATTCATATCGACACGTGTCTGCAATAAATCATTGACAAACGGCACGACCGCCAGCGCAAGGAGAACCCCGATAATCAAAGAAATAAACGTAAGTAAAGTGGACTCCAGCATCAAGCGCATGAATAACTCGCCCCGTGAAGAACCCAAAAGGCGCCGGGTAGCCATCTCCTTCGCCCTGAAACCCGCTTGGGCGACCGTCAAGTTAATATAATTAATGACCGCGAAAATCAAGATAAGGAAACCTACGGACATCAGCACGATCACGAAACGCCAATCTCCCTTTCGCAAAGAAGAGTAAGAAGCGGCTTTCGCAAAATACTGCTCACTAAGCGGCAATATGCGTACCTCCTTTGCCGTCCCATATTGATACGGCCAAATAAAACTCCTTGAACCAATGGGCCATATCCTCCGCACGAGAAGGGAAATCACTACCCTCACGCACCAAGACAAAAGCCGATGTACTTCCAGCATTCCCCAACTGATCCGGGGCTAAGCTGGGGTTAAAACAGCTAACCTGCTCCCAACGCACGATCACATCCGCTTCGGGAATAGAGGAATGAAGTAAATCCTCCACCACCCCGTTTATAGTAGCCGATATGGTATCTCCCACCACTAACTGCCGTCCCATCGGATCATCCGTTCCGAACATCTTACGGGCGAACGAAGAGGAGACCACCGCATAGTTCCCGGCGGCCAACGCTTGCTCACGAGTGCCTTGTAACAGCCGGAAATCAAAGAAATCGAAGAACGTGGAGTCCGCAAACATCACGTTCGCCTTTAGTTTCCGATCACCGGAAACTACAACTATATTGCTTGAATTATCTGCCACTACCGGGCAAACTTTCTCTACCTCCGGATAGCGTTCCTTTATCTTATAAGGAATGGCGGCTCCAGTGGCCATCCAATTCTCATTCCCGACCAGATAGATACGATCCGCCTTGGTATGGAATTTATCTGTAGACATCTCCTGTACCGTATAGACCGCTATCAATAACACAAACATCAACGATACAGACAGACCAAACACGTCTATCAGCGTATAAGCCTTATTCCTTCCAAGGAACTTTAAAAAGGACTTAAAGTTCAATAAATTATTCATGAATTATCAATTTTCTATTATCTATTTTCAATCACTCAGATTTTAAGCAATTCACCGGATTATCATTAGCCGTCTTGCGGGCATCCAGACAAACCACGGAATATATAATCAATAATACACATACGCCGCAACCCAAGAATATGTACCATGACAAAGGAACCTTCTCCGTGAATTGCTCTTGCCACTTTTGCAAGACAAAGTATGCTATACCACCGCCTAATATGACCGCATAGATACAGATATATCCGATATCCTTTATGAACAACCTCAATATATCCCATAAGGTAGCCCCATTCACCCGGCGAACCGCTATCTCCTTACGACGACGGCTCACCTCATCATTCGTATAGCCTATAAGTCCTATCAACGTAACAAGAAGCGTGACCAAACCTCCGATCATCACGGAATCACGGAATTGACGGGAGTCCTTATATAGATCCATGATCTCGGAACGGAAAGAGATAGCGTTCAGTTCACGATCCGGAAATGTCTCGGATATCTTCTGCTGTAAACGAGCCATACTATCGTTGCTCAGCTCATGGAACTTCACCTGCAAGGTATACATGGGCTTATGCGCATAGAATAATACGGAAGGCCGCATATCTTGGTTCGAGATTCCTCCCAGACGGATATTCTCATAAACACCGCAAATCGTGAATGGCTCCTCATTCCATTTGCTATGCTCGGTGACGCAGATATCCTTCCCGATCACATCATCCGTCCAACCCGCTACCAATTCATTTTCTCCACGAAACGGCGGTCTACCATCACCTCTCTTGAATTGGTCACATTTTCCGTGAACGAGCGGCCTTGGATCACGGGAATCTCCATCATGTCCAAATATCCGTTACCTACCCAATAGAGATCGGCGATATTAAAAAGCTCTTGAGTCTCACCCGGTAAAAGAATATTATTACCGGAAGCATGCTCGAAAGGCAATTGATAGACGGTGGTAGCCGCAACGACCCCCGGAAGCCGCATCACCTCATCCAGAATCTTGGCACGAGAGGTAGAGTCCACGCCAGCTAACCCGCAGTAGGCAAGGTTCTCATAGGCATATCCCGGACGATCGTTCACCATAAACGTATATTGACGGGCAACGAAAACAAGCATCGTTACCAAAAAGCCCGTGGCTACAAACTGGACAAGCAACAAGGCTTTCTTCCAGATACGCTTATTCTCCCGGTAATTACGGAAAGCGGAGGCCACCGGAATCCGAGCGTATAATGATCCCGGCATAAAACCAGATACGAAAAACACCAAGATACATATCCCTAGCAAGACCAAGCTACCATTAGACAAGAGCAAGGAATCTAACGAAGTCGCCAACAACTCCTCTACCGTACCTCTAAACGCAAGGATCAACAATAAGGCCAAGATCAGTGAAAGCACTATATGTACCAACGCCTCACCAAACATCATACCATGAATATTATTCTCGCTTGCCCCATAACATTTATGGACAGCCACCTCCTTCGAGCGATTTACGATAGAGGATATCACGATCAAGATATAGTTCATCACCGCCGTGAAGATCAAAGCGAAGGCCAGTAAGGAAAGTATCCATGTCATTCGCTTGACTTGCGGCAACTCCTTGTGTAAGCCATCCAGCTCATGAAACGAGAAACCAATGTTAAACCCTGTCTTTTGCTGTTCCTCCGGAGGGAAATAAGAATTCACGAACGTATGCACCTGTTCCTCCAAAGCTAAAGGATTCACCCCCTTGTGCAATTTCACGTAGCTTATGTAACGATCATTTCCCAACATATTAGTAGGCGAACCCTCCCACATGAACCGACCCGCCGAAGCCATAGAAACAATCACATCGTAACGGGAATGAGAATTTTCCGGAACTTCCTCAAAAACGCCACCAATAGTCATAGTACGTCCCGGCGAACTGTCTACCGTGAAGTTTTTCCCGATAACATCGCCTCCGATATTTTTCGCTATACGACTTGATATCAATACGTACATCGGGGTGGAAAGAACCTCTTTCGCATTTCCGATCAACATAGGACGAGGAAGAATATCAAAGAAACAACTATCCGCTATGATACAACGACCGGAGTATTTCATCTTGGTGTCGGTCATCGTAAAGGTCCAGTCTCCAAAACTCGTGTATCGGGTGACGGTCTCAATCTCGGGTATCTGTTGTTGCATAGTTGGAGCGATGCCACCGCTTGTTTGCGGATAATCCTTCAACTCCCCTCCATTTTGCTGGTATTTCGCCCATACTTGATAGACCCGGTCTCTATCCGGATAAAAATCATCATACGATTGTTCGAAATAGACTTTAGCGATCAATACCAAACCTACCGCTAAACCGATTCCCAACGATACGATTTTCATCACGTTATGCCGCCCTTTCTTAAAAATGGAACGAATGGCGATTAGTATGTTTTTCATATTATATCGATTTTATTCCAGCACCAGCACTTCATTATCCTTATAACTCTCATAACTGGACACAATCACCTTCTCACCGGCTTCCAGACCTTCAAGAACCTCATAATATTGCGGGTTCTGACGGCCGATCTTGATAGAACGCCTGTAAGCTTCTTTCCATCCGGATCAAGAACAAATATCCAGCTTCCGCCCGTGCTCTGGAAGAAGTTCCCTTCGGGATAATGATACTCTCGGTAGGTTGCCCCAGCTCCAAGTTGATATAGTAGGTCTGTCCACTACGGATATTATCCGGACGCTCACCCGTGAAAACGAAATCCGTACGGAACTTACCATCACGAACCTCGGGATAAACTTTGCGCACCGTTAAGTCGAAAGACGAGCCTTGACGCTCGAAAGCGGCGCTTAAGCCCGGTTTCACGCGGTCTATATAATGCTCGTCGATCATGGCCTCTATCTTATAATCGGAAAGGTCGTTAATCTGGCCGATCTTTGTCCGGGATTGATGCTTTGCCCCAATACGACATCCAACAGTCCCAACTCACCGTCAATCTGGGAACGGACATTCAAGTTTTCCTTACGTTCGCGGATCAACAGGATATTCTTCCGCATATTCGCCAAGCTGGCCTCCATCTCATCCATCTGGATCGTGCGGGAGATAGAGTCTTGGCGCAAGCGCTCGGTAATCAAGGCGTGCTTTTGAGAGGCTAACTCGAAGTCCTCCTTCGCTTTCAGATAATCCTCCTTGGCGATCAAGTTCTCTTTATACAACTGTTCTTGTTGGTTGAACGAGCGGCGGGCCCGGTTCATGTCCATATCGTATTGAAGTTTCTCCATCTGATTGGTCAGCTTATCCTGCTCCATGGTAACCTGCGTATTACGAAGGAAGTTCTGCTTCTCCGCCAACTCGGCCTCAGCGTTCAATATCTGCAAATCCAAATTGAGTTACTCAGACGAACAATGATATCGCCTTTCTTCACTTGGGCGCCCTCTTCCACGACTTCTCCTGTACGATACCGCCCTCCTCGGGGCTAAGCTGCACGACCGTGATAGGTTGCACCTGACCATCCATACGAAAGAAGTCATTGAATTGCTCACGGGTCACATTACCGATGCTAATCCCTCTCGCGTCCACTTTCAACGTAGAAGCATGATCACCAAAGATAATCCATCCCAACAAGATAACGAACAACACGCCACCCGCTACATAAGGAATATGCTTCTTCTGAAGACCTTTCTTTTTCTCTAATTGTATATCCATCGTATTCTATATTTTTTATTATCATCTAAATTCTATGTTCTCAATTCTTATTCATTGATAAGAGGCTTGCCCTTATAATAATCCACCAGCTTGCTTTTCAATAAGTACATCAATCGCTTTTGAAGCAGATTGGCCTTGGACTCCAACAGCGTATTCGCACTTGTCTGTACATCCAGCGTGCTCATCAGCCTTCCTCGTACTTCCGTAGGGTAACACGATAAGCCAACTCATCCGATCTCACCTTCTTATCCATCTGTACTTGGCCTCTTTAGCGTATCCCTCACGATCCAAGACGGATTGCTCTACCGCTGTCTGCAACTGGCGAAAGACTCTGTTCTTGTCTCCCGTGCGATCCGCATATTGTTACGGTAACGACGAGCGTTCGTTAATCTGCTCAAACCATCGAATAAGGGGAAACTAAGGCTAAAAGAGACATATTCACCACGGTTATTCTTAAACTGATCCTTGAAACCTTCCGGGGCATTATCAGACTTCAGGTTCTCGAAATAACTCGTAGAGATTCCGGCATTCAAATAAATACTCGGCAGCAACTTTCCTTTATAAATACGATATTGGTATTTACTTTGCGTTAATTGATACTCGGCTTGCAAGGCGGTAGGGTTATTCCCGGACGCATAAGCGAAAATCTCCGCCACGTTCTCTACTTCCGGGACATAATTGATATCCGGTAATAAAGTATCCACCTCCAGTTCTAAATCAGATGGATAATTCATACATTCCCTCAAGGTAAGCAAGGCCGTATTGAAAAGATTCTGCTGGTGGGTCAATGTATAATCATCGGCCGCTACTTGAGCCTCGAATTGAGCTACATCCGCTTTCCCTTTCAAACCCAGCTCTTCTTGCCGGCGAGTCTTATATAAGGTACGGTTACTCTCCTCCAATTTCTCGGCCGCCATACGAATCGTTCCTTTATAATACACCACATCCATATAAGCCTGCATGGTTTTCATCGCTAAATCATCTTTCGCTTTCTGTATGTCATTAACTCCCATACGGCGATTGGATTTTGCCATCAACCATTGATTGATCAGCTGTCCGCCCGTAAAAATAGGAATAGAAGCGTCGAGGCCATAGTTATTATTAAACGTAGAAGTATTCTCATAGGTATTGGTCGCAGGGTCAATCGAACGGCCAAAACTATATTGCGCTCCGACCTTAGCCGATGCCGCCGGGAAAAAAGAAGCTACGGCGGCATTCCGTTCCGCCTTATACGTATCTGATGTATAAACTTGCTTTTTAACCGATGGGCTGTTTTCCACGGCATAGCGCATACATTCATCCAAAGTCCAAAGTTTCTCTTGGGCCACCGTCGCCGTAGCGAAACTGAGAGAAAGAACTGTTGTAAGTAATATTTGTTTCATTGCTCTATTATTTTCTACCTAAATAATAGCAAAGAACGTGCCAAAACACATAAACAACTAAACAACAATCAGATAACAAAAAGCTATTCTTTTAGAACTGTCCAATATTTTGACAACGCTGTCTTAATTGTTTGACACTATTCCCACTTTGACACGTAAGAGCGTCTCCTCTTCTCCCTAAGTAAAAACGCTCTACTCCTATATGAATTCTTGCTCGATAGCCTATGAATTCTTATGCGCATACTGTATAATTCTATAAACCACGACGTGGTCTGTACAGATCAAGACGTGGAATATACAAATCACGACGTGGTCTATATATCCACGGCGATAATCTGGAAATAGATGAGATAGTAATTATATTTGTATATAGTAAGAAGAATGTTTTTTACTTGAAGGTACGAACAATTGTTTTGATTACAATCGTTGACTATCCTTTAGATTTAAGGGCAGGACACAAAAAAAGGGAAACAGCTGAATACCAACCATTTCCCTTTTTCTAAGTCGGGGTACCAAGATTCGAACTTGGGACCCCCTGCTCCCAAAGCAGGTGCGCTAACCGGACTGCGCTACACCCCGTTTTGCAATTCATAGTGTTTATCTCTGATTGCGGTGCAAAGGTACGCCTTTATTTTAAACTACAAAACTTTCGGTAACTTTCATGAAAAATATCATTTTCTTGTTGAGTGGATAGAATGGAACTTTGCGTCAGATAGTTCTTATCGTTGGCGTAAATAAATAAAAGGGTTCCATTCTTTATCGTATTAATAATTGGCTTACTGACAGATACAGGCAACGCAGGCAACCAAAGCTACGTCCTAACCGACCCGAGGAAGCTGCCACAGAAGGATCGGAATAAGAGGCGCCATGAATTACAATCGCCCTTTGCTTAGCCAAATCATTTATTCCTTTTTCCAATCCATTTAGGATAAGCGAATAGCCATTCCGGCCTTGGTACGTATTTTCCGTCAGATAAAATCCTAAAGAGCTTTTATGGGAACCGTTCTCGTTCGAGAAAGAGGTCGCATAATTCCCTCCGCTATTCTTACCGTGAGAAACCAAAGAGGTGTAAAGTATTCTCTTTTGCCGTATATCCAATACAACCATACGCTCCGCCGTAGAAGGTTTAGAGAAATCGATCAATGTAAGGATATCCTTATTTTTCCGATCAATCTTCTCGGAACCTCTAAGCCCCTGCATAAACGCATCGAAACAAACCCATTGATCCAATCGCATCTCCTCATATAATTGGCGCCCCATAACCGCCACAGACGTTGATCCCGTTTCCGGAGATAGGGCACGCAAAACGCCACCGGTTGAAATTGAACCTACAGACAAGACAATAAAAAACAAATACAAGAAAATCCTTCGCATACTAAAAAACAATAACGCCGCAAAGTTATGATTTTTATTCTAATACAAAAACAATCGTCTCATTAACAGGCGCCCAATCATAAACAAATTGCGCATGCGAAGTCGCGTTTCTCACACACATATGAGACCGGGGTGTCGTTCCCAACGAAGGACTATATTCGATCAACGATTTACGAGGAGCGTTGACCGGTACGCCATGGATATACGCCCCATTCGTAAAACGGTTGGCATAAGGAGCGAATCCGCCAGTCTCCTTGGAACCGTCTACCAAATAGATCATGCGAGACTTTTTTTCTT
>ENA-OQDF01000196-OQDF01000196.1-human-gut-metagenome-genome-assembly--contig:-NODE-196-length-23147-cov-2.033319_pt1 | contig 23147 bp, 26 predicted proteins | sample MGYA00242769_ERZ504597 | MGnify/ENA primary metagenome ERZ504597 (study PRJEB26092, sample SAMD00036305) | human gut metagenome | host: Homo sapiens | study: EMG produced TPA metagenomics assembly of...
CGGAACTTGGGGTTGAATACCTGTCCGTTCTCCCGATCCGCCAGCACGATGTCCCTTCGGAACTTTCCTTCGTTCCTGTTATTGTTTGGCCTGTTCTCCTCGTCTAGCGGGAAGTTCAAGAAAAAACACCGTACACAGCCGCCAGCTCATAGTCCCATGTTCCCTTTATCCCCTGTTCCACCACCGAGTGCGAGAGGTAGTATAAGGCCCTGTCCTTGAAGTGGGGCTGTTCCCTGTTCTGCATCTCGATTATGATCCGTTCGCCCTTGTCGGTCTCGCAATGGATATCGAAGATGACCTTCCTTCCTTGCTCTGTCTCGGGCAATCGCTCATTGTTCATGATCCTCAGGTCCATGATAGTATGCTCCCCTTCGAGGAGGTCATTCAGGAACTCGATTAAAATGTCCTTGTCCATTTCCCTGCCGAATATGTGCTTGAAGCCGAAATCGGTGAAGGGGTTGATAAATTTTCCCATAGTGTTTATAGGTTTTAGTGATTAATAGGATATAGATGGCTCTTTTCCATCTTTGGCGATAAAGATACGATTTTTATTATATGGGGCATTCATTTAGGCTTTAAAAACACGTACGTCTTTTTTTCGGAAATATCTTGTGTAGTTTGAGTGAAGACGAGATATAGTGAACGCATAAAGGATACAGCCTTAAAGCTAAAGGTGGGTTAATGAGGCTTTCCGCGTCAAATGTAAGCCATAGCTTATTTTAAATGCGGGAAACATGTGCCTGTACAGGCCCTGATAACCAAGAAACGGGCCCTCTCATTGGCTGTTGAAGTGAATAACTGACGGCTTGGGAAGTGAATAACTAATCACTTGGAAAGCCTTTTTATACCGGAACCAACAAGGTCTTCTCAGTGACTTTGGGATGCGGTTCAGTTATCCTGCGGGGCTTTTCTATGTCGATTATTCTGTTGTAGCCCTTGCGGATGGATGGTAAGCGAAGCGGCGATAATCATGACAGTTTGTGCAAAACAAGGCTGTTTGTTTGACATACCTCTTCTTTGGAGAAGTCTAACCAGAGAGAAGAAATAGGTGAAAAGGGCCTTTTTGTCTCTTATTTATAGGTAAAAGGTCGCTTTTCCGGTGAGAAAGGTGGTGTTTGCCCATGCGAATATATGCGTTAGCCGACGCAACCGTATGTTTTAGCCGACGTAACCGTATGTATTAGGTGATACATACGGTAGTAATCCCCATCGCATACGATAGAAATAGCCTTCACATACGGATGAATTACAGGTTTTAGCCTTAAGAATATGAATTAGGATGAATAATTTTCGCCAGAATGAAAGGGCATATTCCGTTATCTTGTTATGGAATAACTACTTGCGAATATTTTTTCTCGTTTTACGGGACTATATGTATAATCTCCCGGAAAATTCGATTCTCAAGGGCTTTAATTTACAAAGTGTCACAATGACAATCCGTAAATTCCGGATGACTTGTTTAATATAATATTAATGTACGCCTGTACATTAATTAATGCTATACTATAAAAGTTGATGAATAATAGATTGAAATGATATCTGGAGTATGGAAACGACTAGTTTAAACGAACGATTCTTTTAGTCATTTGCAAAGGTACGCATTTCTTCGATACTTGCAACCCTTCCGGGCTATTTTTTTACAGCTTATTCTCTTTCTTATCAATAGGATAGGTTATCCTCTACGAAACAAGCGATTCCTTCAACAAACCTTTCTATTTACCCCTTATAAAACGCAAGATTAAAACCTTCGTTTAGACTAGTCGTTTTACAACGGAAAAGCCTACGATACGATGACGTAATGAGCTGATTATCTTAATAAACACTAGTATTAATATTAATTTTAGAATTATGAACAAAAAGTTTTCTACTCTTTTGGCTGGTGCTGCGCTTCTGGGTGCGGTGACGGCTAATGGTGCTGTTAAGCTGAATCAAGGAGCGAATAACGGTCTTTATCAGCTTAAGGCAGGTTCTGCTTTCTTGAGTATTACCGAAAATTCCACGACTCACGAAGATGAAATCAAAATGGTTTCTCACTCTTCCGCAAATTTAGGAGGTACAATGTGGTGTGTAACGGTTGATGCGAGAATCAAGGACAGAATCCTAAGTATGATTTCACGAACAAGATCGGAAGTTTTTAGGTCTTGAGATCAGCACGATCAAAGGTAAGGCGGCGGCTCCGTTAGCTGCTGTACCTGCTGTTGTCGGTGGTGATCTTTCCGGTTGGAAATTCTCTCCTGTATTTAAGAATGGTGTGGAGAAATCCGTTCTCTATTCTTATTTCACGAATGACTCTGTAATCGGTTTGAAGGTGAATACTAGTGGCGATGTAGAAATGGTTAAAACTATAGCTACTACAGCTGGTATTACTGCCGCTGGTTTCACTGAATTTGAGTTGGTAGAGGCCGCTTCGATCGTTGTCTCAGGTGCTGATGAATTGAATACGATCTTTGGTACCCAAGATAAGAAAGCTGGTATCACATTGAAGTTTACTCCGGATGTATTAGGAGATGGAGCGGTAAACTACTTTACCGAGAAGAAGTTCACGGTTGAAGCTTCTGGAACTGCTAATTATTTCCATGTATTGAGAGCCGACTCTTCTTACTTGTACGTAGATACTGCTTATACGAATGCTGTGGGTGGAGCTAAGTTCTTGGCTTATAACTGGAGCAACTTAAAGGATACTTATAAGACTGGTACTAAGAATCATGCTACTCCGAAAGATTCTATCAATGCTACAGATTTATCAGACCAATATAAATTTATGTTTACATATTGGCCTTCAAATGACAGCTTGGAGATTCAGGTTAAACAATCTTTGTTAAAAACAAGTGAGACGTATTGGAAAGATGTTACTGCTACTACAGCTATGCAAAATCAGCATATCTCTTTGCAAGAGTTGCTGAAAGACAAGGTTCGTATCTTGACGGTAGATGCGGCTCAAAATACTAAGATTGAGTTAGGTTTCGCAGGTTGCAAAGTTTTGCCTACTACAAAGACAACTGTTGATGATGGTGTTTATGTAATCAGAAATGCTAAGACTGGTAAGTACTATGCTGCTCCGCTTTATAATGAATCTGCATCTAGTAAATACGAGTGGGTGACTTTGGATATTCAAGATGCTACTCATATGCCTGCTTATCAATGGGTTGTGTTGAAGAAGAACGTAACAGATAAGAATAAGGTTTCTGCTGTAGATTTGTATAACCGTGAGTATAATGACGGTACGGCTGCTGATGCGACTCTCCAATTGAATAAAAATGCGGGGGCTACTTATATGTATGCTGCTAGTTTTGGTGACTCTTTGGAATTTATCCCAGTCGCTAAAGAAATCTATACTGATAAGTATGTGGGTTATAAGCATCTGACTAATGATGAGTTGATCACGAACAAATATACTTTCAACTACTGGCATCCGTACGCATCTGATAAATTTATCGGTGTTAAGGATTCTACGATGAATGTGTTAGAGGGTAAGAAAGCGTTCACTCTTAAGTCTTCTTACAAAGAACATGCTTATGGCTATAATCCTTCTGAGGAGGTTTCCGGTAATGCGGACAAGAAGATCACGGGTCGTATCCCTGGCTTGGTGAGACCGGTAAGAACGATGTATATCATTACTAATGGTGAGACTACTTTCCGTAATCATAACGTAGCGGTAGAGTCTAAGTATAAATTGAGTAAGTATTATCCTAATACTACGAATGACTCTGTTTACTTCAAGGAGAACAACCATATTGAGGGTAACCATTACTATGCTATCCTTGAGGCTACTTCCGCAGGTGCTATCAGCACTCATAAAGCAGGTGTTTCCGATTATGATGCTTCCGCTACTTTGAAAGCTCAGGTAATGGGTGAGACTCGTACTTCCGCATTCGCTATCGCTCCGGACGAGACTCCGTTGTATCGTCAATTCAATAATGAACTTCTTGGTGAGAACGTTGATAATTCAGCTGATAGCTTGATGTTCAAGGAAACTATCCGTGGTGAATATTTGATGGATGAGCATAATGGTGCCTTGTTGAACAAGGATGTTGATTACGCTGGTATCTGGAGTGAGGGTAAGGCTGATGGTAAGTTGGCTTTCCGTATTGACACAGCATGGTTAACTCGTGGCGCAGGTAAGGTTAAACCTCAATACTTGGTATCCGCTTATCGTGAGTTGATCGAGGGTGAGAAGATCATTCCTTGTACTGAGACAGGCAAGCATATCACTGCTGATGGTCAAGTTACAGAAGATCCATATCAATGTGTACATGCTGTTCATGTGAAGACTCCGGCATTCATCTATGGTAAGTATTTGGTTAACTACTCAGACTCTGCTGCCGCTGTTGCTGCTCGCAAGGAAGCTCTTAACCCGTACTTGTTCAATACGAAAGCAGTTTCAAACAGTAGCTATACTCGTGTAGGTTTCGTTCCTGCCGTTCAATATGGTGATACCTTGATCGTTTTGACAGGTAAGTACAAAGCTATGACTGCTGATCAATTGAAGAATGAGGGAATCGAGTCTATTATGGCTGTTTATAAGAAAGATTATCCGAAATTCATCAACGTATTGTCTGGAGACAAGCATAAGAACGTAACTTGGTCATTCCGTTATGTAAATCCGGATAAGGCTGCTTTAGCTTATGTAGATGGAAAAGAGGGTGAGAACAACTCATTCTTGATCGAGTCTAACGTATATGCAACAGGAACAGATGGTGATAATCAATATCAGACTATCAAGGGTGATTTGGCAAAAGCTATCGCTCCTAATGAAGCTGCCGCATGGTTGAAGATGCACAATGGCTGCTTGGTATTGACAGATGCTAGCTCTACATTTGGTGCCGCTAAGACTGGTGGTGATGGAGCATTGGTATTCAACGCATATTCTAAGACTGAAGATGATGATATGGTAACATCTAACGATAACATCAACAATGTTGAAGGAGTATCTGTAATCGCTGGTAACGGTACTGTAACTATCCAAGGCGCAGCTGGCAAGTCTGTAGTTATCACTAACATCTTAGGTAAGGTTGTCGCTGAGACAGTTCTTACTTCTGACAACGCTACAATCGCTGTACCGGCTGGTATCGTAGCTGTAGCTGTTGATGGTGAAGAGGCTGTTAAGGTAGTCGTAAAATAAGACTAACCGATGGACTAAACGAATAGAGGCGGGGAGACCCGCCTTTATGTAATATATAATTAAATAACTATGCCGCAATAAAGAAGTATCCCGTGACGGGTGAACACGTGGCATATTAATACTAAAGTAATTAAAAGTTCTTCCGCAGGTATCCTCGTGAGAAGAGAGAGCGGATCAAAAACAAGCCCCGTGGGATTTATCCTATGGGGCTTTTATTTATCGTATCGCCACCTTGCGTACCGTATCGCCAATGCGGATGATATAATATCCCTTTGCGATATCTACGACATATTCGGCGGTGGACTGCTTGACTTCGATTTCTTTCACCTTGATGCCTACGACACTGTAGATTTCCAAGATACTCCCGACAGGAGCGTTCTCTACCTTGATGCGATTCTCGTAGGCCGTGATTTCGATAGGAGAGGGATCTTCTTGCCTAGAAGCAAATGTCTTGACTCCCGATTTATTAGCTTGCGCGTAAACCGGATAACTTGCGGAGAATGCAAGTGCCAAAGCGATGATATGTATAAGCTTCATTTACTTGTCCCTAAATTCGTACAAATGTAGAAAGTTTTCCGCATATTAGAAAGTAATTAGCTTTATTTCGTAAAACGGATGTATGATTATACGCTAAGCCTCATACCTTCCTCTCCTAAGATCGTGCCGGGAAATATCTTGTCTGCTTCTTTCTTTAACGGTGCCATATCCTCGTAACGAGCCGAGTAATGACCGATAACCAATCGCTTCACTTGGGCTTTATAAGCAATCTCGGCCGCTTGGCGGGCGGTAGAGTGGAAGGTCTCTTTCGCACGTGCGGCGTCACATTCAGCGAAAGTCGCCTCGTGGTATAATAAATCCACCCTTCAATGATGGGGATTATAGATGGGTGAAAAGCTGTATCCGAGCAATAAGCATACCGTTTGGGAGCGACGGCAGGGCGGGTTAAGCGGCATTCGGGATTACCTCTCCTTCCGGGGTGACGAAATCAGCGCCCCTTTTGATCTCTTGCATCATACGGACGGGAACTTGATAGAAATCTGTCATCTCCCGGATGATATGCGCTTCTTTGGCTTTCTCGGCGAATAAATAGCCACAACAGGGTATACGGTGCTTTAACGGAATGGAATAAAGCTTAAGGAGCGATCTTCCATAACCAACGAATGAGTTGTCGGGTCGATTAAGTTAAAACGGATCTCATAAGGCAACCCTTTGCAAAAGATATCAAGTACCGGACGCATATAGCTCTCGATCTCTTTCGGCCCATGAATAACAAGTTCTCCATTACGTCCCAGCATACCTAATGTAGAGATCAATCCCGGTAGCCCGAAGCAATGATCTCCGTGTAGGTGGGAGATGAAGATATGATTTAAACGGCTGAATTTTATACGCATACGACGCATTTGCACTTGCGTGCCTTCCCCGCAGTCGATCATGTATAGTTTATCTCGTAAATCTACTATTTGAGAGGTCGCCAGATGGCGTGTCGTGGGCAATGCGGAACCGCATCCCAATATGTTTATATCAAAATCAGCCATTTGTTGTCTATGGGAATAATTGAGTGCAAAGATAATACAAAAGCATTTCTGTTCTGTGAAAAATAACAAAAAAACAAAGTGTAATGTATGCAGGATGAGGTGGATTCCATATATTTGTTTGCTGTCCTTCGGGAAAGCGAATATACAGTCGGTAAATAGACTTAAGATATTTTTTTCTAAGCCTTAACTAACTTTTTCTTTTTGTTTAAAACGGTTAAATGTAGAAACGGCCAAGCGTGAGCTTCGCCGTTTCCTTTTTTTATTGTTAATTTGAAATCTAAATACCTATATCTAATAAATTATGTCATTTAACAATCTACGATTATGAACAAGAATTTTATCTCTGTTTTTCTTCTGATGCTCGCTATGGGCGTATCTGTTATGGCCCAGAGTTATGAGGAAGATTTGGCTTTTTTCAAGGAACGAGTAAAGACTTAGGCTCGGATGAGTTCGGAGGGCGTAAGCCTTTGACCGAGTATGAGACGAAAACAATCCATTACATTGCTGATGAATTTAAGAAACTAGGTCTTCAGCCTGCTAATGGCGATAGTTATTTCCAGCCGGTGAAGGAAATATCTACTTTTACCCGTCCGGTAAAGAATAAGATCACGGTGAAATGCGCGAAAGGCTCTATGGATTTGAAGTTCTCGGATGATATTGTCGTTTGGACGAACCGGGGGACTGAAAAGGTAGTTATTCCTACTACGGATTATGTGTTCTGTGGGTTTGGTATTAATGCGCCGGAATATGGATGGAACGATTATGCGAATGTAGACGTGAAGGGGAAAATCGTTATCGCTATGGTGAATGATCCCGGTTTTTATGACGCGTCTTTGTTTCGCGGAAAGAACATGACCTATTATGGTCGTTGGACTTATAAGTTCGAGGAGGCGCAACGCCAAGGTGCCGCAGGTTTATTGGTCCTTCATAACGAGGCGGCCGCTTCGTATGGTTGGAAGGTCTGTCAGGCTTCTCACGTGCAAACAAATATCGCTCTTTGCTCGGAGACAATGAATGCGGAAGCTTTGGGCATGAAGGGATGGCTCTCGGAGGAGGCTTGCAAGAAAATGTTCGCCCTTAGCGGATTGAATTTTGATGAGACGATTGCCGCGGCGAAGAAACCGGGTTTCAAGAGTTTTACGATGAAGGCGAAGAGTAAGGTTATATTAAATGTAAAGATGACCGTAGGCGAGTCTCATAACGTGGCGGCTGTTTTACCGGGCACGGACCTGAAAGACGAATACTTGGTTTTACCGCTCACTGGGATCATTTTGGGATCGGCACGCCGATAGATGGGGACAGTATCTATAATGGCGCTAGCGATAATGCTTCGGGCGTGGCAACCTTAATGTTATTAGCTAAGAAATATCAATCATTGCCTGTTCATCCCCGTCGTTCCATCGTATTCGTGGCGGTGACTTCCGAGGAATGTGGCTTATTAGGTTCTCAGTACTATTGTGAGCATCCTTTGTTCCCTTTATCTAAAACGGCTATTAACTTGAACTTGACGGCACGGCTCCGCGTGAGCGTACCCATGATATTTCTCTCCGGGCTGCGGGTAAGACGGATACGGATGCCTTGGTGATCGCTATGGCCTCGGCACAAGGACGGACCGTGAAGGTTATTACCGAAGATCCTGCGGGTGGTTATTTCCGTTCCGATCATTTTAATTTCGTGAAAAAAGGCGTACCTACGATTTTAGTTGGTGGCGGTAAGGATTACGTGGATAAAGCACGCCATGAGGCTAAACCGAAAGTTTACCGGTATCACCAACCGAATGATGAGTATGATGAATCTTGGTGGGATTTTGATGGGGCTATGGAAGATATGAACTTAATGTTTAGTATCGGTTTAGTTATCGCCAACAATGATGAGATGCCTAAGTGGACAAAAGAGGCGGACTCCAAAGGCAATAAATTAATGTGCCAATGTAGCAATATGCCAATATGCTAATCTGTCAATTAAGATACTATCACTTGTATTCTCACTGGACATTGACATATTGGCACATTGGCATATTATTTAATTTGCACATTATTTAATAGGTATGACCTCCTTCTTGCATTTCCTTACTATTGATCTTATGTAGATCAAGCGCTCTCCAAGTATAGAAAATGTAGGCTAATACGAATGGAACGAGAATAGATACATAGCTCATTACTTTCAACGTGAATGGGCTTGAGCAACTATTCTGGATCGTCAATGAACTTTGTAGATCCGCCAAAGATGGGTAGTAAGCCGTATTATTCCATCCTGCGCAAAGTAATAAAGCTAATACGGTCAAGACAGTCCCTGTTCCCGCGAACCAGATGCCTTTTCTCCAAGTCTTCGAGAATATCGTTTTCCCTATGCCGAATAGCACGCCAACCAACGCCAATCAATAATACGGCTAACACGATTGGCATCTCGATCAGGTTCATAAAATACTTATACGGTTGCATAAATACTTCTCCGGTATCCGGATTTACGGCAAAACCGTCCACCAACAATAAACGGATCAAGAATGTCAAGAAAAAGACGAGGAACAAGATTGTCTCCGGTATCAATTGTTTCCGGCTTTTAGCGACAATCTCCGGATCATCGATATTGTTGATAAAATAGAGTAGGGCCAGAGCTCGTGCCAAGAAGAAAACTGCCAGTCCTAGGCACAAATTCCAAAATACCAAAGCCGCCTCTAATCCATGCCAAGGATTGGCCCACGTGGAAATGACGGGCATGGCTACATCAGTCAACTGTTCTTTGTTAACAATAAATTCAGCGCCGTTAAAGAAGGTCGCTACAGCGGTTCCGAGTAAGATCGGACCTGCTATACCATTGATCATAAGAAATACTTGATACGTCTTTTTCCCGAGTAGGTTGCCTTTTTTCGCTTGATACTCGTAAGATACAGCTTGTATCACGAAGCAAAGCAAGATCAGCATCCATACCCAATAGCTCCGCCGAAGCTTGTGGAATAAAATAAAGGGAAAGAGGCGAAGAAAGCACCTCCGAAAGTGACCAACGTAGTGAAAGTAAACTCCCACTTACGCCCGGTCGAGTTCAATAACATTTTTTGCTGTATCTCCGTCTTGCCGATAGTGAAGAGTAGAGATTGGCCTCCTTGTACAAAAAGAAGGAATACTAATAGCGCTCCGAGTAGAGATACCAGAAACCACCAGTAATGTTGTAACAATATATATGTACTATCCATAGGACTTTCTATTTAAGAATTGATATTTGAAAATTGAAAATTAGTGGGCGGCAGCTTCCGGCCCTTTCTTGATGGCCTTAACCATGATTCCAATCTCTGCGATCAGCAGGATCGTAAATAAGATAAGGAACAGGTAGAAAGTGGTCTGTACCGAGGATGGGTTTAACTTGGATATCGAAGCGCTGGTCGGCAAGATATCCTGTATAGCCAAGGTTGACGTCCTACCTCCGCTACGATCCAACCGGCTTGTCCCGCTATATATCCTAAAGGTATAGACCATAGGCCCACGTATTGCAACCAACGTGTATTAGCGATTTTCCCTTTTTTATCCCATATCAACGTAATAATGAATAGTAAGATGAAGAAACAACCAAGGATCACCATCACACGGAAAGAATAGAATGTCAATCCTACATGCGGGATTAACTCTGCCGGATCCTTAATATAACCATATCCGAAATAGGGGAAATTCTCTTCCAAGGTTACCCTGTATTGTGCGGCTGCTGCGGTATCTTTATCTTTAACCGCTTTGCGATAATCAGCTAACGCTTTGATGGCGGTTTTACCTTTCTCTATTTTTTCTTTGGCGGAGAGCGCTACCGTTCCTTTATTGGTCGTATAACCTCCCTCTATTAAGTTTACGATTCCCGGAACGTATGCGTTCATGTCACGTTCTGCTAAGAAGGAGAGGAGTTTGGGGAACTTAATGTCAAAAATAAATGCGTTCTGGTTATCCAGATAACTCGTCTTTGCCGGATTTAAGATGCCGATACCTACGAGTCCTACTCCGTTGCCACCCTCATAAAGACCTTCCATGGCGGCTAGTTTCATCGGCTGCTTTTGAGCGACTTGGTAAGCGGAGCCATCACCCGTCCAGATAATAAGGATGGAGGCTACCAACCCGAATATAGCGCTGACCTTGATACTTGACAAAGCGAATTCGGTATTCCGTTTCTTTAATAAATACCAGCAGCTGATTCCTAGTACGAACAAGGCGCCTACGATCCAACCGGACAATACCGTATGGAAAAACTTATTAATGGCGACAGGCGATAAGGCTACGGCCCAGAAATCGAACATCTCGTTACGGACCGTATCCGGATTGAAATGCATACCGACCGGATATTGCATCCATGCGTTAGCGATCAAGATCCAGAGAGCGGAAAGAGTAGCGCCGATAATCGTCAGCCAAGTGGAGGCGAGATGGAGCGTTTGCTAACCTTGTCCCAACCAAAAAACATAACAGCGATAAAGGTAGCTTCCATAAAGAAGGCGAGAATTCCCTCGATAGCCAAAGGTGCCCCGAAGATATCCCCGACAAACCAACTATAGTTAGACCAGTTGGTTCCGAACTCGAACTCGAGGATCAATCCCGTAGCGACACCGATAGCGAAATTGATACCGAATAATTTCATCCAAAATTGGGCGGTCTTTTTCCATGCCTCATTACCTGTCCGATAATAAATCGTCTCCATAATAGCTTGGATAACGCCAAGTCCTAGTGTTAGTGGCACGAAGAGCCAATGATACATGGCAGTAAGGGCAAATTGAGCCCTCGACCAATCGATCAATGAAGTGTCAATGTTTTCAATCATATTTATTAATGTTTTAAGGATTTATTGCCCGTTGTATGAGTTCGTTCGATACGTGGTTCTCCTTCTCACTATCGCTATCGAATTGCCCGAGATAATTAGGAAAGAAGAATAATCTCAGGATAAAAAACATGATAAACAATTTGACTAGAATGATTAGCCAAAGAGTCTTGCCCAGCTTCATCTCCCGGAATCCTTCCAGATAAAAGCGATATATTCGTATGAATGCAGATTCTTTTTCATATAGTTGTTCTCATTTAAGATAACAGTTGTTAATATGAATATGTTTTCATGTTTTTACAAATATATCCAAACTGCGTTAATAAAATACCCCCAATCCTATAGATAATATTTATGAAATTATAAATAAGATCTATCCTGTCTGTTAAAAAAAACTATTTTAAATAAGAAAGCGGTCTTTTGATCTTGTCAATAATACAGCATTGGCTATATTTGCGACAATTTGTTGCCTGTAAAGGTGTAAAGACACATGAAATATCATTGTTAAGTGCTAATCTATAAAAAATTATTACTATGTCTAACATTTCTAGAAGATCTTTTCTTCAAAAGGTACGGCTGCCGCAGCAGCTTTGACTATTGTTCCGAGTGCGGTCCTAGGTAAAACCCATGGTCATATCGCTCCAACTGATAAATTGAATATTGCCGGTGTTGGTATCGGAGGTATGGGTAACGCTAACTTAAAGAACATGGAGACTACCGAGAATATCGTAGCTCTTTGTGACATCGACTGGAAGTACTCAAAACCTGTATTCGACCGTCATCCTCAAGCTAAAAATACTGGGACTATCGTAAGATGTATGATGAGATGGGTAAATCTATTGACGCTGTGTTGGTAGCTACCGCTGACCATACTCATGCGATGATCACGCTGACGCTATGACGCTTGGCAAACACGTATACACTCAGAAACCGTTGACTCACTCTGTTTATGAGTCCCGTTTGCTTACGAACTTGGCTAAGAAGTATGACGTAGCTACTCAGATGGGTAACCAAGGTTCTTCATTGGCTGAAGGTGTAGATTTGATCTGTGAATGGATTTGGAATGGTGAGATCGGTGAGGTTACTAAAGTAGAATGCGCTACCAACCGTCCTATCTGGCCGCAAGGTTTGAACGCTCCTGAGAAAGTTGATAAGATTCCTTCTACATTGAATTGGGATTTGTTTACGGGTCCTGCTAAATTGAGACCGTTTAATAAGACATATCATCCTTGGAACTGGCGCGGATGGTGGGATTATGGTACAGGTGCGTTGGGTGATATGGCTTGCCACATCTTACATCCGGTATTCAAAGGCTTGAATTTAGGCTATCCGACAAGAGTTCAAGGTTCTTCTACATTGTTATTACAAGACTGTGCTCCTAACGCTCAGCATGTTAAGTTGGTATTCCCGGCTCGTGATAATATGCCAAAGGTAGCTATGCCGGAGGTTGAAGTTCACTGGTATGATGGTGGTATGATGCCGGATCGTCCAGAAGGATTCCCTCAAGGTAAGGAATTGATGGGTGAAGGTGGTGGATTGTGTATCTTCCATGGTACGAAAGATACATTGATCTGTGGTTGCTACGGTGTTAACCCATGGTTGTTATCTGGTCGTAAACCGAACGTTCCTCAAACATTGCGCCGCGTGAAAGACGCTATGAAGGGTGGTCACGAACAAGACTGGATTCGTGCTTGTAAGGAAAGCGCAGGCAGCCGTGTTCAGACGAAGTCTAACTTCTTGGAGGCTGGTCCGTTCAATGAAATGGTTGTAATGGGTGTATTGGCTGTTCGTTTGCAAAGATTGAATAAAGAATTGTTGTGGGATGGCCCTAACATGAGATTTACGAATATCGATCCGAATGAGACAATCAAGATCATCAAGAAAGATACATTCGAGGTTATCGATGGTGACCCGAAATTCAAGACAGAGTGGACGGATCCAATTAATGCTCAAGAATTTGCCGCAGGCTTGATCAAGCACAACTACCGTGAAGGCTGGAAGTTGGTAGATATGCCGAGATAATAGTTTTAACTCAATAAATAAAATGAAAAAGTCAGTATTATTAGCAAGTGCTGCTATCATGATGTGTTATTTCACATCTTGTGGTGGTGGAAAGAAAACAGAAGAAGCTCCTGCAGCTGCTGAGACTACAACAGAAGCCGCAACTCCTGAGTACAAGCTCATGACAGATCTTCCTACTGTAGATATCACGACTTCCCGAAAGATAAAGAGGGTAGATATGTGATCTTCGATGGTAAGACATTCAATGGCTGGAGAGGTTATGACCGTGCTGACGTTCCGGGTGCTTGGACAATCGAGGACGGAGCGATCAAAATCAATGGCTCTGGTGCTGGTGAGGCTGGTGCTTCCAACGGTGGGGACTTGATCTTCGCTCATAAGTTGGGTAACTTCGAGCTTGAGTTCGAATGGAAAGTAGGTAAAGGATCTAACTCTGGTGTATTCATCATGATTCAAGAGGTAGAGGGACAACCTTCTTACATCTCTGCTCCTGAGTACCAAGTATTGGATAACGAGAACCACCCCGACGCTAAGTTAGGTAAGGATGGCAACCGTAAATCTTCTTCTTTGTATGACATGATTCCTGCTAAACCGCAGAACGCAAAACCGTTCGGTGAGTGGAACAAGGGTAAGATCATGTGCTATAAGGGTACAGTTGTTCACTATTTGAATAGCGATGAACCTGTTGTTGAGTATCACTTGTGGACTCCGCAATGGAAAGAAATGTTGGATAATAGCAAATTTAGCAAAGACAAATGGCCGTTGGCTTATGAGTTGTTGTTGAATTGCGGTGGCGCTAACAAAGAAGGTTTCATCGGATTTCAAGACCACGGGGATGATGTTTGGTTCCGTAACATTACTGTTAAAGTTTTGGATTAATCGTATCAAGCACATTTTAGCATAAATAACGCCCGAGGCCTAAATCTATGATTTTAGCTTCGGGTGTTGTGTTTTTAATAATCGACTTTTTCTAAACCAATTTTTTAGGACCAAGAAATGAAAATAGAACAAGGTTACACGAAAGCGCAGATGACTTGGCTGATGATGCTGCGTCTTTTTATAGGTTGGCACTTTATGTATGAAGGCCTAGTAAAATCATGAACCCAAAATGGACATCTCTACCCTATCTACTCGATTCAAAGGGTCCCGCTGCTTCATTTTTTATCAAATTGACTCAAGACGACAGTTTGATGACAACCATCAACTTCTTGAATGAGTGGGCTCTGTTATTGATCGGCCTAGGCTTGACTTTAGGCTGTTTGTATCGTTTATCTTCTGTTGGAGGTATGATTCTTCTCGCTCTGTACACGTTATCCCACCCCTCTTTCGTGGGAGCGAGCTATATGATGCCGTTGAAGCTCTTATTTATGGATTGACAAGAACCTTGTGGAGTTCGCCGCTTTAGGCTTGATGTGCGTATTCCCTACATCACAAATCATAGGATTCGATCGTGTGTTAGGACGTGTGTGTCCGATATTGCATAAACTTAAATTTATTTGATACCCATGGCAACAGAAGATGCAAAGAATACTCCTTCTCAGGAGCAAATGCCCGATAAAGGACGTCGGGACACATTGAAGACATTGGCTACAGTGCTATCTTAGGTGCTTTGGCATATGGCGTTTACCAAAAAGGAAAGACGCTTTAAGAGGCCGTAACATATCAGATGTATTTCAGGTAAGTAACAGACAGGCCTCCTATTTAGAGCCGCAAGGCGATGGCAAGAAGATCCGTATCGGTTTGATAGGCTTCGGTATTCGTGGAAAGCAATTGATGCGTGCCGCAGGTTTCGCTGAGCCTTCTTGGATCGATAAGATGAAAGAGGCTAATAAGTTGAATAAGAAAGACACGCGTTATCAACAATATATGGAGCAAGATGATCTGAATATCGAGATAACCGCTGTTTGTGATATATTTGATGTATATGGTGAAGCCGCAGTGTTGACCGGCTCCAATATCCATCGTGAGGGTAGCGACGGTAAGTTCGGGCCTGCTCCGAAGCGTTACCGGACTTATCAAGAGCTGGTAACGGCTCCGGATGTGGATGCCGTTATTATCGCTGGTCCGGACCACTGGCATAGCACGATCGCTATGGCTGCGGCACGTGCCGGAAGCATGTATATTGCGAGAAACCGTTATCATGGACGGTTCCTGAGACGTATATGGTTCGCCAAGTGATCAAAGAGACCGGCGTTGTATTTCAGTTAGGTCACCAAGGACGTCAGACCGATTGCTATCAGAAGGCCGAGGAGATTATCGGTAACGGATTATTAGGCCCTGTTAACTTGATCGAGGTTTGTACGAACCGTAACTCTCCAATGGTGCTTGGGTATATGATATTATCGAAGGCTCTAATCCGAATACGATTGATTGGAAGCAGTTCGAGGGTGATCCTGAGCGTATTAAGGAATATATGGATTATATGACATCCAATAAGCTTGAAAGATATATCGGTCCGGACGAGCGTAGCAAGTTTAGTCTGGAACGTTTCTTCGCTGGCGTTGCTGGTGGGATTATAGTACAGGTCTTTCCGGTGACTTGTTGACACATGAGTACGACGCTGTCAACCAGATCATGCATGTAGGTATACCTCATTCTGCTACTTCATCCGGTGGTGTTTATTTCTTCAAGGACGGACGTACGGTACCTGATGTATTGCAGACTACTTTCGAGTGGCCGGATCGTGACTTGACGATGTTGTATAGCGCTACATTGGCAAGTAGCCGTAACCGTGGCAAGGTGTTCATGGGGCATGATGCTTCTATGGAGGTTTCCAATATCTTGGCTATTACGGTTGACCAAGATTCCACTCGTTATGCGGATAAGATCAAGGAAGGTATTATTCCTACAGATACCCCGTTCTATACCTATGTACCGGGACAAAATAGCTCGGATTCCGTTACATCTCCTACGGAGTTGTATTTTGCTAAACGTGGTTTGCTGTATACGTATGTAAATGGTAAACGTTATGATACGACTCACTTGCATATCCGTGAGTGGCTAGAATGTATCCGTCAAGGCAAGACTCCTAGTTGTAATATCGACGCCGCTTTTCAAGAGGCTATGACCGCTCATATGGGTACTCGCGCTTATCTGGAAGGACGTACGATGTATTGGGATAAGGACAAAGAAGAGATCGTAAGAGGTGAACTTGCGTAAGTATCTAAAAAGACGATAAATAACTTTCCCAAGAAGCGAACTTCATAAATGGATGGAGTTCGCTTCTTTTATTTGTGCATGTATAAAATTTCTTCTCTTTTTTGTAACCGATTTGTGATTGCTCATGTCTTATTGATAAAAGCGAATAATTTATTAAACCTTTAAAGAATAAAAGATATGAACGAGTTGTGGATTCCTATTTTAGGTGTTATTTGTGCGGTAGGTATGCCGGTATTGTTAGGTATTATCGCTAGTTACATGACCATTAAAAGTAAGCATGAGGAAAAGATGGCGATGATTGAGAAAGGAATTGTGTTGGAAGAGGCTATGCGGCCCGAGAGAAGGCCTAATCGTTATAATACCCTGCGTAACGGTATTTTTATGATCGGTTTGTCATTGGGTGTGATTGTCGGTATGATGGTCGACTCTGCTTTCACTTACGATAGCGATTGGTTCTTTTTGTTAGTTCCGGCTATTACGATTATGTTCGGTGGAGTAGCTTTTATAATTTATTTCTTTCTTTCCCGTTCTTTAATGGAGAAGGAGAGATTGGAGGACGAGAAGAAAATGCGTCTGGAAGAATAAACGATACCGGATGGATGAGCGAAAGTGGATAGAACGTATTTTGGCAGGGGACACGCAAAGTTTCTCCTGCCTTGTCGCGAAGTATGAGAAGATGGCTTATACCATCGCTCTTCGTATCTTGGAAAATCGCGAGGAGGCAGAAGAGGCTGTACAGGATGCGTTCGTGAAGATGTATCGTGCTCTTTCCGATTTTCATTTCGATAGTAAGTTCTCAACATGGTTTTATAGGATCGTGTATCGTACGGCGTTGACGGCCTTGAGACAACAGCGTATGTTCGTGAGTTATGAGGAGGCGGGCCCTGTAGACCTTTCGAATGACGAAGTTGAATCGGCTACGGCTTTATTAGAGCGTGAGGACCGGAAAGAGATGATCGCACGTACGCTGAAAAAGCTTCCGGCTGATGAGGCCTTGTTGCTTACTCTTTATTATTTGGAGGAATGCTCGGTGGAAGAGATCTGTCAGATCACTGAATTGAGCGCTTCTAATGTGAAAGTAAAACTATTCCGTGGGCGGAAACGGTTTTATGAAGTGTTGCAAGATAAATGAAATTAGAGACAGCTGATTTGTTATGAATATGAATGAGAAAGATATTGATCATTTGACACGTAAGTTGATGAGAGGGACGGCGGAACAACCTTCGGCCTCATTAAACTCCCGTATTATGGCATTGATTATACAAGAGAAGAAGCGGGTATATAAGTACTATATCAAGAAACGGTTTACACCTGTAGGCATTTTTAGCATGTTTGTCGCTTATATGCTTGTGTTAGTAGGCATCTTGTATTTGGTTAAGCTTTCTCCGGGCGGGGCGGAAACGGTTTTAGGTTCTTTGCGAGCCTATTTCCCGATTGTTTTAACGATTGCTTCCGGGATCTCTTGTTTCTTCCTGTTTACACAACTCGATAACTGGTTGAAGAGAGAAGAGATACGCCGGCAAAACACCTCAAAATAAAAATATCCGGTTGTAGAGACGGGGCACGCCCCGTCTCTACAACTGATTAATTGGCCTTGACTTTTAGATTTCCGTAACGATTTCCTTCGAAGTGAATCGTCGGTTGCTTTCCACCATTAATCTCATAGGTGTAATTCTTGTCACGATCCTCATCGTCAAAATGCTTGCGGGTGATATTGAAACCGTTCACGTCGCAGCTTGAATACTTCATGTTCTCCGCTACTATCCGGAAAGAAGTTTTTGCGGGAAGCGCTACCTCTAAATTCCCATAATGATTCTACGTTCACCTTCGAGAAAGAGGGAGACAAGTTCCGTATCTTTAAGTTACTATAGCTAAGGCTACTTACATTCAATGCATCCTTAAGGGTCCCGATTTTAGCGTCGCTGTACTTAATCTCCATGTCTAGTCTGCTTACGCTTTCAATGGTGAGATTACCATATTTAATCTCCATGCGTAAAGATTGTATATCCTGTATATCCAGATTGGAATATTTGCTGTCTATCGTTAAATCTTTAGCGTTGCGAATCTTGGCGGTTCCTACGTAGCCCAGATCCAGTTGGGCGTCCTGCAGATTTCCTACCTCGATGTTACCATATTTGGCCTCTATCATTGCGTTGGCTGTGAAATTACCCGCATTCAGGTTGCCGTATTTTACATGGATATCCATGTTGCCGTTATTATCGCTTGGCAAGTTGATGTTTCCGTATTTCTGGTTCAAGTCTGCGGCGAGCTTAGGAGGCATCTGGATATAATAATTGATCGTCATGGACTCATTATTCGAATTGCTATTCATCTCCTTCTTTATCGTAGTGACCGCTGAGACAATACCACCTATCTTCTTGGTCTCGATTTGGATACGGTCCAAGTTCTCTTGAGCACGTTCCTCGCTGCGAGCCTTACATTCTACCTCAACCCGTATAGCTACCGTATTCTGATTCCAGTGGGTAACGGTGATGTTTCCATAACGGTTTTCTACTTGGAGACGATCACCGGCGCTTACGCTGTAGGATTGGGATATCTCTTTTTTCTTGATCTTCTCTTGTGCCTAGCTATTGCCGATAGATTGCATAGCAGCAATACGAAAGTCAGCAATACGGCGGGACTCAATTTTACGTGTGTCGTGTTCATGATTGATATGTATTAATTGTTATTACTATTTCTGGTTATCCGTGACTTGTTCCATTTGCTTAAGCATCAGCGTGAGGCCCTCCAAGCTATTGCTGTAATGTTGGGTCATGGCGAAAAGACCGTCGTTGGAACAAGGCAAGGTAGGGAGTATCGTTTCCTCGAACATATAATTATCCGTGAGGATCCGTTTGCTCTCTTGCAATAACTCCTCCGCTCCCGGTGTCCGGTCCTGTTTATACAACTTCTTCATTTGCGCCAATACGTCGTTCATTTGCATATTGTAATATAGGCGTAGTTCCTCGATCTCCTCTTGGGTCTCGCAGGTCTGGGCCGTGGTCTTTTGCGCGGGTTCCGGCAGACCGGTCCCTCCCGGCAAGCGGAATAAGAGCAACAAAGCGATAGAGGCAGCTATGGCAAAGACCGAAAGGCTGTATAAGGCCGCACGGTTCTTCCGTGGCTTCGGCAGCTTTTGCTCGAAACGTTCGAAGTGGCCTTCGGGAAGTATCTCATCTTCCTCGAATGCGTCACGGTTCGCGTCTATGAAATTCTTTAGTTTATCCATGTTTAATTGGCTGCTATAATGTCTAACAATTTCCGCTTGGCGCGTAGGTACTGGCTACGGACGCTTGGCGGTTGAATTTTCAGGATAGAGGCGATCTCTTCCATATCATATCCCTCAAAGAGGTAAAGCGAGAGGATTATGCGGTAGCCTGCCGGCAACTTCTTGGTAGCTTCCTTTATCTGTGCCACGGAATATTGGATTTCTTTCTCGTCCGGTCCGTCCGTTTCCGGTTCGGCCAGATTGTCGGAAAGCTCCTCTTGGTCCGGTGCTTGGCGGCGTACATAATCGATGGCCGTATGGATGGCGATGCGATGCATCCATGCCTCAAAGCATTGCCCGTCATGATATTGGTCCAAGCGTGTGAAGATCTTGAGGAACGAGTCCTGCATGGCTTCTTCCGCCTCGGATGAGTTGCCTACGATACGCAAGCAGGCTATATACAATCGCTGTGCGTATTGTTTGTACAACTTCAGTTGCGAGCTCCGGTCTCCCCGGCGGCAACCCTCGATCATGATGTTCGGTTACTTTGTCCATTTGTTATATAACGAGAGTGATGCCTTGACCGTTGCATCTTGTAGCGTAAAATACAAAAAAAGAAAGGCATCATCTCGACGCCTCTCCTCCTGAACTAAATGATAAAAATAAAAGTTATGTGGGAAGGTTTATTTCATGTCTGTTATATTGGAGATACTATCGTTCGTATAGCCTTGCGAAGTATCCTCCATTTTGGTCTTATCCGAATTATATTTTAATTTATAAGCCTGTTTTCCTTCGGAAGTCCAATAGTTTACGACAAGATCGACCGTCTCTCCTTTGGTATCCGGCAAGGAAGACAAATTGAACGCCACACGTCCGGCCCCGATCGTATATTGGGGATCATCGTAAGCGTTATGCCTAAACTCCAGCGTATAAGGATCATTCTCGGCATCCGGTTGGATCAGGTTGATAAAGTGGGCGGTCTTGCCTCCCCAGAGTGTCTCGAAATAGATATTCAAATATCCGTCTCCGATCCACATATTATTGTTATAAATACTTACCGGGTCCGTACCATAGATAGAATCATTAGCCGCTCCCTCGTTCTTAGCGATGGATTTCGTAAGGATGTTATGGATCGCGTTCACCTTGATATAGTGGGAGAAACCTCCTAGGTTACTTTGGGTGGAATCCGCCAATATCGTGAAGTTAACCAAGGCACGTTGGTTAGGCTTCGGCTGATAGTTCGGATAGTTCGTGGCGGCGGGCCATAGCTTATCCCCGTCATCCAGCCGTAAGTAATATACGTTATTGCCTTCCGGTACTACGGTAGCGACCGCTATCCAGATATCACCTAAAGAATACGAGTTATCGTCATCTAAGCAAGAGGGTAGGGTGAGGGATACTAAAGCGATCCCGATAACCAATAAAAAAGCTCTCAACGTCTTCATTCCTTTTGTTTCTTAAAAAGTTCACATTTCATCGTTCTATGAAGAAAGATGTAAGTTCGGGGTGAAATGCTGCAAAAGACGTTAATAAAAGATGTTAAGAACCAAGGGATTCAACGATTAGCCGTGCCGTACGCTTTGAAGCCCCGGGCATTCCTAGCGTATGGATAATCTTGTCGTATCCGTCTAGCATTCGTTTTCGATAGGCTGGATCTTGTAGGATGCGTCCTAGCTCGTCTTGTATTTGCGATTCGGAGAAGCGGGCTCCGAATAGTTCTTGTACGATCTCCCGTCCCCCGATCAGGTTCACGAGGATATGTATTTCGTATGGAAGAAATGCTTGAAAATAAAGCTGGCCAACTGTCCGGCTACGACGTAGTAGCAAACGACTTGCGGAACCCGGAACAGGGCGGTTTCCAAGGTTGCCGTGCCGGAGGTTACCAAGGCGGCGGCACTATGTTGTAGCAAGGGATAGGTTTTACCAAACACGATCTTGGCAGGATAAGAGCCTATGTATTCTTGATAGTAGGCAGGATCGATGCCTGGTGCTCCGGCTATTACCGGCTGGTAGTCGGGATATGCGGAGCTACTTTCAGCATGGTCGGTAAATTATCCTTGATCTCTTGTTTGCGGCTACCGGATAGCAAGGCGAGGATAGGCTTGTTGGCCAATCCTTCCTCTTTGATAAATGTATCTTTGGGGATCGCTTGATGCTCCTTGTAATAGGCTACGGAGTCTACAGAAGGATTTCCTACGTAATCTACCGAATAATTAAGCTTCCGGAAAAACTCGGTCTCGAACGGCAGGATGCAGAACATACGATCTACATAACGCCGGAAGTCCCTGATGCGGTATTGTTTCCAGGCCCATATCTTGGGGGATATATAGTAATATACCGGGAGACCCAATTGGGTTTTCACATATTTGGCGATCTTCAGGTTGAATCCCGGGTAGTCAATTAAGATGACGACATCTGGTTGATAGCGGCGGATATCCTCTTGGCACGTCTTCATGTTATTTAAGATGGTGCGCAAGTTCAGCAATACCGGGATAAAGCCCATGAACGCCATTTCCCGGTAATGTTTGACAAGGGTTCCTCCGACGGCTCTCATCAGATCGCCGCCCAGAAAGCGGAACTCGGCCTCGGGTCATTCTCTTTCAGGGCTGCCATCAAATTCGAGGCGTGCAGGTCTCCGGAGCTTCTCCGGCTATCAGGTAATACTTCATGAATTGAAAATTGAGAATTGAGAATTAAAGGATCCAGTTGTTTAGGGTGGCCATGAAGTCGTAGTCCGTAACGTCAATCTTGCAGGGGACTAGGGAGGCGTATCCGCTGTCCAGCGCAAGCATATCATTGTCCGGGTGGATGGGTTTGGCGCTTTCGAAAGCTCCTGTCAACCAGAATACGGGCTCTCCGCTGGCGTTCTCGGAACGCTTGAATTCACGTACCAACGGCCATCCGCTTGGCGACAAACTTTCAACCCTTTCACTTGCGGTAGCTTCGGCACGTTGAGGTTTAAGTAGGTTCCGTGCGGTAAGCCTTCTTTTAATACCCGGCGTGCAGCATACGTCCAAGACGGCAGCATTCGGAGAAGTCGGCATCGGCCGCATGGTCCAGTAAGGATACACCCATGGAAGGGACGTTGAAAATACATCCCTCGGCGGCGGCACCCATCGTTCCGGAATAATTTACGCAGATAGCCATATTCCCCCCGTGGTTGATACCGGAGACTAACAGATCGGGCTTGCGCTCCAAAACCTCATTAATCGCTAATTTAACGCAATCAACGGTGTCCCGGTGCAACTATAGATGGTAAGTCCTTCCTCCTTTTTCAACAAGGTATACTTGATAGGAACTAAAGATGTAATGGCACTACCCA
>ENA-OQDF01000197-OQDF01000197.1-human-gut-metagenome-genome-assembly--contig:-NODE-197-length-23145-cov-1.698975_pt1 | contig 23145 bp, 30 predicted proteins | sample MGYA00242769_ERZ504597 | MGnify/ENA primary metagenome ERZ504597 (study PRJEB26092, sample SAMD00036305) | human gut metagenome | host: Homo sapiens | study: EMG produced TPA metagenomics assembly of...
CTTGGCCGCGTCTGCGGGGCTCACGCCCAGCAGCACGGCAGCGCTGATGGCGGCGGCCGCATTGCGCGCATTGTGCACGCCAGGAACCTTCAGGCAACGCTCTGAGACACCGCTCCCCCGCCGTCACCGCGGCCGGCAGATGCAGGGTGAGCTGTTCGACGCCGCTGCCAGCGGTCTCGCTTTCCGAAGCGATCCAGACATACGCGGCACCGCCCAAATCGGGCAGGGACTCACGCGCGGTAGTGCCGTAGGCAACGGTATGGGATTCACGTCGGCGGCAGGGCCTCCAGCACGGCAAGTCCGTCGGGGTCGTCGATACTGATGATCACGTGACCGGTGGCCCGGCCGGCGTGGGCAACGAACGCGGCACGGTAGTGGCTTCGTCGCCGTAATGGTCGAGATGATCGGCTTCACAGTTGGTGATAATGGCGATGGTCGGATGGTATTTGGCGAAGCTGCCGTCCGATTCGTCGGCTTCGGCCACCAGGATGTCGCCTTTGCCCGCGTGTCCGCCGTCCAGCGTGGTGCCGTCCGGCCTTGGATAAAGCCGCCGATGGCGTAGCTTGGATCGGCACCGGCGTTCACCAGAATGTGGGACAGCATGGAGCTGGTGGTGGTTTTGCCGTGCGCTCCGGCCACGGTGACGGCTCGTTTGCCGTTCATGAGCAGGGCGAGGATGTCACTGCGATGCACAATGCGCTTGCCCGCCGCGTGTGCTGCGACGATTTCCGGATTGTCCGGTTTGATGGCGCTGGAGTAGACCACGGTCTCGGCCTGGGCGACATTTTCGGCTCGCTGCCCGAATTCAACGGTGATGCCCAGCGTTTCAAGTCGGTCGGTTTTGGCGCTGTGTGCGCGATCGGAGCCGTCCACCGCGACTCCTTCGGCGTGCAGCATTTCGGCCAGAACGCTCATACCGGCACCGCCGATACCGATGAAATGGGTGGCGCCGAGATCCGCAGGGCGGGCCGCAGCATCGAATGAGGCATACGTAGGGTCAAGCACTATGGGCTGATCTTGAGACAATTCAAAACTCCTTTAGGGATTCCAGCACCCTATATTATGACCGTATCTCGTGCTGCGGAACGGAATTGGTCAGTATCGCGCACGGAATGATATCTGAATACTACTTGGATGGTTCGGCTAATTGCAGAACGTGCCGGGCCATGATTTCGGCAGCGTTTCTGATGCCGTATTCCCATGCCTTGCGGCCGAATTCGGCAAGTCGTTCGTGATCGGCGAGCAGATCGGGCACATGCTCATGCACCCACTGCGGGGTCAGGTCCTTGTCTGCGACCAGAAGGCCGCCGCCGGCGTTCACCACTGGCTCGGCGTTGAAACGCTGCTCGCCGTTGCGATGGGCAGCGGCACGTAAATGGCCGGCAGGCCCAGTGCAGCCAGCTCGGATACCGATCCGGCTCCGGCACGGCAAATCACCAAGTCGGCACAGGCAAAGGCCAGATCGATTCGTTCCAGATATTCGGCGGTATGGTAGTCACCTTGTCCGGCCGATTCGGGGCCGATGCCGGTAAGCACGTCCGCGCCGGCCGAGGCCGTGACCAGTTCGCGTACTTCGCTGATTTTGCCTCGCCCGGTCAAGTGGATGATTTGTGCGTGGGCCAACAGGTCTGCGGCGGAGGAGGCGATGGCGCGGTTCAGGCTTTGCGCTCCCAGCGATCCGCCAGTGACCAGCACCAGCGGACGGTTCGGATCGACGCCAAGCTGCGCGCCGATTCACGGCGTACGGCGGCACGGTCGTCACCGATGCGTTTGGTCAGGGAGGCGATGGCCGGGCGCAACGGCAGACCGACGCGCTCGACGTCGGCTCCGGCACGCGGTTTGAGACCGGTGCCTTCGTACACGGTACCGATGAAATCGGCCCAACGAGCGCCCAGTTTATTGGCCATGCCGGCACGCGCATTCTGCTCATGGATGGCAATCGGAATGCCCATCTTGTGTGCGGTGGCGTAGACGGGGGCGGAAGCATACCCGCCGAATCCGGCCACGACATCCGCATGCCGCGTTTCAAGAATGGAGCGCACCTTGGCGGTTTCTCGCTTCCATTTTGCCGGGAAGCGCAGCATGTACAGGTTAGGGCGACGCGGGAACGGCACTTTTCGATGGTGTCGAGCTCGTAGCCGGCCTCCGGCACCAAATCCTTCTCCAAACCCACCGCAGTGCCGATGACGGTGACCTGTGCCGTGGGTTCGATGTCGCGAATCGCCCCGCGACCGCGAGCAGCGGATTGACATGTCCGGCGGTACCGCCGCCAGCAAGAACGATATGTGGTGTGCCTTGATTCATGATTACCGAGTCTACTTACGCGCTCTGACGCGACTGTTTTATCTGCGGTTGAGAGCGCATAAGTCCCACAACCAGTCCGGCCGCCGTCAAGCACATAATCATGGATGAGCCACCTGCGGAGACGAACGGCATAGGCACGCCCAATACCGGGAACACACCCACGACCACGCCGATGTTGACCATGGCCTGGCCCACGATCCAAATGGCGACGCACATCAGCACCATGGCAACATAACGATCGGTGACCTGCAATGCGATGACGATCATGCACCAGGCGAGAATCGCGAAGAACAGCAATACGATGGCGCAACCGACGAATCCGGTCTCCTCGCCGATGATCGCGAAAATGAAATCGTTATGGGCGGCCGGCAGGTAGTTCCATTTCTCCCGCGAATTGCCGATGCCCAATCCCAGAAAACCTCCGGAGGCGATGGCGTACTTGGCGTGAATGGACTGGTAGCATACGCTCTGCGCGTCAGCGGCCGAGCAATCGCCATATGTGGCCAGAATACGACGCAAGCGGTTCGGGCTGGAAACCGCCAATGCACCGACCATAACCACCGCGCCCAATACGCCGACTCCCATCCATTTGCCGGGGAACCCGACGATCAGAAAGGCCACGCCTCCGATGAAGACCAGAATCATGGCCGTGCGAGGTCCCTGCCGCCCATCACCAGCGCCACGCCTATCGCATACAACACCAACGGCGCGGCATATGCTTTGATTCCCTTCTTGTGTACATCTTGCTGCAGGCATGCAACGACGAGGGCAGCCATATGCACATCGCGAACTTCATGAATTCAGCCGGCTGGATAGTGGTGAAGCCGAGGTTCAGCCAACCTTTGTTGCCATAGACGTCGATACCCAAAGGAGTAAAGGTCAGCGCCTGCAACAGGCAGGCACCCACCACAAAGAGCACGCCGGTCCGTTTCCAGAACGTCACCGGCATCATCAATGCCACGAAGCCCAGCACCAAGCCGATCAGGCAAAACGCGCCCTGGTTCAGAAGCTGAAGGAACGGCGACTTGCCCAGTGCGGCCATGGTGACCGTGGAGCTGGAGAACACCATGATCAGGCCGAAGCATGTCAGCCCCACCACGGCCATGCGGAAGCGTGGTAGCACCATAGCGGGTTGAGCAAGCTTCGCCAACCCGTGTAGTCAGTGATTTCGAGTGCGGGCTTGTCAGGGACTCTGTATGCCTTACGCTTATGGGTATCAGTGGAGGCCATGCACCTCGCTCCACGTCTTGGCTGCGGCGCGAATCGATTGCCTCGATCCGCGTAGGACTTGAACTGGTCCATGGAGCGCAGGCCGGAGCCATAAGCACGATGTCGCCGGCGGCGGTATACGTGCCGCAGGCTTCGACGGCACGATCCATGACGGTATCGTTGTCTTCGGGATCGATGATGGTCACCGGGATGTCCGGAGCTTGGCTGGCAAACGCTTCGATCATCGGCTGCTGGTCTTTGCCGATGATGACGGCCGCTTTGATGGTGTGTGCCTGGTCCTTGACCAGGTCCTCGAATCGACTGCCCTTGGCCAGACCTCCGGCAATCCAGATCACAGACTTGGCCGGGAAGCTGGACAGCGAGGCGCGTGCCGCATGGCCGTTGGTGGCTTTGGAATCGTCCACAAAACGAACAGAGCCGCCCTCGACTGCGGCCTCAGCCACGGTTTCGATGCGATGGCCGCCCGGCTTGAACGAGGTAAGCGCCTTCAACGCGGTATCGCGATCAGCGCCAAGTCCCAGCACCAACGCCAATGCCGTCAATGCATCGGCCACCAGATGCGGGTACAGTGAGCCGTCCGGCTCTGCCAGATGCGTGAAATCGGTGATGGCGGCCAGTCTGACCGACTCTCCTACTGCGCCGCCGGCCACGCCGCTCCTGTCCACGATCCAGCCATCTTCAATGCCGATCTGCCGGCTTGAGGGGCCTCGAGCGTGAATCCCACCTTGCGGCATCCTTCGGCAGTCTGAGCCTCGGCCGCCAGTTCGCTGACTTTGGCGTCCTGCGCATTGTAGACGATGGCGCGTTTGGCGTTGTGGAACACCTTGGATTTGTCGGCGGCGTAATTCTCGCGCCCGCCATGCCAGTCGAGGTGATCGTCGGCGATATTGGTGATCGCCGCGCAGTCAAGTGCCAGCGAATCGGTGAAGTGCAATTGGAAGGAGCTCAGTTCCACGCACAGTACGTCGTGCTGCGGATTGGTGGCGCAACGAGACAGGCTCATGCTCATGTCTCCGGAGGCGATATTGCCGGCGGTCGGCGCGTCGAGTCCGCAGGCGGTGAGCATTTCCGAGGTCATCTCGGTGGTGGAGGTTTTGCCGTTGGTGCCGGTGATGCCGATCCATGGAGCCGGAGTACCGGTGCGCTCGTTATTCACACGCAGCTGCCATGCGAATTCCACCTCGCTCATCACGGGGATGCCACGGCGTTGGCTTCCAGCACGAACGGGGTGCGGGGGTTGAACACCGGGGACGACATGACGTAGTCACGTGGTCCCAGTCCACGTCATCAAAGGAGTGGAGATCGGCCTCGGGCTTCCTCTCGTCGACGCCAATCACGTGGGTGCCGCGTTCCCTCAATACCTCCGCCAACGAGGTGCCGGACACCCCCAGTCCGGCGATCACCACTGTCTTATCCGCTACTTGCATTGTTCCTCCTGATATAGGAATTCCGTGGGTGAGCATAATCCACCCAGATTTCCGCTAGCTGAACAGCAGGCCGGAGCGGGTGACCCAGTCGCCGTAGAAAATCGTCAGGGCGAGCAGCACGAAGATGAGTTCGATCATCCAGAACCGCACCACCACCTTGGTTTCGGTCCAACCCTCCAGTTCGAAATGATGGTGAATCGGCGCCATTTTGAATACACGTTTGTGGGTCATCTTGAAGTACCCGACCTGGATGACGTCGCTCATGGCTTCCATGACGTACAGTCCGCCCAGAACCACCGCCAGGAATTCGGTGTGCGTGGCGATGGACAGGGCTGCGAACAGACCACCCAAGGCCAGGGAACCGGTATCACCCATGAAAATCGATGCGGGGTTCGAGTTGTACCACAGGAAGCCGAAGCAGGCGACGGCCGCGCATACGGCGATGACGGTCAGATCGAGAGGATCGGACACGGCATAGGAATATCCGCCATGGCTGCCGCCCTTGATGTGGTAGCTTTCCCAGAATGCGATGATGCCAAAACCAGTGAAGGCGATCATCGACGAACCTGCCGCCAGACCGTCAAGTCCATCCGTCAAATTCACTGCGTTGGTCCATGCGGTCATCAGGAAGTTCACCCAGATGACGAACAGGATGATGGCTACGGCACGGCCGGCGAAGTCGAAGTTGAAGAACGGCTGTTCGATGAAGCTGATGCCTGCCTGCGCACTGGGGAATCCCGATTTGGTGGGAATCAGCAGCGCAAGTACCGCGTAGATGGTGGCGAAGATGAACTGGCCGATGAACTTGCCGCCCACCGATAGGCCTCGTTCTGCTTCTTACGCACCTTGCGAAGTCGTCGATAAAGCCCAGCAAACCCATCGACAGCATGGCGAACAGTACGAGCGCCGCGGACCAGGAGGGCACGTCGCCCGAACGCAGGTATCGGTACAGTGCGGAGGATGCCCAACCGAGCAGAATCGCGAAGTTGATGACCACGCCGCCCAACGTGGGGGTGCCGCGCTTGACCAGATGCGACTGCGGCCCATCCTGGCGGATGTACTGGCCATAGTGCAGCTTGTGGACCAGCCGAATCAGCAGCGGGGTGCCGACTAAGGTGACGATGAGCGACACCAGCATTCCAATGATCAGAGCAATCACGTGCAGCTTCTCTTTCTTGTCGGTTTCTTGGGGTGGTTATCAGGTCAGTTCTTTGCCCAGCGTTCAGCCAAAGCGCTCAGGCCTGACGCGTGCGATCCCTTGAGCAGCACCACAGCGTCGGGATGGTTGCGAGCCAAGTCGATGACCAGCTGTTCGGCCGCATCGATGTCGTGTACGCAATCCACCGACGCGGATTGCTCTGACGGGCACCGTCCGCCAGAGCCTGTGCCAGTGCATCGAGATGTTGGTCTTGGGCGGAACCGACCGCGATGATCGCGTCGATGCCCAATTCGTCCGCATACGTGCCGATCGAGGTGTGCAATGCCGTTTCATCGGCGCCGAGTTCCAGCATGCACCCAGCAGCGCCACGCGGAACGGCTCCTTGCCGTCATTTGAGTTCCAGGCCTTCAACCCGTTCAGGCCGGCTTTCATGGAGTCGGGATTGGCGTTGAAGGAATCATCGATCAGCGTGAAGGAAGTCCCCTCGCGATTCACCGTGGACAATGCATGCGATGAGCTGATGGTGTGCTGCGAGGCCAGAATCCGTGCCACCGTTTCGGGTGCCATACCGTAACGCATCGCCACGGTTGCGGCGGCCAACGCGTTCATCACATTGTGACGTCCAGGAATGCCCAGATGCACCGGCGTATGGTTGCCGTCCGCATCGACCAACGTGAATTCAGCATGATCGGACCGGTCGCAGTGACATCAATGGCCCGCACCTCGGGCTCCTGCGACGATCCCAAGCCGAACCACAGCACGTCGCCGTTGGCCAGGCCGGCCATGGGAACCACGTGTTCGTCATCGGCGTCAGTACGCGGTGCCTCCGGGAAGCAATCCCTGCACGATCTCGCTTTTCGCCTGTGCGATTGCGTTCGCGGGAGCCGAATTCTCCAAGGTGAGCGACGCCGACCTTCAATACGATTGCCGTGTTCGGCGGTGCGATACGGGTCAGTCGCGCGATTTCGCCGATATGGCTGGCACCCATCTCAGCCACGAAGAACCGGGTGTGCTCATCGACCCGCAACGCAGTGAGCGGCAGGCCGATCTCATTGTTGAACGATCCCACCGGAGCCACGGTCGGACCTACGGTGGCAAGCAGGGAGGAGAGCAGATCCTTGGTGGTGGTCTTGCCCACCGAACCGGTCAATCCGATGATATCGAAGTCGCCGTCCAGCTCGCGGCGGCGAACGATGTTGTATCGGGCGAGTTCGCCAAGGGCGTCGACCGTGTCTTTCACTACGATCTGCGGAAGGCCATCGGACTTCACCTCATGGTCGACGATGGCACCGTGCTCCCTGTCCAGCGGTTTTCGCCACAAAGTCATGCCCATCGACACGCTCGCCTCGGATGGCCACAAACACCGATCCGGGGCCGGCCTGCCGCGAGTCGCTGACCGTATTGGTGGCTCGAGACTCGGAACCGGCGTCTCCGATCAATCGACCATCGACGCCTTGGCGATCTCCTCCACGCTCATCGGAACCATGGTGTTTCAAACTCCTTTACGATTACGCTTCGTCCCGTATCCACGGACTTAATTGAAATTATTGGCCACATGCAGGGCACTGCGTATGTTGTTTTTCCTCACGCCGGCGGCCTGTACCATGGCGATGGCCAAGGACATGTGCCCAAGTCGGACGCGGTCATACATTGCCGGTGAATCCGCAGCCATTTCATCCGATTCGGGTGTCGACGAGGTCATGGACATGTCATGTTCCGCAACGAATGCGTAGCGTGTCTTCAATTCGTTCAAGCTTGCGCTTGCGTTGACATCCTCCGTGCCCAGCACATCCACGTTCACCGATTCCAACGCATGCTCGGCCAACGTGCGGTCATCCATGGCGATGATCACGGCCGCCACACCGTCTTCGGCGCACACGGACAGCGCGCGCTGCATATCGAGGATGCCCAGAGGATAGTTCAGGTTCATGGTACGTGTCATCGACGTGGACCCGGATGCGGTGATTACCGCCACCGGATTGCCCAGCATGTGCAGGAATTCGGAGAGCTGGGACACGCCTGCGTCGACGGCCTGCTCATCCGCACCGGTCACCGCGAACACCGCCATGGCATTGGACGGTCCGCCGGCCAGACCGCTGGCCAGATCGCCGAGTACGCGATCGTCGAAATCGCCGTAGAGCAACGGTATATCGGCATTGGCGATCTGCCCTTTGGACGCGCGTGGCAGCAACGCCGCATAGGCACCGGCCTGTGCGGCATGCAGTACATCGGGTTCCTGCTCATGCGTGCAGATGAACAGCGAGCCGGGAATCACGGTGTCCACGGCATCGCTGAGTGAGGTAATGGTGACATTGGTGGCGAAGGTGGATCGACTTCAAAACCGTACCGTTCGACCAGCATTCCCAGGGTCACCCGCTGGGCGATGGATTCGCTCACTGCACTCATGGGCTATCGCCTTTCTCCCCTGATCCTTACCACGTGACTGGAATAGCATTTTTGCGTGGACTGGAGACAGGCACCTCGTATTTCTGCATAAGGAACTCACAAATCTGTGCGGAAACAGGGCCGGCCGTCAGACCGCCGAACACACCATTCGGATCCTTCATCACCACGGTGACCGCATAGCGCGGGTTGTCCGCGGGAATCACCACGGAATAATCGGAGATAATGGACGAGAGCGTGCCATCCGAGCCCTGCACCTCTGCGGTACCGGACTTGGCGGCCATGCGGTAACCATCGACCTTGACGAACTTGTTGTAGCCTTCCGCCACTGATTCCATCGCATTCATCATGTCCGATGCGACCTTTTCATCCACCACGCGGGTGGCTTCGCCCTTCTTGGTCTCAGTGGTCTTGCCATTGGCATCGGTGTTGATTTGATGATCGACTGCTGCTGCTTGACACCCTTGTTCGCGATGGTGGCCACCACGTTGTTGAGCTGCAGGGCGTTGACGGTGTAGCCCTGACCAAACAGGATGGTGTTGCGCGTACGCAGATCCCACGCCGAAGTTGGTGAGCAGACCGCTCGATTCACCGGGCAGGTTCAGTCCGGTCGGTTGTCCGATGCCGAATTTGGTCAGGTACTCGTAGCGTTGCTCATCCGGATAGTTCTCCCCGGCCATAATCATGCCGACGTTCGATGAGTTCTGCAGAATGCCGGCGAGCGTCCAGCGCTCAGTGCCATGGTCGAATGAGTCCTTGTAGGTCTGGCCCTCCTGTGTAATGTGGTCCGGGACCGACAATTGATCGCTCATCTTATGCAGTCCCATCTGCAGATAACCGGACATGGAGATGACCTTGCCCACCGAACCAGCTCGAAGGTTTCGGACACGGCCCGAGACGGGCTCATCTTCGCCGCATCGGTACCAGCCTGTACTTCATCGCTATCGGCCAGTGCGAGAATCTCCCCGCTCTGGACATCCTGCACCACGGCGATCGCCCACGCTGCACCATACTTGGATTCGGCCTCCTTCAAGACCTTTTTGACATACCATTGCACATCACGGTCAATGGTCAGGGTGACATCGTCGCCATTTTTGGCCGCCACCGATTCGGTCATGGTGCCGGGAATCTCTTCGCCGCCATTACCACGCTGGTAGGTTTCATGGCCATCGGTTCCGGTAAGCGTCTTGTTCTCGACCTGCTCGATGCCGGCGACGCCATCGCCGTTGTCGTTCACGCCGCCAAGCAGCGCGCCCATGAGATCGCCATCCGCATACAGTCGTTCACTGCTCAGCTCACCCCAGACAATACCGCCCAGGTGCAACGCCTCGATGCTGCGCTTGACCTGCGGAGTCACATCTTTCTTCAGAATCACATACTGCCCGGTACCGGACAGATCAGCGCCCAGTTCCATGGCGTTCATATCCAGGACTTTGGCCAGCAGTCGGCCCACGGCCGCCGCTCCGGTAGCGCCCACGGGTTTGCCGTCAATTTCGTGGCAGTAATCACGGGTGTTGTCATTGCAAGTAATCGGCTCGAACTCCTGTGCAGCCTCCGGATTGGCGACGATAGTATAACGCTCCACGCTTTGAGCGAGCACGGAGCCGTTGGCGTCGAGGATACGCCCACGTTTGGCGCTCAACGTCACGGTCAGGGTGCGGTTAGCCGTGGCCGCTTGTGCGGTTTGACGGCCGCCGATGAGCTGGGTGGAGGCCAGCTGAATCCACGCATGCCGACGCCACCAACGCCAATGCGGCGCCGATGGCGATGCATTTGAACGCGAAGGTCTTGACCTTGGCGAACTCTACGATGCGACGAATGGTGTTCACTGGGTTCCGCCTTTGTTGGACTGGTATCCGCTTAAGTCGATGGACACTGATCCTGCTGCGGGACCATGCCCATGTCGCTGGCCTTGTCGGGCAGGTTCGCGACCAATTGATCGAGTTTGGCCTGATCGTCTTCGATATCTTGGGTAAGTCTGTTGATGTTGGTTTCGATCTGTGCCGCCTCAAACGAGTTCTGCACCATCTGGGTACGCAGCATCAGCGCGCCGAACAAGGTGCCGACGAGGAAGATCACTGCAATGGCCACGTGCACCAGCGGTGCGCTTCTTGTTCTGGTCCATTCGATGACCCGTCCGACGACATTGCCCTGCTCGTTTCCACGCGGGTTGGAGACCACCCGCAGCTCAGGTCGGGAGGAGGACTGATGCTTGGTGTGCGGTCGGTTCGAGGCTGGAGCCGCGTTCGATCGAATGCTACGTGCAGTTGCCATATGCTGTTATCCCCTCCTTGTACGAATTCGTGCCGTGTTTTTGGCTCTGCCCGGAGACGCGGAGCCTTGTATCTTGACGTCATTCAGGCCCTGCGCGGTTTGCGTAAAGCGTTTCCTCCATCGTGACGGAATCTCACGGCTGACTTCCACCGCCCGCAACCGCACCGAAGCCGATCTCGGGTTGGCTGCGATTTCATGTTCGTCGGCCTTGATGGCACCTCGCGTGAGATCCGTGAAAACGGTTGGGCATCCGGCGGTATGACAGGCAGGCCAGCCGGAACATCCACTCGCAGCCCTTGTGCCATGAACGATTTGACGGTTTTGTCTTCGAGCGAATGATAGGACTCCACCACCAGTCGTCCCCCGACATGCAGTCGGTTCGCGCCTGCGGCAATGTGGAGGCGAGCTTGTCCAATTCGCCGTTGACTTCAATGCGCAACGCCTGGAAGACGCGTTTGGCGGGATTGCCCGCCGGGCGGTGGGCTTGCGGCACCACTTCATCGACCAGACGGTTGAGCTGTGCGGTGGTGGTAAACGGCTCCTTGTCTCGACGCGCCACGATGCGCGGGCGATCTGACGCGAGAAACGCTCTTCACCGTATTCCTTGAATATGCGGACCAGTTCCGCCGCATCATAGGTGGCAAGAATCCGTTCGGCCGTCAACGGCTGGCTGACGTCCATGCGCATATCCAGCGGCGCATCATGCGAATAGGAGAAGCCACGATCGGTTTCGTCGATCTGCAGGCTGGATAATCCCAGATCCATGAATACGGCGTCCACGCGTTCGATGTCTTGGTCCGCCAACACCTGATCGAGCTGATCGAAGGCGGCATGCACCGGAATGAATCGATCGGCGAGCCCCTCCCGTTCCATACGTTCGGTGGCCAGCCCCAGCGCTTCACTGTCACGGTCAATGCCGATGAGCCGAGCCTGAGGCGCGGCCTTGAGGAAGGCGATGGAATGGCCGGCAAGGCCCAGGGTGCAATCCACTGCGATGGCGTTCTCAATGTTCCAGGGCAGGTGCCATCAGGTTCACGCAATCGTCAAGCAATACCGGCAGATGAATATTCGCCACATCAACCATCAGAATTCCACCTCCGGCAACACATCGTCAGCAATATCGGAATATCCCTCTTCCTTCTCGGCGAGGTAGGACTCCCACGTGTCCTTATTCCACAGTTCGGCACGGTGCAACGCCGATCACCACGACGTCGGAACCCAGATTGGCGTAATCGCGCAGCATCTGCGGCACCAGCACGCGGCCCTGCTTGTCCGGCTGCTGGTCGACGGCACCGGAAAGGAACACACGCAGGTATTCGCGGGCGGCTTTGTTTCCCACCGACACACGCTGAATCTGCGAGGCGATACGTCGAAATTCGTCGAACGGCAGCAGGTACACGCACCGTTCCTGGCCTCGGGCCATGACCAGGCCCTGCCCCAGCTGGGAGCGGAATTTGGCCGGAAGCGCCATACGGCCCTTGGCATCGATCTTCGGCGTATATGTTCCGAGAAGCAATGGCGGCAGACCAGCCATGAGATCGGCCATAGTGGTGGAGCCTTGTGCGTTGGCATCAGCGTCGCGAATCGTCTGATCGGCAACCATGGCTCCACCTCCTTCATCGTTACGTGGGATACACTTCGGCCAACTGGCTCACCACTCTACCCCACGATTCCCCATTTCTCCCCACTCATGCACGATTTGCTCACCCTTTTAGGGCAATTACCGATGGATTGCGCGTGTCGGCCACGACTGTCGCACGAATGGACGCTCCGCACATTCAATCCACGTCGCGCACCCCACCGACCGAGCAGCATGGTGAATTCACGCTGAATTCACCTATTCCGGGTTGTCCGCATCACTGACGTAGGGGGTGTGCGGTAAATTTGAATGCCTTAAGTTTTCTGCCCCACGGAAATGGAACGAAGAGAACAGCATGTCGAGTTACGCCTCCCAGCTGCATGAAGAGCAGCAGGCCGTCGATCGCGCCTATGGACGATTGGATGATCTGCGAGCCGAAATGTGGCAACGCCTGGACACCGTACGCGCCGCCGGCTCCCACGGATCCCCCACGCAACGCAGCGAACGAGACTCCTTTGCCACAATGTACGAAAACCGCCTCACGCAATTGCGCAGCGTTGAGGATCGGCTGGTGTTTGGCCGCCTCGATGCCAAGAACGGCGACCGTCATTACATCGGCCGCATCGGCCTGTCGAGCCCGGACCATGAGCCGATTCTGACCGACTGGCGTGCCGAAGCCGCACGTCCTTTCTATGAGGCGACCCCTTCCAATCACGCGACATCGTGATGCGCAGGCATATCACCTTGAGTTTCCGCGAAGTCGTGGGCGTTGAGGATGAGGTGCTCGACGTGCATTCAGACCAGGTCGGCCAGGCGTCTTCCGCCGGCACATTGACCGGCGAGGGTGCGCTGCTGGCTTCGTTGAGCTCACGCCGCACCGGCAAGATGACCGATATCGTGGCCACCATTCAGGCCGAGCAGGACCGCATCATCCGCTCCGACATGAATCGCGCCGTGGTGGTGCAGGGCGGCCCCGGCACCGGCAAGACGGCCGTGGCGCTCCATCGCGCCGCCTACCTGCTGTACACGCACCGGCGCACGCTGGAACGTTCCGGCGTGCTGGTTGTTGGCCCCAGCTCGGCGTTCCTGCACTACATCGATCAGGTGCTACCCTCCTTGGGCGAGACCGGCGTGGTCTCACGCACCATCAGCGATCTGATTCCCGGCATCACCGCCACGGCGGTCGACTCCCCTTATGCAGCCAAGCTCAAGGGCGATCGACGCATGACCTCCGTAGTGGCCAATGCCATCGCCGCACGCGTGCGTGTTCCCGCTGCTCTGCCGACAGTAACCATTAGCGGCATTCAGGTACCAATGCTGGCCACTGATATCGAGCAGGCGCAGGCGGACGCGAAGCGCACCCGACAACCTCATAACAAGGCCCGCGAGACCTTTATCCGTTCGATGCTGACCAGCATGCAGAACCGTTATGCCGAACAGCTTGATTACACGCCGGATCAGGCGGAGCTGAACCGCGCGATGTCGCTGCTACGTATGAACGAGCAGGTTCGCAAGACCCTGAACCTGTGCTGGCTGCCGATGACCGCCCCATGGCTCATCGATCAGCTGTTCGCCCATCCCGAACGTCTGAAGTCTCTGGCTGGTTGGCTGACCGACAACGACATCGCGGCACTTGCCCGCCCCAAAGGCTCCCCGTTGACCCGCTCCGATATTCCGACTGCTCGACGAAGCAATGGATATGCTGGGCCCCGATCCCAAGGCGGTGGCCCGCCAGTCCGCCGCGACGCACGTCGTGCCGCCGAAGAGCAGTATGCCAAAGACACTCTGGCCGCGACCGGTCTGGGTGGAGGCATCGTCTCCAGTCAGATGCTGCTCGACCAGATGAACGGGGACGACGCTGAGCTGACCGCGCAGCGGGCCGCGGCCGACCGTGAATGGACCTACGGGCACATCGTGTCGATGAAGCGCAGGAATTGACCGCCATGGACTGGCGTATGTTGATCCGCCGTTGCCCCTCCCGCTCGTTCACCATCGTGGGCGATGTGGCGCAGACTTCGGCGCTGGGTGGCACCCGACGCTGGAGCAAATCGATGAACCGCCTGTTCGGCGAAAGCCACTGGGATTTGAACGAGTTGACCATCAACTACCGTAATCCGCAGGAAGTTTCCGAACTTGCCTCACGATTTGCCGAGGAGGAAGGCCTCTACATCTCCACGGTCAATGCGGTGCGCACCATCCCCGATTCGGTGTCCCGCAATGTGGTGCCCGACATGTCGTCCTTGCTGGAAACGACGGCCGAGCAGGCGGCGCAGCTTGCCGAACAATTCGTTTCGGCAGACGGCACCGGCCGCATCGCCGTCATCTGTCCGGATAATCTCATCGCCCCGGTGCGCGATGCCGTGCGCCGCAAACTGGCTGTCATTCTTGACCCGGCCGAATACGCAAGGCTCATCGAGCAGCCCGAATGGGATGAGCAAATCAGCGTCTGCGGCACTGAAACGGTCAAGGGTCTGGAGTTCGATGCCGTCGTGGTGGTCGAGCCCGGTCTCATCGAGGATGACGCGCCGAGCCGCCTGGTCGCCGCCTCGGACCTGTACGTGGCAATGACCAGGCCGACCCAGAAACTGGTTATAGTTCGGACAAAGCGGACGAAAGTCCCTGAACATCTAAGGTATGAAGCAATGCCCAAAGCACTGTTATTGGAAACATTCACCCCGATGCGGCCAAATTCCGCTGCGTGATCACGGTTTCGAAGTCGAGACCATGAAGGGAGCCCTGAGCGAGGACGAACTCATCGATGCGCTGGATGGCGTGGACTTGGTGGGCGTACGCTCCAAGACCAACGTCACAGCCGCGTGCTGGATGCGCGTCCTACGCTAAGCGCCATCGGCTGCTTCTGCATCGGCACCAATCAGGTCGATCTGGCACATGCCGGCAAGCGTGGCATCGCCGTGTTCAACGCTCCCTACTCCAACACCCGTTCCGTGGTGGAATTGGTGATCTGCGACATCATCTGCTTGATGCGCCGCATTCCCGCACACACGCATCACATCAAGCATGGCCTGTGGGACAAGTCCGCTTCCGGCTCGCATGAAGTGCGAGGCAAGACCCTCGGCATCATCGGCTACGGCAACATCGGCTCCCAGCTGTCGGTACTGGCCGAGGCCCTCGGCATGCGCGTGGTGTTCTACGACATTGAGGAGAAACTGGCACTGGGCAATGCCCACCGTTGCGACACCCTCAACGAACTGCTGGAACAGTCCGATGCCGTGACCCTGCACGTGGATGGCCGCAAGTCGAACACCGGATTCTTCGGCGAAGACCAATTCGCCCACATGAAGCAGGACGCGATTTCATTAACCTTTCGCGCGGTTTCGTCGCCGATCTGGGAGCTCTGAAGCAGCACCTCGATTCCGGCCATCTGTCTGGCGCGGCGGTCGACGTGTTCCCCGTTGAACCGAAGAAGAGCGGAGATCCGTTCGAGACCTCACTGGCCAATGAAGACAATATGATTCTGACTCCTCATATTGGCGGCTCCACCTTGGAAGCTCAGGAATCCATCGGCCATTTCGTCTCTCAGCGTCTTGAGGATTACTGGTTCAAGGGTTCTACCTCCTTGTCCGTGAACCTACCGCAGATCAACCTCGGTGAGTGCAAGGGTGTGTGCCGTATCGCCCATCTGCACGACAATCTTCCTGGTGTGCTGGCTCATGTCAATCATGTGCTCGGCGAGGAGAACATCAACGTTTCCTTCCAGTCGCTGGCAACCGAAGGCGAACTTGGCTATGTGGTCACCGACGTGGCTCAGAAGCCCAGCGCCGCCACGCTTGAAGCACTGCGCAACATCGAAGGCACCATTCGCATGCGTGTCATCAGCTGACGCAGCTCATCCTCGATTGATATGAAAGAGACCCGTCATCATGACGGGTCTCTTTCATAAGTGCTGGGCTTCATGATTGGCTCGCACCTGTTTGCGAATCACTCGCATATCACGGTGCATGGCATTCGCATATTATTCACGCAAACCATCAATGGCGCTTTGGAAATCCTCCAGACCTGCAAAGTTCTGGTACACACTCGCGAATCGAAGGTACGCCACCACATCCAAGTCACGCAACGGTTTCAGGATGGCTTTGCCCACTTCATCTGAGGTGACTTCAGCAAGGCCTCGGGAGCGAAGATCCTCTTCGACTTTCTGTCCCAGCAGCTTCAGATCCTCTTCTCTGACCGGCCGCCCCTGACAAGCTTTGCGTACGCCGGAAATCACTTTGTCTCTACTGAATGGCTCCACGCCACCCGAACGTTTAGTGACCAGCAGCATACTGGTTTCCACCGTGGTAAAACGCTTACTGCATTTCGGGCATACGCGACGCCGACGGATGGAATGACCGTCATCGCTAATGCGCGTATCAATGACTTTGGTGTCGGGGTTCTGGCAAAAAGGACAATGCATGCTCCCCAGAATAACGTGTACGGGCGGAAAAACCATGCCGCTCGGGTTTCATTTACTCAACCGGAACAATAATGCGCTGCCCGGCCTGCAATGATCCGGACTCAAGATTGTTCAACGCAATCAGCTCATCCACCGTTTCCGATACATCATGACCAGCAGGCGTGATAGCCGAAGCATATGACCAGAGCGTATCCCCCGGCCGCACGATATAACTGGTCACCTGCGTGGCCCCCGTATCCGATTGGGCCCGCTGAACGGTAAGCGCGCCGAAACCACACCAGGCCAGCGCCAAGGCGACCATCACTGCGATAATCTTCCCACGCACATTCCGGCGGGACGTTCCAGCATGCTGCATAGCTACACGTGCGCTACGGGCCGGGGCCATCACCATTGAACCAGTCATCACGACCACCTCTCTCGAACAGATGTTCTATCGAACAACTGTTCTTATAATGGCACAAACGTTCGACACGGTCAAGTCAAAACTCGAACAGATGTTTGATTTCACACGAACAACACGTTATGCTGGTGACATAACGAAAGGAGCCCTGACGTGAGCACCATTCCCTTCTCCCCCAAGCAGAAGCCGGACGAGTCCACCCTGACCGACCGCCAGCGCAAAGTGTTGGACGCCATTCGCACGCATATCGACGAACAAGGCTTCGCTCCCTCTTTCCGGGAAATCGGAAATGCCGCCGGGCTCAAAAGTCCGTCTTCGGTCAAGCATCAGCTACAAGTTTTGGAAGACAAGGGCTTCATCCGCATGAACGCGAACAAGGGTCGCGCCATCGAGGTGGTGGCAGGATCCGCCCCGAATGCCGAAAAGCCCTCCCAAGCCAGCGAAGAGGCAACCAGCACCAGTAATGTGGCGGAGATATACCAATTCCCCGCCGAAGCCATTGCCGAATCACACGATGTGCCGCTCGTTGGCCGTATTGCCGCCGGCGTGCCAATTACCGCCGAACAGCATGTGGACGACGTCATGCGTCTGCCGGAACGGCTGACCGGCTCCGGCACCCTGTTCATGCTGGAAGTCCATGGCGATTCCATGGTGGATGCCGCTATCTGCGATGGCGACTATGTGGTGGTGCGCGAACAGAATTCCGCCGTCAACGGAGATATCGTCGCCGCTCTGCTGGACGACGAGGCCACGGTGAAGACCTTCCGCAAGGAAAACGGCCATGTCTGGCTGATGCCGCACAACCCCGCATACTCGCCCATCGACGGCACACATGCCACGATTATGGGCAAGGTGGTCACCGTGCTGCGCAAATTGTAGCCTGTTCGCCACCAGCTGATCAGCGTGCACCGAATCGCGCCGGTCGTGCTATAGTCACGCACAGCTTACGAAACCCCGGCCTCGCGCCGGGGTTTCGTCGTATTCAGACCATATCGCAAATGGTATTGAGAAGCGGTTTCAACTCGATAGAGCGAAGGAGTACATATGGCCCATACCCATGCACCCGCACCATCCACATCCATAAACCCTGCCGCGCACCAGCGTAGGCTGATTGCCACGTTGACCGTAACCGGTTCGGTCTTCCTCATCGAAGTGGTGTCGGCTGTCTTAACCGGCTCATTGGCCCTGCTGGTGGATGCCGGTCATATACTCACCGACATGTCCGTGCTGGCGGCATCCACAATCACCGCCATACTGATGCGCCGCAAGCCCAACAACACTCGTACTTGGGGCTGGGCCAGGCTTGAGGTGCTCACCGCTGCCGCAGGTGCCGTGGTGCTGCTCGTCGTTGGCATCTATGCGTTGATGGAGGCCGGCATGCGTCTGTTCGGCGGTTCCAAAGCGGAAATCGACGATATCGGCTTGCTGCTGTTCGTGGGCATTCTGGGTCTTGCCGCAAATATCATCTCGATTTTCATCCTTGCCTCGCAGCGCGAAGACAACATGAATATGAAGGCCGCGTTCCTCGAGGTGATGAATGACGCACTTGGCTCGGTGGCCGTGGTGGCCTCTGCCCTGGTAATGATCCCCACCGGATGGAATGGCTTCGACGCCGTGGCCGGTGCCGTCATCGCACTGATGATGATTCCGCGCGCCATCAAGTTGCTGCACAACGCGGTCAAGGTGCTGCTGGAGGAAACACCGGATGGACTTGACCTCGATAAGGTACGCGAACATCTGGAAGACGTGCCGCATGTGCTTGCCGTGCATGACCTCCACGCCAGCACGGTGTCCACCAGCATGCCGATTCTGATGGCCCACGTGGTAGTTGACAAAGACCTCACCATGGAAGATGCCGCCACAATCCTCACCCAACTGCAGGATTGCCTGCGCGAGCACTTCCCGGTCTCGGTCCCCCACACCACCTTCCAGCTCGAGCCCGAGGCTATAGCTCCCCCTCCTCCAACGAACTCCACGAATAAAAAATGCTCCCAACGGGAGCATTCAGCAGGGTATAAAAATCGCTGTACGTGTGCGATTTTCGTGCCGCACAAGTTGAAGGCCTACAAAGGTAGGTCGAGTCTTTGTGCGGTGCGAAAGGCGCTCCGTACAGCGATTTTTTATCAGAAGCCGAACTGGGCGGCGGTTTCCTTCAGCGTCTCGGCAGAGCGCTTCAGAGCGGCGAGCTCCTTGTCGGAGACCGGGGTGTTGATGGTGTTGTTGACGCCCTGACGGTTGAGGAGGGTCGGCACGGACATGCAGATGTCGGAGATGCCGTGGAAGTCCTTGAGCATGGAGCTCACGGGCAGGATGCGGTTGGTGTCGTGCAGGACGCTTCGATGATGTCGACGCCGGACATGCCGATGGCGTAGTTGGTGGCACCCTTACCGTTGATGATCTTGTAAGCGGCGTTCTTGACTTCCTGGTGGATCTCCTCGCGCTTGTCGGCGTCGAGCGGATCGTGGCCGGGCAGCGGGTCCAGTCGCACATGGGGACGCCACCGATGGTGGCGGACTCCCACAGCGGGACTTCGGAGTCGCCGTGCTCGCCGGCGATGTAGGCGTGCACGTTCTTGACGTTGACGCCGGTCTGCTGGGCAATCAGGAAGCGCAGACGAGCGGAGTCCAGGTTGGTGCCGGAACCGAAGATCTGGTTCTCGGGCAGACCGGTGAGCTTCTGAGCCACGTGGGTAGCGATGTCGACCGGGTTGGTGATGAGCATGTAGATGGCGTTCGGAGCCACCTTGACCAAGTTCGGCATGATGGCCTTGAGGATGTTGACGGTAGCGCCAACGAGCTCAAGACGAGACTGACCCGGCTTCTGACGCGGACCAGCGGTGATGACGACCATGTCGGCGTCGCGGCAGATCTCAGGATCGTCGGAACCGTCGATGGACACGGTCGGGTAGAAGCTGGAGCCATGCTGCATGTCGAGCACTTCGGCTTCCACGCGCTCCTTGGCGATGTCTTCAAGCACGATCTCGCGAGCGATGCCACGCTGGGCAGCGGCGAAGGCGAGGGTGGAGCCAACGGCACCGGCACCAATAACAGCAAGCTTCGTGGCTTAACGGTAGTTTCCGCCATGATGGATGAACCTCTCTTCAAAGGCGGTCTGCTGATGAATGGCAGGCCTTGTAACTAACGTCTTCACTCTATAAACCCGCTAAGACGTTTTGCTACCAGCACACCACCCTGTTTGATAACCGTATGGTAATGTTTTCAACGGTTGTTAGCGCTCACGAATATACTGTGATGTTTATCACGTTAGTCAATGGACTGTTCGACCACCTGAGCGGCAAGATGGGCGTCAACATCCGCTTCAAGCTGTATGCCATCATCGCGGTACTCCACCTTGTCTACCTTGCCGTATTCGCGTACACGAGAGATCAGGGAGCCAGCGGTATACGGCAACAGAGCGTTGACATGCACATGCGGGACCGGCAGCAGACTTTCGACCGCGGTACGCAGCTCGTCCAATCCCTCACCGGTATAGGCGGAGACGATGAACGCATCTGGCTGCAGCGCGGCGAGTCGTTCACGAGTCGCCTCGTCCGCCTGATCGGCCTTGTTGAATACGAGAATACGCGGAATCGAGGCCGTGCCTTCGATGTCCGCCAACACGTCATTGACCGCGTCGACCTGAGAGAACGGGTCAGGGTGGGAGCCATCGACACATGCAGGATCACGTCGCCTCGGCCACCTCTTCCAGGGTGGATTTGAACGCCTCGACCAGCTGGGTGGGCAGGCGGCGCACGAAGCCGACCGTGTCCACGTAGGCGTAAGCGCGTCCGTCGCGGGTTTTGGCGCGGCGCACGGCCGTGTCCAATGTGGCGAACAGCGCGTTTTCCACCAGTCGGCCGAACCGGTCAGACGGTTGGTCAACGAGGATTTGCCGGCGTCGTGTAGCCGACCACGGCCACTGTGGGCAGGCCGAAGCGACGGCGTGAACCGCGCTTGACCTCACGTGCCGGGGCCATCTCACGAATCTGACGGCGCAGTCTGGCGATACGCGTGCGAATTACACGACGGTCCATTTCGATTTGGTCTCGCCCGGGCTCGCGATCCGATGCCCGCATCCGCGCCGGCCGCGCGACCGCCGGCCTGACGGGACAGCGAACCACCCCAACCACGCAGTCGGGGCAGCATGTATTCGAGCTGCGCCAACTCCACCTGCGCCTTACCTTCACGCGAGGTGGCGTGCTGGGCGAAGATGTCCAGAATCACCGCGGTGCGATCCACCACCTTGACTTTGGCGGCGTCCTCCAATGCACGGCGCTGTGACGGCGGCAGGTCGTCGTCCACGATAATCGTATCGGCTTCCTCACGCGCCACGATGCCGGCAATCTCCTTGGCTTTGCCGGAACCAACGTACGTGGCTGCATCCGGCTTGGAGCGATGCTGCAGCAAACCATCGCATACCACCGCACCGGCGGTTTCGGCGAGCGCCGCCAACTCTCTCAATGATTCCTCGGCCTTGGCTTGCGTGGTGACGGCGGACGACCAGACGCCGACGAGCACCACACGTTCCAGACGCACCTTGCGGTATTCGACTTCGGTGACATCCTGCAGCTCGCCGAGACCGGCGACATGCTTGAGCTCGTTGCGGGCCTCGCGCTCCTCCCATTCCTGGTTGGCGTCCTCATGCCAGCCGGTCGCGCGCTGGCTGTCGTCGAGCAACACTTCGGACTGCTCGGCCAGCACACCTTCAGGGGTAACGTCGTTGTTGCCGCGGTTGATGTCGGTGTACTGGGTGTTGTCGGTCAAGTGCGCCTCGTTTGGTTGGAATGGTCCACGATTCTTCTATGGTCCTTTATTATCATCACATGAGGTGACATGCTGGCATAGATCGGCACGTACCGGCATAGGCCGGCTGATACAGGTCGGCATACGAGAGCGGCGAATCCCGCAGAAATGGAGCGACCATGGCAGAACAGTATTTCTCTGCGGAACCCGCATCGAAGGATGTGCGCCGCACATTGAACGTAACGTTGCGCGGCCATGAGGCGACCGCTCAGGTGTCGAACGGCGTGTTCTCCGGCTCGCGCGTGGACCTCGGTACGTCGGTATTGCTGAAGCATGCGCCCGAGCCGCCGCTTACCGGCGATTTTCTGGATTTGGGCTGCGGCTGGGGCCCTATCGCCCTGACATTGGCGTTTGAGTCGCCCGAAGCGAACGTGTGGGCGGTGGATGTCAACGAGCGCGCGGTGGACCTGACCCATGCCAACGCACAGGCGAACGGCCACACGAACATTCATACGGCTCAGGTGGACGAGTCCAGCACTCCCCTGCCTGCCGAGAACCAGCCGGCGTTCTGCGAGACGGTGCCGAGCGACCTCACGTTTGATGTGATTTGGTCGAACCCACCGATCCGAGTCGGCAAGGAAGCGCTGCATACATTGCTTATGGCTTGGCTGCCGAAGCTCAAGGTGGGCGGTGCCGCCTATCTCGTAGTGCAGAAGAATCTCGGTTCCGATTCGCTGATCCCCTGGCTGGACGATGCGCTCGGCGAGGGGTTCACTGCGAGCAAATACGCGAGCTCCAAGGGCTTCCGTATCATTGAAGTTCGTCATGAAATATGAGTATCCCGCAGAACTTCCCGTATCTGCCGCGCGTGATGAGATAGCCAGCGCGGTCAAACGTTCCCAAGTCGTTATTGTGTCCGGCCAGACCGGTTCGGGCAAAACCACACAGCTGCCGAAAATCCTGCTTGAGCTTGGCCGTGGCACGCACGGCAAGCAGATCGTGCACACCCAGCCTCGCCGTATCGCCGCACGCACGGTGGCCGAACGTATCGCCTCGGAGATGGGCGTGAAGCTCGGTGACGAGGTCGGCTATCAGGTGCGTTTCACCGACGAAAGCTCGCCCAGCACACGATTGAGGGTCGTGACCGACGGTATCTGCTCGCCCAGATCCAGCGCGATCCGAAACTCACCCGATACGATACGATCATCATCGA
>ENA-OQDF01000198-OQDF01000198.1-human-gut-metagenome-genome-assembly--contig:-NODE-198-length-23115-cov-2.100574_pt1 | contig 23115 bp, 36 predicted proteins | sample MGYA00242769_ERZ504597 | MGnify/ENA primary metagenome ERZ504597 (study PRJEB26092, sample SAMD00036305) | human gut metagenome | host: Homo sapiens | study: EMG produced TPA metagenomics assembly of...
CCCGCCCAAGTTCTGCCCGGAGTGCGGCGACCCCTTTGACGACAGCGACCTGACCTGACAAATACAGAGCAATGAAGGAGCATACCATGATGGGATTCTTTTCCAACCTGTTCGCAAAACAAACTGCGCCGTCTGCGGCAAGGAGTGCGGCACCATGCACCGCTCCAAGCTCCGGGACGGACAGTTCCTCTGTGATGACTGTGGCAACAAGTGCTCCAAGTATATCCGGCTCAGCGAGCTGACGCTGGACGAGGCCAAGGAGCACATGGAGTATATGGCCCGGATGAAGCGGGTGTTCGACGAGGTGTTCAACAAGACCGAGTTCCGGGTCAACGCATACCCCTCCACCCCGACGCAAATGGGGCTGGTGTTCTGCGACGAGCTTGGAATGCTGTACATCGACGACCGCACCGGCGGACGGGGCAAGATGCCGGAGCTGATCCGCTACGACCAGATCGCCAGCTACGAGGAGTATCTGGACGAGACCCCCGCCAAGGAGCCGGGCCAGGAACCCACCCTCAACGGCGGCGGTCTGAAGCTGAAGCTGGTGCAGCCCCGCAGCATCACCGAGGCCCAGACCCAGCGGGGCATGCGCCCCCACCCCTACATCAAGCAGGAGCTGGTGATCTGCTTCAGCAAGCGGGACCGGCGGGAAATCGGCTATGCCCACATCGCACGGCAGCATCTGGACCACATCTTCGGGGTCCACGATAATGAGACCAGCCTGTTCGGCCGCCGGATGTCCAAAGCCGAGGAGCGGGAGCTGAAGGGCCAGGTGGGCATGATCAGTGCCATGGGTGCCGTGGCATCTGCCGCCATGAAGGGCGGGCAGCTCTCTGAGCAGGAAAAGGCCCGCTTTGTGGAGAACATCAATCTGGCAAACGACGCCCAGACCGGCGGCATGGCATTGTACAGCCGCCGTGCTGACGAAGCTTTTGCAAAGGTGCAGTGACTGAAAAAGGAGGAACGAATATGAGAAAGATCCAGCGCAGAGATTTCCTCAAGGCCATGGGCCTTACCACCGCCGCCCTCGGACTGACCGCCTGCGGCGGCTCCGGTGCCGCCAGCGCTTCCAGCGTTTCCAGCGCACTGGCTTCCAGCAGCAGTGCCCCGTCCGCCTCGACACAACCGGAAGCAGCAGAGGACAAAGCCGCCCCTGCAGGGCCCCCTGTGACCCAGTTCCAGACCGGGGAACTGACCATCGGCGACTACACCTTCAAGGCACAGTACATCCCCTTTGACGTCCGCCGCGAGGTATGCGGTGCCTATCATTTGATCCAAGCGGACAGCTACCGGGGCAATTACTTCTTCAGCTTCTACAACGAGGACGATGAAGAGCAGTCTGCCAAGATCTTCGAGTATGCCATCAAGGACGACCGACTGACCCCGGTGGAAGAGTACAACATTGACGGCAGCAACGCCTCAGCATCGACCGCAATGGCATCCTGTACGCCATGGACCACTTTGATGTCTACTGCTACGATCTGAACAGCAGCGACCCGGAGGAGCCCAGCGACGCACTGGACTACTCGGGCAGCTGCTATTCCTCCAAGGACCGGGATCTGACCGTGATCTACTGGGCCTTCGCACCGGTGCTGGTGCAGGACGGCGAGTACACCGAGCTGACGCTGGAGGGCGATAACGAGATTGGCCCCTTCTACAGCATGTCCTCCCTGAACCTCAGCGGGGACGAGCTGCTGACGGTGGGCGAGCTGGAATCCAGCGGCGATGATTACTTTGCTGCCTTTGATCTGGACGGCAATGAGCTGGCCCGCAGCTCGCAGCCGGTGGGCAGCTTTGACGCCGTGATGATGAAGCGCCCCAACGGCTATCTGCTGGACACGGGCTATATGTGGGAGCTGTACGCGCCGGACGGCACTTTTTTTGGAAAAGTCCTTTCCCGTGGGTGAGCGCGAGACCCTGTGCCAGCTGTGCGGCGACTTCTGCACCTTTGATGTTTCCTGCCGCTGGAAGAAAACGCTTTCCTGGCAGTGGGCCACCACGCAAAGCCACCGAGCCGGACGAACCGGTGGTGTTCCGCATCACTACGGATTTCTGAGCCGACCGCTTCGGCGGGAAGACCAACACAAAAACAGCGGGGCCTGGGAAGAGCCCCCCGGCCCCCTTTGGAACAACAGGAGGAAACGCTATGGCAGGAATGCTGGAATACAAGTGCCCCTGCTGCGATGGCGCCATCCAGTTTGACAGCGCCACCCAGAAGATGAAATGCCCCTACTGCGACACCGAGTTCGATGTGGATACCTCAAGGGCTATGATGAGGAACTGAAGGACGAAAAGCCCAGCGAGATGGAGTGGGCGACCCCCGGCGGCAGCTGGCAGAAGGAGAGACCGCCGGTCTGCATACTTACAGCTGCAAGAGCTGCGGCGGCGAGATCGTGGGCGACGACACCATGGCGGCGTCCGCCTGCCCGTTCTGCGGCAACCCTATTGTCCTCACCGGGCAGTTTGCCGGGACGCTGCGGCCCGACCTCATCATCCCCTTCAAGCTGGACAAAAAGGCCGCCAAGGCAAAGCTGCAGGAACATCTCAAGGGCAAGACCCTGCTGCCCCGGGTGTTCCGCAGCCAGAACCACATCGACGAGATCAAGGGCGTGTATGTGCCCTTCTGGCTCTTCGACAGCGATGCCGACGCTCAGCTGCGCTTTACCGCCACCCGGACCCGCTGCTGGTCGGACAGCAAATACGACTATACCGAGACCAATTACTACTCCGTTCGGCGGGACGGCACCCTGGGTTTTGACGCAGTGCCGGTGGACGGCTCGTCCAAGATCGAGGACGACCTGATGGAGTCCATCGAGCCTTTTGCCATGCAGGATGCCATCCCCTTCCAGACCGCCTATCTGGCCGGCTATGTGGCGGACAAATACGACGTGAACGCCGAGGACAGCATCGAGCGGGCCAACAAGCGCATCCGCCGCTCCACTGAGGAGACGTTCCAGCAGACCGTTACCGGCTACGATTCGGTCAAGGTGGAAAACAGCAGCATCCAGCTGCACGGCGGCAAGGCAAAGTACGCCCTGTTCCCGGTCTGGCTGCTGAGCACCAGCTGGCGGGGCGAAAACTACCTGTTTGCCATGAATGGTCAGACCGGCAAATTCGTGGGTGACCTGCCCGTGGACAAGGGCGCTGCCCGCAAGTGGATGCTGGGCCTTACGGCTGCCCTTTCCGCCGCGTCTTACGGCGTGATGTGGCTGCTGTGGCTGGCACGGATCCTGTAAAGGAGGGACGAACGATGAAAAAGACTTCCAACCGACTGCACTCCCTCTTTGCGGCGCTGGCAGCACTGATTCTTGCGGCGGCGCTGGCTGTTCCGGCCTTTGCGGTAGAGGGCGGCTTTGCCGACCTGTACTACCGCATGTTCGACGACGCTGAGGTGCTGACCGAGGACGAGGACAACGAGCTGGAGGACGCACTGGAAGAGCTGAGCCTGCGCCAGAGCTTCGATGTGACCATTGCCACCATCGAGTCGATGGAAAGCGTTGGTGCCGACAGCATGGAGCAGTTTGCCGATGATCTGTATGACTACTGCCAGTACGGCTACGGCCCCGATATGGACGGCGTGCTGCTGCTGGTGAGCGTAGGCGACCGCAAATGGCACATCTCCACCTGCGGCTACGGCATCACCGCCTTACGGATGCCGGCATCCAGTACCTTGCGAGCAGATGACCCCTTCCATGGCCGATGGAGACTACGCCGGTGCCTTCCGCACCTTTGTCCAATGGTCGGATACTTACATCGATGCTGCCCGGGCGGGCCACCCCTACGATGTGAATAACCTGCCCCGGGAGCCGCTTTCCCCCATGTACCTGGTGCTGGCGCTGGGCATCGGCCTGGTGCTGGCATGGGTCGTCGTCAGCGTAATGAAAAGCCAGCTGCGCAGCGTGGCGTTCCAGGAGAACGCCGCCAGCTATGTGCGGGAGGGCAGCATGAACCTGACCAACAGCCGGGAGCTGTTCCTGTACCGGGACGTGCATCGCACGGAGCATGTGGAGGCAAAGGACTCCGACAGCTCCGGCGGCAGCTCCACCCACACCTCCTCCAGCGGCACGACCCACGGCGGCGGAGGCGGTTCGTTCTGAAAGGAGCATGTTTATGAACTTATCTTCGGAAAAAGCCCGGGGCGAGATCCCCCGTTTCCTCAAATGGCTGCGGAATGCGGGGCTTGCCTTCTGCGTGTTCTGCTCTTTTGGCGGGTTGTATACCCTCTGTCTGGACCTGCAGGCCAAGGACACCTCCCACGTGGGAGGCTATGTGCTCTGGATCGTGGTGGGGGCGGTGCCCCTTGTTCTGTTCGCACGCAACGAAAAACGCCGCTACCATGCAAGAACCATTGCCCGCCGGGTGGAGAACTACTCCGGGCCGGAAGTGCCTTTGCGGTGGCTGTACAACAGCGTTGGTATGGACGCAAAGGACATTGCATGGTATTTTGAAAACGGTTATTTTGTAAACCTCAGTCTGGATCTGAACAAAAAGATGATCCGCAAGCGGATAGTGCCCCGCAGCGAGCTGAAACGGGGCTGAACCCTCACAGCTGAAACAGAAAGGAGTATTTTCATGGGACTTTTTGATAAGATGAAGCAGGCCGCTTCCGCCGCCGGTGGAAACCAGACCGTCACCTTTACCTTTCAGGAACTGCCGGAAAGCCTTGCCCAGATGCAGCGCTGCCGGAAGCAAGCCTTGACACCCCCTTCAAGACTGCGGCCCTCACCGTCTGTGCGCTGTGCGCCTACGGTGCCGACAAGAACATCGGAAAGGAGATGCTCAACTGGCTGCGCGGCCCCCGTCCGCTGAACGGGCAGGATATCTCCTTTTTGAACGACCGCTTCCGGGACGGCAAAAGCTACATCCCCTTCTCCTACTTTGTGGGTGCATCGCCGGAAAACGGCTATACCCCCCGCCAGCCCTTCACCCTGCTGGTGGGCAGCAATCACACCTCCAACGTGGAGGAGGGCTATTGCAAGCTGTTCATCCCCTGCGGCGGTGCCGATGATCCCCGCCCCATCAAGCTGCGCCGCAAGGGCAACGGACAGTGGTTTCTGTGGGAGCAGTACCTGATGACCGGCATCCGCATCCCCACTCTGCCGACCCGTGGGCGTAAGATGAAAGGCCTGACCATGAAGCTGTTTGCCGCCCTGCTGGCGCTGACCCTGAGCCTTGCGGGCTGCGGGCCGGTGGACGGCGACCCCATCCGCTCCGGCGCGGCAGCTTCGGACAGCGCTTCCCGGCAGGACGCTGTGACCGTGGCGCAGCTGCGGCAGCAGGCCGAACAGAACGGCAGCCTTGCCGCAGTGCTCTATCTGGGCAGCGTCCCGGAGCGCACCGCCGATGTGGACGCTGCGCTGGACAGCCTGCAGGAACAGCCGTGGCAGTTTGTTGCGGATATCCCGGCAGACCACCGGGTCACAGCACCGGGCGGCGGGCGGGAGCTATACTGCATCTTTGCCGTCCGCAGCCGGGACACCCTGTTCCTCTACGAAAAGCAGGACCCCCAGTACCCGCACCAGACGGGCCGGGAGCTTTATTGCAAGCAGGATGGCCAGCCCATTCTGCTGCTGTGCAACGGCACCCCTGACACCCCCGACATCACGGCGGTGGTCTACTGCACCACCGGCCGCGCGCTGGACTGGTCGCCCCGGCTTTCTGCCGGGACCAGCAGCCCTGTGCCGGTGGAGGGCGTAGACGATTTTTCCCAACACCCAACGCCCGGCGCTGCCTCCTGAGGTGTGCCCCGGCAGGGCATGAGAAAGGAGAACCTATGAAAAACCTGAAGCTTCTGGCCGCCCTGCTGGCGCTGGCCATCGGTCTGGCGGGCTGCGGCAAAGGCAGCAGCGCGTCCAGCTCCAAGCCCGAAAAAATGCTGGACGGAGACAACATGATCGCATCGCCCTCCGCCAAACAGGAGTACACCGAGCCGGAGGACGTGACCTACATGCGCCTTCTGGCAGGGGAGGACGAATACCGCGCCTGCGTGCTCTATCTGGGCGGCTCCTATGAGATCACTACCGATGTGCAGAAGGTGCTGGACAGCCAGCAGGGCCTGCGGGAGCTGTGGGGATTCGTCTACGACATCCCGCAGGATCACTGGGTCGTGGCACCGGATGGCGGGTGCGACCTGTACTGCATCTTCCCGCAGGAGGCGCAGGCCACCCTGTTCGTCTACGAGACGAGCCTGACAGACGATGCCGAAAAACCGCTCCAGCGCGGCAAACAGCTCTATTACAGTGAGGACGGTCAGCCCATCCTGCTGCTGTGCAACATCAGCGATATCGTCCCCAACACCGAGGTGGAACTGTACCCCAGCACCGGCGAAGAGCTGGTATTCAGCCCCTTCCTTTCCGGCGAGAACGGCCATGTGGTGGAAGCGAGGGCGTGTGCGATTTTACCATCTACCCGGAGGGGGACGACTGGGAGACCGACACCAGCCCGTGGTCGCTGGAAGGCAACTGGCTGGAGATCTACCGCGACACCGACGAGGGTGTTTTTGACACCGCCCGGAGGACGCTGACCGGATGTGTTTCCTGCCCACAGACACCGACACCGAGGGCAGCCAGCTGCCCTTCACCGCCAGCTACATCACCCCCTATCCGGAGCTGAACGTGGAGGAAGCCGACCTGTTCTATCAGGAGGCACCCCGGAGGTGCCCTTCCAGACCAATCAGGAGTGGTATGCTACCTTTACCGGAGAGGACGGCTCCCGCTACGCCGTCACGCTGGAGGACGAGGACACCCTTGCCCTCAAGGTCTATCTGGAGGGCCAGGAGAGCTACCTGAGCCTTGTCAACACCGTCTATTTTGCACGGCAGGAGGCCATGGGTTGACCGACGCGCACACCAACACCGGAGGAATGCACCATGAAACAGACCAAAAAGATCACCATCCTCCACTCCAATGATCTGCACGGAGACTTTCTGGCAGAGCAGGTGGACGAAAAACTGGTGGGCGGCGTCTCCATGCTGTCCGGCTACATCGAAAAGGTAAGGGCCGAAGAGCCCAACACCATCTACGCCATTGCAGGTGATATGTTCCGGGGCTCGGTCATTGATTCGGAGTACAAGGGCCTTTCCACCATTGAGATCATGAACGCCCTTGCCCCGGACATCGTCACCATCGGCAACCACGAGGTGGACTACGGCATCGCGCATCTGCTGTTCATCGAAAAATGCGCACGCTTTCCCATCATCAACGCAAACCTCTACATCAAGAACACCTCCACACGGCTGTTCACCCCCTACAAGATCCTGCGGGTGGACGGCATGAACATCCTCTTCATCGGCATCATCACCCAGGACGTCATCAACCAGACCAAGTCCGAGTCGCTGGTGGGGTCCTTTGTGGACACCGCTGCCGCCGCTGCCGAGGTGGGCAAGATCTGCAACGCCCACAACAGCATCGACATCGACTTTACCGTGCTGCTGACCCACATCGGCTTTGAGGAGGACAAACATCTGGCGCGCAGCTGGACCCGGCGTGGGGAGTGGACCTGATCATCGGCGGGCACAGCCACACCCTGCCGGAGCACGCGGTGAGGAAAACAGCGTGGTCATTGCGCAGGCGGGCACCGGCACCGACCAGATCGGACGCTTTGACATCATCGTGGACACGGACAACAACTGCATCGATTCCTACACATGGCGCACCGTGCCCATTTGCGCCGAGACCTGCCCCCGCAACCCCGCCATGGAGCAGGTGCTGCACCGCTTCACCAGTCAGGTGGACGAAAGTACAGCCACATCGTAGGGCGCTTCCGCCGGGAGCTGACCCACCCGGAGCGCACCCGGGAGACCGAGCTGGGCAACCTGTTTGCGGATATCTTCACCCGCAGCCTTGGGGTGGATGTGATGCTGATCGGCTCCGGCAGCATCCGGCCGAAAAGCTTGGCCCCATCGTCACCTACGGCGACCTTATCGAGGGCTTCCCCTACGATGACGGCGTATTCATGTTCAAGGTGACGGGGCGGCAGCTGCGCCAGATGCTGCGCTACATGCTGCGGGAGGAAGCCTACGCCGGGCACACCGAGTTCTACCAGCTGCCCTCCACCCTGCGGCTGCGCTACGACCGCGCCAAGGGCGACTTTGATTACTTTACCTACTGCGGCAAGGAGGTGGGCAAGGAGATCGGCGACGATGCCCTGTTCACCGTGGGCTTGCAGAACTACCACTTCAAAAACATCGAGAGCTTTTTCAACATCTCCTACGAAACCATCTGCAAGCTGCAGAAGCCCCGCAGCGTGGCAACCTCCTGTCAGGATATCCTGATGGAGTATTTCCGGGAGCACGAGATGCTGGATGCGGTGGTGGACGGGCGAATGACCATCCTGCCCTCTACCGCGCAGATCGGCTGAAACCCTTTACCGCACAGTAAAAACAATGCATAAAACGAAAGGAGCGCCCCATGAAACAGCGATTCTCAAAACGAACGCGTCTTGTCAGCGCCCTGTTGACGCTGGCAATGGTATTCACCTTTTTGCCCTTCAGCGCGTTTGCGGCAAACACGGGCGAGCACAGAAATTGATAAGCTTAATTTCCCGGATTCGGAATTTCGGCGCTTTCTCAAAGAATGCTATGACACAGACGGCGATGGCAAGATCAATGTGGATATCAAGAGTATGAAGATTCCAACCAGTTATGCAAATCAAAAGTCTTGAAGGAATCAGTTTCTTTGAAGATCTCGAAACGCTGGATTGCCACGGTATCGGTTTGACAACACTTAATGTTAGCAAGAATTTCAAACTGGAGGAGCTGAATTGTTCCGACAATCAACTGAAAGATTATCTTTATATTCTTTCATACAGACTGAAAAAACTGAATTGTTCCAATAATAAACTGACCCACATGAATCTGGGCATTCTCCTTGGCTGAATCTTGAGGAGGTGAATTGCTCCAATAACAAAATAACGAATATCGTAATGGATAGCGTGGGGGAACTGGTCAAATTTGATTGTTCCAACAACGATCTGATGACGTTGGATGTCAGCCAATGCTTCAAGCTGAAAGAACTGAATTGCTCTGGAAATCAACTGATGGAGTTGGATGTCGGGAACCAGACGCAGCTGACACAGCTGGATTGTAGCAATAATAAATTGACAGAACTGAACGTGAAACAGAATGGCGGCTTGACATCTCTGATATGCAATGATAATCAACTGAAATCGCTGGACCTGAGCAAAAACAACAGTTTGAGCAATCTGAATTGTGCAAAGAATCGGTTGGCTTGTGTGGACTTTTCCCATATGATCGGAAGCACTATAAATGCTGATGGCAACAGGCGTCCCATTGCTGTCCGTACAGACGGAACGTTTGACTTGACCACACTGCCCGACTTTGACGTGAGCAAGGCAACCTTCTTGAACGGCGGCTCTGTTTCCGGCACGATGCTAAATGTGGATGCGGGCGCAAACGAGGTGAGCTACCAATACAATTGCGGCAATGGAGTAAACCCCACATTCATCTTTGAAACCAGTCTGCCCATCAATGAGGATAATTTCCCCGACGATAGCTTTAGAAATTACATCAAAACCCACAAAGCAGGTGGCAGAGATGTCCTCACGGTGGAAGAACGAAGCAAAGTCGAAACAATCGAAGTCGAAGGAAAGAACATCAGCAGGTTAGAAGGCATTGAGGCGTTCCCCAACCTGAAAGTGTTGAATTGCGGAAACAATTCTATCCAGAAATTGGACCTGAGACAGAATCCAAAGCTGGAAACGTTGAAATGCAATAAGAATCAACTGACCCAGCTGGAACTGAGCAAGAACCCGGCTATCAACTATCTGTATTGTTCCGAGAACCCGTTGGAACAGCTGGATGTGTCGCATCTGGAGTTGGAGTATCTCTATTGCTCGAACAATGATCTGGAGCAACTGGATGTCAAAAATAGTAAGTGGCTGAGAGAACTCGACTGTTCCTGGAATCGGTTGACAGGGCTGGACGCAGATGTGACCCATAAACAATCTGATAAGGGTAGAATGCCAAAACAACAAGCTGACATCGCTGATTCTGGGCGAAAATAAAGGCTGGAGAAACTGAATTGCGCCAACAACAAGCTGACCCAGCTGAATTTGAACAATATGAGTGCCTTAAAGGAACTGAACTGCGCCAACAACCAGTTGACCCAGCTGAATTTGAAGAATATGATTTCCTTGAAGGAGCTGAGGTGCCAAAACAACCAGCTGACCGCGTTGGACGTCAGCAGCAGTCCAGACTTGACTACATTGGTGCTTAAGAATAACCATCTCACCAGCCTGAATTTGGACAACAACCCGAATCTCAATTTCAGTATTACGGATATTTACCATTCCGATTTTAATAATGTTTACACCGTTACCCTGAACCCTGACCGTACGTTTGACCTGAGCTCTCTGCCCGGGAACTTTGATGTAAACCGAGTTATAGGATGGGTGAATGGCGACGCCGACGGAAAGATTCTGACAGTCGATGAAGGCACAAACGTAGTGTACTACGCTTATAAGTGCAGAAGCGGTATGTTGGAAGTAAGTTTCAAACTGGATGTGGCTGGCACCGGCGGTTCCACTGGTGGCGGCTCTACCGGCGGCGGTGACGGCGGAGCAGGCATCGCGGTGCTGGCTATTGGCGGCGTAGCGGTGGCGGGCCTTGTGGCTACGGCGTGTACAGCTATGTGTCCGAGCAGCAGCTGAAAGCCCTGCTGCCGGAAGGCGTGGCTGTACCCGAAAACCGCGCCCAGACCGCGCTACTGCTTTGGAACACCGCAGGCCGTCCCGAGCCTGCAGCCCAGCCCGCTTTCCCCGATGTGGCGGACCCGGATACCGCCAAGGCAGCCCAGTGGTGCGTGGAGCAGGGGCTGATGAATCTGAAGTTCCGCGGCCGCTTCGCACCCGATGGCTCCTCCCCCGCCTATAAGACCCTCAATGCCTATCGGCAGCTGGTGGGATAAAACCTCTCAGTCTCGCTTTGCTCGACAGTTGCTCTACAAAGGGGAGCCAGGAACGCAGGCGTGTTCCGAAAAATGACATCAAAACGCAGCCGATACCCTGACTCTCCCATCAGGAGAGAGGGCGCGGCATAAAAAATAAGCATCCGCAGTGCACTGCGGATGCTTTTGTTGTGCGGCGGGGCACGCCGCCAAAAACAAAAAATCCGAACCCTTCTCTTTCGAGAAAAGGCTTGGATCTTCCTTGTCTGGTGCGGGTAGTGATACAAAAGAAAAGCAGCAGCGTTAAAATTACGCTGCTGCTAAAAGTGGACCTAGAGGGATTCGAACCCTTGACCTCTCGGATGCGAACCGAACGCTCTCCCAACTGAGCTATAGGCCCATGTAATGACCCTGTAAGTGTAACTCTGTTCGGGAAATTTGTCAAGTATTTTGGGCAGGGCCCAAAAGCATCGCTCAGCGGTTGCCTAGCTGCCAGAAAGCAACAGCGCTGGCAGCGGCAACGTTCAGGGAATCCACGCCGTGGGACATAGGGATTTTTACGGTGTAGTCACAGGCGGCAATGGTGCTGTGGGCAAGGCCGTCACCCTCTGTGCCCAGCACGATGGCGAGCTCGGCTCGGCGGAAAGAGCGCTGTCGTCAATGCTTACGGAGCGGTCGCTCAGGGCCATGGCAGCGGTCTTGAAGCCCAGAGCGTGCAGCTGTGCCATGCCATGTTCCGGCCAGTCGGCGGGAGTGGTGCCGATCTGCGCCCAGGGCACCTGGAACACGGTGCCCATGCTCACACGCACGGCACGGCGGCACAGCGGGTCGCAGCAGGAAGGAGTAACGAGCACGGCATCCATGTTCAGTGCAGCGGCGCTGCGGAAGATCGCTCCCACATTGGTGGAGTCCACAATGCCCTCCAGAACGGCCACCCGGCGGGCATTGCGGGCAGACCTCTTCCACGCTGCGCGGCAGCGGGCGGCGGAAGGCGCACAGCACGCCGCGGGTCAGCTCGAAGCCTGTCAGGCTGGCAAGGGTCTCGCGGTCGGCTGTGTACACCGGGGCATCACCGCACCGGGTCAGGATATCGGCAGCCGGGCCGGTAATCTGTTTGCGCTCCATGAGCAGGGAGAGCGGTGTGTATCCGGCATCCAGCGCGCGGGCGATCACCTTGGGGCTTTCGGCAATAAAGATGCCTTTTTCCGGTTCCAGACGATTGCGCAGCTGCGCCTGCGTCAGGCGGGCATAGACAGCCAGCTCCGGTGCGGAAAGGTCTGTGATCTCGACAATATTCGGCATAAGGAAGTTCTCCTTTGGAAAAGCTTTTTCTTATTCTAACACAACCTGTGAGGGAATGCAAAGTGCGGGCCGTATTTTTGGCGCTGGCAGAGCGCAAGGATACACATGCCGGATATGTAAAACTGATATGGACCAAGCTGTAAAAATATATTATAATAGGGTACGAAAAGAGGGGAAAAGGTAATATGAAAACAAAACATCATGGGCAGATGTCAGAGTCCTTCCTGACGGCGGTGTTCCTTTCGCTTTCGGGCGGGCTGCAGGATGCCTATACGTATCTGTTCCGCGGTAAGGTGTTTGCAAATGCACAGACCGGCAACATCGTGCTGCTGAGTTCCAACATCATGGATGGTCAGTGGGATCGGGTGCTGCACTATCTGGTTCCTCTGTGTGCTTTTGCGCTGGGCGTACTGGTGGCAGAAAAGATGCGGGAGAGCTTTTGCAACATGCAGCGGCTTCACTGGCGGCAGCTGGTGGTGCTGGGCGAAGTGCTTCTGCTGTTCATTGTGGGCTTTCTGCCACAGGAACAAAACCTGCTGGCAAACGCCATCGTTTCCTTCTCCTGCGCAATGCAGGTGCAGGCGTTCCGCAAGGTGAACGGCTATGCATTTGCCAGCACCATGTGCATTGGTGACCTGCGCAGCGGTGTGGAAGCATTCTGCATCTGGAGCAAGACCCATGAACCGAAAGTTAAGGACCGGATGATGCGTTATTTTGGCATCATTCTGTTGTTCGCGATGGGTGCCGGTATTGGAAGCATGGCGCAGCGCGGCTGGCAGGAAAGACCATCTGGATCTCCTGCGGGCTGCTGCTGGTAGCTTTGCGCTCATGTTCATTCGGGAAGAAATCGAAGAAAACCCTGCGATCGAAAAGGATCTGGCTGAGATCCGGCAGGAGACACGGGAGATCGACCGGACTCTCAAGCAGGAACTGAAGGAAGAGCGCGAGGAACTGCATGAGGAATTACACGAGAAATTGAGATAAAGCACCGGACATCAAAAAGGAGCCGCTGCGTGATGCAGCGACTCCTTTTGCTTGTCGAGAAAGGAAATTACTCAGAACGCAGGGCGGTGACGGGGTTGCACTTGGCTGCGCTGCGGGCGGGAATCAGACCGCCAAGGATCGTGAGCAGGTAGCCAGAACGATCAAGACCAGTGCAGCCTTGGGCGGCAGCACAGCGGTGACGCTGGTGGTTCCTGCAATGGAGTGGATGAGCATGTTGCCAGGGATCAGCAGCAGCAGGCACAGGCCCACGCCGATCACGCCGGAGCACATTCCGATAATGAAGGTCTCGGCATTGAACACCTCGGAGACATTGTGCTTGGATGCACCGATGGCACGCAGAATACCGATCTCCTTGCGGCGTTCCAGCACGCTGATATAGGTGATGACACCGATCATGATGGAAGAAACCGCCAGCGAGATGGCAACAAAGGCCACCAGCACATTGCTGACCATATCCACGATCTTGGTCACGGCGCTCATCAGGGTGCCGACCGTATCCGAGAATACGATCACCTTGTCCTCTTCGCCCTGCGCACGCATGGCGGCGTTGTAGGCGTTTCAGGCTGTCCACGATACGGTTCTTGGCCTCAAAGCTCTTGGGGTAGATCCAGATGCTGCCGGGCTTTGCATAATCCGAATAGCCCAGTGCACCAAGAACACTGCCGTAGGAGGTGGTGCTGGACTGCAGGTTCATCTTGACCAGATCCACAAGGTCGTCGGTGCTCATGTTCACCTGCACGGCACTCTGGAACACGGTGGGGTCGATCTTCAGGGCATCTTCCACCTGACTGCTGAGCTGAGCGATGTTGTTCTGGATGGCGGACTGGATCTGCTGGCTGACTGAGTGGTCAGCTGGGTCATCAGCTGCTGCATCACGGTGCTCATCTGGGTCTGAATGGCAGCGGTGAGTTTGGTCTGCAGAGCTTCGCCCAGCTTCTGGCTCAGCTGTTCCGAGTAGCTTTGCAGATAGCTCGTCATAATGCCCTGCAGGTTCTGCTGCAGCGAAGCGGTGAACTGCTCCTGCAGGCCGGTGGTGTCCAGCAGGTCGCCCATGGATTCGGACAGAAGCTGTTTGAACTGGTCGCTCTCCATATAGGAAGAGAAACCGATCTTATCCAGATTCAAGATGCCGTTGCCGATGATATAGCGCTTATAGCCATTCATGATCTTCTTCATCAGGCTCTGCAGCGCATCCTCCGAGACGGACAGGTCCATATCGGCAAACAGCTGGCTCAGATCCAGCGCGTCCATGTCCGGCAGCTCCACATCGCTCATGTCGATGTCGCTCAGGTCCAGATCGCTCAGATCCAGCTGGAATGCGGACGGATCAAGGATGGAGGAAAAGTCAAAGCTGCCATCCTGCAGATCAAATGCACCGCTCAGGTCGAACTGCAGCTTGCTTGCATCGAACTGGAAGGCATCCTTCAGCATATCGGTATCCACTGAGAACAGGGAAGAAATGTCAAGATCGGTTTCACGCTGGTCGGCATCAAAGCGCTCGCCGGTCAGCACGTTCACTTCCGGGTCGGCAAGCTGCTGCTTTACCACTTCACTTTCGGCTGCATGGTCGATGGCGTAGTAGGTGAGTGCATGGGTATAGGCAACGCCTATGGGCAGAATGGTGGAGCTGGCATCTGCGCGGGGCTGCACCACGCCCACGATGGTCAGATCCGGACTGTTTTCCACAAGCTGCTCCACATACGCTTCATCGTCGGAGCGGTTGCGCCAGATCTGGCGTTCTTCGTCATAAACGTAATAGTCCGAGCTGGTAACGATCTTATATTTCAGGCCCACAAAGGTATCGTAGGGGTAGTGCCGTAGCCGGTGGGAGCCTGTGTGTTCTTGTTTTTGCGTACTCCTGCAGAAAACGCATCATCACGCTGTCGTCCTCAATGCCCAGAATATAAAGAGCGTAATCGCTGATGCTGCCATCCGAATTCAGCACAAGAACGGCCTCGTTGTAGCTTTCCGGCCAGCGGCCTGCCTTGACATCGTACTGATCTTCGTACAGCGAAGGCTCTTCGGCCATCTCGGTAAACACGCTCTGATTGGTCATGGAAGAGACGATGCCGGCGGCAGAGGTGGTGTTGTTCAGCACAGAAAGGCTGCTGTCCGGGAAGATCTGGCGCACGGTGCCGTCCTTGTTCTGGCGGTAGATCAGCGGTGCGATGCCGTAGGAATACTCGATGGAAGCAGCATCCTCCGAGATGGTGCACTCGTCGCTGTCCAGATATTTTTTCAGGGAGGCAAGGTCATTGACGGAGGAATTATCCTCGGTCAGCTGGCTCAGCAGTTCGCGCACCGTGACCATGCCTCCGGGGTGGAAGAAGCGCTGGTGGCGCCCACATTGGTGTTGTTGGCAACGGCGCTGGTGTAGCTTCCCGGGTCCAGCAGGGCGGCAAGGTCTACGCCGGTGGTCGAGATCTGCAGCGGATATTCCGAAAGGGTGGAGCGTTCCATCTCCTGGATATAATTGCTCACACCGGCCGAGAGCGAAAGGATGAGCGCAATGCCGATGATGCCGATGGAACCCGCAAATGCGGTGAGCAGGGTGCGGGTCTTTTTGGTGAGCAGGTTGTTGAAGCTCAGCGCGAGAGCGGTGAGCGGCGACATGGAAGAACGGCCCAGATTTTTGTGCACCGGCGGCACCTGAGCGGAATCATCCGGCGCAAACGGTGCGGTGTCCGATTGGATCACGCCGTCCCGCAGGCGGACGATGCGGGTAGCATACTGCTCTGCAAGCTCCGGGTTATGGGTGACCATGACCACAAGGCGGTCTTTGGCCACCTCCTTCAGCAGCTCCATCACCTGAATGCTGGTGTCGCTGTCCAGTGCGCCGGTCGGCTCGTCGGCCAGCAGGATGTCGGGGTTGTTGACCAGTGCGCGGGCAATGGCCACACGCTGCATCTGGCCGCCGGACATTTCGCTGGGGTGCTTGTGCAGCTGGTCGCCCAGACCTACCTGCTCCAGCGCCTTGGTGGCCCGGTTGCGGCGCTCGGCACCGGAAATGCCGGAGATGGTCAAGCGCCAGCTCCACATTGGAAAGCACGGTCTGGTGCGGGATGAGGTTATAGCTCTGGAACACAAAGCCAATGGTGTGGTTGCGGTAAGAGTCCCAGTCGCGGTCGGTATATTTTTGGTGGAGATGCCGTTGATGATCAGATCACCGCTGTCGTAGCGGTCCAGACCGCCAATGACGTTCAGCAGGGTGGTCTTACCGGAACCGCTGGGGCCGAGAATGGCGACGAATTCGTTGTCCCGCAGGTTCAGGCTGACATCATCCAGTGCTTTCTGCACCAGATCGCCGGTTTTGTATTCTTTCTTGATGTGGTTGAGTTGGAGCATGTGTGAGCCTTTCCGGCGCATCCTCGCAGGAACGCTGCCGCTGTACATTATAATAAACTGCCCGGATACAGGACCCGCAGCAAGGCGTTATACACTTCTATTTTACCGAAACAATATGAAAAAACTGTGTATATTTCAACATAAATTTTGACCGGACCGGTATTTTTGGCTTTTGAGGCAGAAAAACAGGAAAATAAAGGAAAAATTGACGTGGAGGTGAATTGCGTCGCCGTCGTGCTATTTTAATAGCGGAAGATCCTGATAAAACAGAAAAGCATCACAAAAGCAGAATTACACTGCCAATACGACGCAAAAATCTGCGATGAACCGCAAGCACAAAATAAAATGTGTCGTAGCACAGAAAAACACGACAAAAAAATGCAACGAATGTGATTTTGATGTTTTTAGACGCTTTTTCAGGATTGAACCAGCCCTCTCTGCTCTTTAAAATAAGATAAGAAAAACAAGGAATGCCTTGAAAACGTCGCAGGACCTTGTAGCAAGGGAGGAAAAATTATGGAACGTACATTTTCACCTATGATCCGTCAGTTTTCGGCAATCGACGGGTTGCAGAAAGCATATACGCTGGTATACTCAATGGATACAGGCAACGAAAACGGCTGTTGCCTGACGCTTTGCCGTACCGGGAACCGGCAGTACATGCAAAGCTGCTACATTGCAGCTGCGCCAGAGTTCTGCTACCGGATCCTGCGCTATCTGTGTGAGAATGGCGTCCAGCCGGAGATCTGGCAGGATGTGGTAGAAGAACTGACCGATACAGAACAGCTCAGGCAGAAAGGCGGCGCGTTGCGTGGAGAGTGAGCACACAGCAAAAACGCTGCAGATCGCCCTTGGAAGCTACGACCGCAAGGAGCTGCGGGTAGAAAAGAACTACCTGCAGGAGCAAAGCCCTGCGTTGGAGTGCACCTGCTTCCAGAACGGCGGCCGTCTGCTGGAACAGCTGCGTCAGGGCCGTCAGTTTGATGTTGTGATCCTCTGCAGCCAGCTGGAAGATATGAGCGGGCTGGAGTTTTTAATGAATATCCGCAGCATGGATCCCAAACCGAATGTTGTTCTGTTTGATGAGGCAGGCGGCAGAATACGAGTGCCATTTGTCTGGAATCGGGCGATGGATCTGCTATGTGGCCATGCCGAACTGAAGAACCTGCTGTGGGAGCTGTACCGCCTGCCGGGACGGCAGAGCCAGCGCATGGAACGCAAGTGTCAGGAACTGTACGAGGCTGGGGCATCCAGCTGCCGGACGTGAACTGCAGCTATCTTTCCTGTGCGGTGGGCGTGGTGTACGGCACCAGCCAGAAGCTGGCCATCCGCAAGGAGATCCTGCAGGCGGTGAGCGAGCAGTACGATGTGTCGGTCTCTGCTGTGGACAGCGGCATCCGGCGTATGATCGACCAGCTGGAAGCAAAGCCCTCGGCCAAGTGGCTGCGCTTCAAGGACGAAAGCGGATTTGCGGACGAGAAACCTACCACTGGTAAACTGATCTACACTGTCAAGAATTATCTTCAGCGTCAGAAGGACGACTGAGCATAAAACACAGGAGGCGCAAGGGTATGGAGCAGATGCGGCAGAACGAGGCGGGTGCACTGACCGCGCAGGCGATCCCGCAGAAGGATGTGGAACAGGCATGCTTCCATGCACTGGGCCTGATCGGACGCAATTGCGAATATCTGGACCAGCACCTTGCGCATGTGGGTGCCGACCAGCAGACCCGGCAGGCGGTGAACGATATCAGCGCTGCGTCGGCAAGGCTGGACCGCACTGTGAACGAAGTGATGTCGCTGCTGGATTTCTGCGCACCGAGGAAGACCCGCGGCTCTATCCGCTGGACCTGTGCCAGCTGCTGCAGCAGGTCGCCGCACAGGCCGATATGGTGCAGGCACAGCTTGGGGTGGAACTGACGCTGGACTATGGCGGCTGGACAGCCTGCCGGGTCATGGCGGACCGCAATAATGCAGAACTGCTGTGCCTGCATCTGCTCTCGAATGCCTTGCGGGCCTGCAGTGCGGGCGGCAAAGTGCGGCTGATGCTGCGCCGCAGCGAAAGCTTCTGGCAGCTGACGGTGATGGATAATGGCTGCGGCCTGCCGGAAGCAGGCGAGGATACATGGCTGGAGAACCGGCGCTGCTTTCTGGGCGGCGCAAAGCTGGGCCTGCTGCTCTGCCGCGAGTGCTGCCGCCGTATGGGCTGGGGCCTACGGGTGGAGCGCGCACCGGAAAAGGGCACACAGGCAGTGGTGACCATTCCGCTGTGCACCGACCGCATAACGGAGCCGACGGTAGAGCTGCATACGGGCGGCGATACAGCACAGGCACAGCAGCATCAGTACCAGTTGCGCAATATGCTGGTGCGGGAGTTGCGTACCATGCCGGAGCGCGGCGACCCGGACGAGCTGTGATGCATGCTGCATGATTGCATTATAATAATGAATAAGGACTGCTGCGGGGGAGATGCTCCTGTGCGGCAGTCCTTTTTTGTTGGCAAAGGTTAAAAAACTTTGCCGAGACACCGGTGCAGCCGCATAAAAAGCGACAAGTTCACAAAATGTTTAACTTTTTGAGCGGAAAATACTATTTTTTCTGTGTAAAATAAAGGACGCTGATTGATTGTGCCGCAAAATTGGATTATAATACATTTGTATGCGAATTGACAAAATGATTCGTTAACAAACTAATTTTTGGCAAAGAAATTGATTTTGCCGTCCACCGGGGGCTTTGCCTCCGGCATTTGTCCTTAGGAGGAAAAACAACGTGAGAGTAGGTCTTGACATCGGCAGTACCACCATCAAGTGCGTGGTGCTGGATGAACATGATGCGCTGCTGTATTCTACATACGAACGGCATTACAGCCATATTCTGGAAAAGGCGCAGGAGCTGCTGCGCCGCATCGATGCCGAGCAGCTGCACGGTCAGAAGGCGCTGCTGAGCATTTCCGGTTCGGCGGGCATGGGTCTGGCCGACAGCTGCGGCGTGCCCTTTGTGCAGGAGGTGTTCTCCACCCGCGTAGCGGTCAAGCGCTTTGTGCCTGCCACCGACTGCGTGATCGAGCTGGGCGGTGAGGATGCCAAGATCCTGTTTCTGACCAACGGTACCGAGGTGCGCATGAACGGCAGCTGTGCCGGCGGCACCGGTGCCTTCATCGACCAGATGGCCACCCTGCTGAAAATGGGTGCCGACGAGATGAACAAGGCAGCAGAGAACGCACAGCGCACCTACACCATTGCGTCCCGCTGCGGCGTGTTTGCCAAGAGCGACGTGCAGCCCCTGATCAATCAGGGCGCCCGCACCGAGGACATTGCTGCTAGCATTTATAAGGCTGTGGTCAACCAGACCATTGCAGGCCTTGCACAGGGCCGTCCCATCAAGGCAATATCCTGTATCTGGGCGGCCCGCTCACCTTCAGCAGCGTGCTGCGCAAGAGCTTTGACGAGGCGCTGAACGTGACCGGCATCTGCCCGGAGAACAGCCTGCTGTATGTGGCACTGGCGCTGCCTCTATGCCGACAAGGCTTTTGTTCTGTCTGAGGTGGCCGATGCGCTGGATCAGTATGCTGCCACTGCCACCTACGCCAGCGAGCCGCCGCTGTTCGCCAGCAAGGAGGAGTATGAGGCCTTCCATGCCCGCCACATGTCCCACAGTGTGCCGCGTGTGCCGTTCAGCGCGCAGTGCGGCCCGGTGCATATCGGCATCGACTCCGGCTCCACCACCGTCAAGCTGGTGGTGGTGGACGAGAAGAGCCAGATCCTTTACACCAACTATCAGCCGAATCTGGGCAACCCGCTGCCCCTCATCCGGGAACAGCTGCTGAAAATTTACAAGGAGCACCCGGGCCTGCAGGTGGTCAGCGTGACCACCACCGGCTACGGCGAAGAGCTGGTGAAGAACGCATTCCGCTGCGATTACGGTCTGGTGGAAACGGTGGCGCACTTTACCGCTGCAAAATACTTATGCCGGATGTGGATTTCATCATCGACATCGGCGGTCAGGATATGAAGTGCTTCAAGATCGAAGATGGTGCCATCAGCAACATCTTCCTGAACGAAGCATGTTCCTCCGGCTGTGGCAGTTTTTGCAGACCTTTGCACAGGCACTGGGCTACGATGTGAAGAAATTTGCAAGCCTTGGCCTGTTCGCAGACCGCCCGGTGGATCTGGGCAGCCGCTGCACCGTGTTCATGAACAGCTCGGTCAAGCAGGCCCAGAAGGACGGCGCCAGCATCGAGAACATCTCGGCAGGCCTGTCCATCAGCGTGGTCAAGAACGCACTGTACAAGGTCATCCGCGCTTCCAGCCCGGAAGAGCTGGGCCGCAAGATCGTGGTGCAGGGCGGTACCTTTTATAATGAAGCCGTGCTGCGCGCCTTTGAAAAGAGATGGGCGTGGAGGTCATCCGCCCGGACATTGCCGGCTTGATGGGCGCTTACGGTGCGGCTCTGTTCGGCCTGCGCCAGAGCCAGAAGGCCCACAAGACTGCTTCTGCAATGATGAACGAGCAGGAGCTGGAAGCCTTTGCACAGAAGGTGGTCAGCGTCAAGTGCGGCGGCTGCGGCAACCACTGCCAGCTCACAGTCAACACCTTTGCGGATGGCCGCAAGTACATCTCCGGCAACCGCTGCGACAAGCCCGTGACCGGCAAGAGCGCCGACGACAGCCTGAACCTCTACGCCTACAAGCAGCAGCTGCTGGCCGAGTATAAGCCGGTGCCCGGCAGCCGCGGCTCCATCGGCATCCCGCTGTGTCTGGGCTTCTACGAGCTGCTGCCCTTCTGGTGGGCGTTCTGGACAAAGCTTGGCTTTGCCGTGCACACCAGCCCGGTGTCCAGCCGCGGCCTGTACCTCGCCGGTCAGGCTACTATCCCCAGCGATACCGCCTGCTTCCCGGCAAAGCTGAGCCACGGCCACATCAAGCCCTGAGCCAGATGCAGCTGGACGCTATTTTCTACCCCTGCCTGACCTACAATGTGGACGAGGGCCTGGGCGACAACCACTATAACTGCCCGGTGGTGGCCTACTACCCGAGGTTCTGGCAGGCAACTGCCCGGAGCTGGAGGGCACCAAGTTCATCTATGACTATGTGGGCATCCACCGCCCTAAGGACTTTGTGCACAAGATGGCAAAGAACATCCTGCCCAAGTACTTCGGCGGCATCTCTGAAAAAGAGGTGCAGGCCGCAGCAGATGCCGCCTATGCGGAATACGAGTCCCACATGGCAAAGATCCGCGTGAAGGGCAGCGAGATCATCGATGAAGCCCGCCGTCAGGGCAAGCGCATCATCGTGCTGGCAGGCCGCCCCTACCATGTGGACCCCGAGGTGAACCACGGCATCGACCGCCTCATCACCCGCCACGGTGCTGCCGTTGTTACCGAGGACAGCATTTCCAACCGGGTGCAGAAGTTCCCCACCAGTGTGCTGAACCAGTGGACCTACCACAGCCGCCTGTATGCCGCCGCCAAGTACTGCACCACCCAGAAAGATATGGATCTGGTGCAGCTGGTGTCCTTCGGCTGCGGCGTGGATGCCATCACCACCGACGAGACCCGCGAAATTCTGCAGGAGGGCGGCAAGCTCTACACCCAGCTCAAGATCGACGAGATCACCAATCTGGGTGCCGTGAATATCCGCCTGCGCAGTCTGTTTGCTGCGCTGGACGAGCGCGACGAGGTGGCCGCAGAAAAGGCAGAATAAAATAGAGATAGAGCAAAAAGCTTTTTAAGAAAGCAACATAGGAGGAACCTATGGAATACAATTATCCCAAATTTACTCCGGAGATGAAGAAGACCCATACCATCCTCATCCCCAACATGGCCATTACCCAGTTCCGCCTGCTGGAGTACGCTCTGCGTTACGACGGCTACAAGTGCGAAATTCTGGGCAACTGCGGCAGTGCTGTGCACAGCTGGGCCTGAAATACGTCCACAACGACACCTGCTACCCGGCTCTGCTGGTCATCGGTCAGTTTCTGGACGCACTGAACAGCGGCAAGTATGATCTGGACCACACCGCCCTGCTCATCACCCAGACCGGCGGCGGCTGCCGTGCCTCCAACTACATTCATCTGCTGCGCAAGGCACTGGTCAAGGCGGGCTATCCGCAGATTCCGGTGGCCAGCCTGAACTTCTCGGGTCTGGAAAAGGACAGCGGCTTCCAGATGACCCTGCCGCTGGCCCGCCGTGCGCTGGCCTGCATCTTCTACGGCGATATGCTGTGCGCTTTGCGCAATCAGGTGGCACCTTATGAGAACGAGAAGGGGGCTGCCGATAAGATGGTAGACCTGTGGGTGGAACGCTTGGGCCGCGTGCTGCTGGCAGGCAAGGGCTACACCTCCAAGGAGATGAAGCACACCTTCCCCCTCATCGCAAAGGACTTTGCTGCCATCCCCGTTACCCGGGTGCCCAAGGTCAAGGTGGGCGTGGTCGGTGAGATCTACGTCAAGTACAGCCCGCTGGGCAACAATGACCTGCAGAAGTTCCTCGAAAGTCAGGACTGTGAGGTGAACTTCCCGGGCCTGATGGGCTTTGTGCAGTACTGCGCCTTCAACATG
>ENA-OQDF01000199-OQDF01000199.1-human-gut-metagenome-genome-assembly--contig:-NODE-199-length-23113-cov-2.404507_pt1 | contig 23113 bp, 31 predicted proteins | sample MGYA00242769_ERZ504597 | MGnify/ENA primary metagenome ERZ504597 (study PRJEB26092, sample SAMD00036305) | human gut metagenome | host: Homo sapiens | study: EMG produced TPA metagenomics assembly of...
CACCGTATGCGGAAACTGAATCCACCGGCCGTCACATCCTTAAGTTCATATCCCTTTGCTCTTAAGAACTTCACATCCCTCGCAAGCGTTGCACTGTCGCAGCTACATACACGACTTTCTCCGGCTGCATATCCACGATCGTCTGAAGCAGGGATTCCTCACAGCCCTTTCTCGGCGGATCGACCACGATCACATCAGCGTGCGCCGTCTCTCCGTTATGTGTCTTTTCATATTCTTTATAATATTCCGGCAGAACTTCTTCTGCCTTGCCTACATAGAATTCCGCATTCGTAATGTTATTAATCTTCGCATTATTCTTTGCATCGTCAATGGCCTGAGGTATAATCTCTACACCATATACCTGCTTTGCTTTCTTCGCAAGGAACAGGGAAATGGTTCCGATTCCGCAGTACAGATCCCACACTGTCTCATTGCCTGTAAGACCTGCATAGTCCAGTGCCAATCTGTATAACTTCTCTGTCTGGACCGGATTCACCTGGTAAAACGACAGAGGGGAAATCTGATACTTGATCTCACCGATATAGTCTGTGATGAACTCTTGCCCCACAGAAGGCGGATCGTATCGCCCATGATCACATTCGTCTTCGCCGTATTCGAGCTGAGTGTGATGCTTGTCATGCCCGGAATCTGTCGGAGACGTCCGACCAGATCATGGCAGTGCGGAATGGTCTTTCCATTGATGACCAGACACACCATGATCTCATCCGTTTTAAATCCGTAACGGAGCAACACATGGCGCACCAGTCCCTTATGTTTCACTTCATCGTATGCCGGAATTTCAAATTCTTCCATAAAATCCAGGATACAGTTCAAGATCTCTTCATTCACTTCCACACCAAGTACACAGTCTGTATTCCCAATAATGCTGTGTGTTCTGCCGGCATAGAATCCGGCGGTCACTCTGCCGTCTTTGTCTGTCCCAATCGGAAACTGTGCCTTATTACGGTAGCGGAACGGCTGCATTCCTTCCTCGTCCATGCCGACAACCGGATGCATGATCTGATCCAGAAGTTCACCCGGAACTTCTCCGATCCGCTCCAGATTGCCGCGTACCTTAGATTCTTTAAATGCAAGCTGTGCCGGGTACTTCATCTCCTGTATCTGACATCCACCGCATTTTCTCGCCATCGGACAGACCACTTTCTCTACGCGGTCTTTCCGACGGAGTCAGGACATTCATCAGGCGGGCATAGCGTAATTCTTCTTGGCTTTCATGACCTTTGCCTCTACAACATCCCCTATAATGGTATCTTTGATGAACAGTGTATACCCGTCCACCTTGCCGATGCCTTCTCCTCCGACTCCGATATCTTCAATTTTAACCTTTACTAATTCATTCTTCTGCATCATTAAATAACTGTCTTTCTGATATTTGATTCAAACAGGCGGTTATATCCCAGCCAGTCATTACCTTTTTTATCTTTGAATAACTCTGTCAGGGTCTGCATCTTCGCATCTGCATTGTCAGCAAGATTCAGAGCCATCGCCTCGGCAAGTGCCGGTTTCTTCGGGGAACCGTATTCCAGTTCTCCATGATGTGCAACGATACAGTGTTTTAATTCGTTCGCAAGTTTCTCCGGAAAATCCGGAATATTGCGGACTGCATCTCCGATCATCTCCACACCGATCACGATATGTCCCAGAAGCTGTCCTTCGTCTGTGTAATCATTTTCCGGGAAAGATGACAGTTCCTTCGTCTTTCCGATATCGTGACAGATTGCCGCCGTGAAAAGCAGATCCTTATTCAGGATCGGATATGCCCCTGCCATGTAATCGCAGAACTTCACAACACTCAGTGTATGTTCCAGAAGTCCTCCGGCAAACCCGTGATGTACCGTCTTCGCTGCCGAATGTCCCTTGAAATTACGGATAAATGTCTCGTCTTTTATAAAATAATGATCCAGTACTTGTCTCAGATACTGATTGTCTACTTTCTTAATGTATCCAAGCAGTTCCTCATACATGCCATCTGTACTTTTCTCTGTTGTCGGCATATAATCGGCCGCGATGTATTCGCCTTCCTGCACCTTTCTGATCTGCTTGATATTCATCTGCAGATTATTGTTATAGCTGATGATCTCACCATATACCTCAATGAAATCCAACTCGTCATAGTCTGCGATCCCACCGGAATTCGGATCCCATACTTTTCCGTCCAGTGTTCCGGTCTTATCCTGAAGGATCAGATTATCATACGGTCTTCCGTTTCTGGTCTCCGCCGAACGCTTTCCTTTACACAAATATACATTTCTGATCGTTTCCCCTTCGTGAAGGGTATTGATATATCTCATCTTATTTCCTCTTTCTATATTCTATATCTTTATTTTACAACTGTCCCGGCACCAAAACATCCAGTCCGGCAGACTACTCCTTACTTCCGACTGTCACGTCAAAGGAAATGTCCACATAACCACCGGATCCCTGTCTCTGTCCTTTGAGTCTGATCTTACTGCCGCTTTTCTGGTCCCGCAGTACACTCTGGTAGGCTGATAGTGATGTTATCTTCTTCCCTGCTGCCTCCGTAATGATATCTCCACTCTGGATCCCTGCTGCCATTGCCGGTGAATCCGTCTCTACAGTCCGGACATACACGCCTTCGGGAATTCCCTGCGCTTCGATCTCTGCCGTCACATCCAGTCCACGGATGCCGATATATGGCACCGCCTGACCGTTGGATAACAGTTCAATCTCTGATTTCAATCCTGAGATTCCATAACCGGTCACCAGTTCTTTGCTGCTGTTTCCGGATATGCCCTGGTCAACAATTCCAACCACTTCGCCCGACAGGTTGATGATCACACCTGTCCCGTCCTCTGCCGCACCAATGTCTGTACAAAGAAGCGGATAACTTCCGTCATCACCGTCCAGTTCATTTCTGCTGCTCGCAATCGTTCCGAATCCAACCGCTCCCGCATAACCGAACGGTTTCCGAGAACCACCGCAGCATCTCCTTTCTGTACCGAACCGGAACTGCCAAGAGTTGCAATACTGATCTGCTGCCATGTTGACTGCGCGATGCTGCTTTTGGCTACAGCATAGATCGCAAATCCAAGACTTTCATCCTTCTTCTTCACAGAAGCCTGCTTCGTTGTCCCATCCGCGAATCTGATATGGATCTCTTTTGTATCTCTTAATATAGAAGTCTTTCCGTATATCAGAAGTTCCTGTCCATTATCCGCAATGATCAGTCCGGACACACTGTTCTTATTATCATAAGATTCTTCCGTCCAGTCCTGCTCTCCCGAGATACCGATGACCTCAACTACCGATTTGCGGCTTCGGATGCTACTGAATTCATTGCTTTCTGAAGTTCTCTGTAACTGTCAAAGCCAAGCGTCTGTACTGTACTGTCATTGCCGGTATCTGCAGCGGTTTCATCCGACTTTTCTTCCTCTTTTTCTTCCGGTATTACAACTTCCTGTGAATCTCCGGGAAACTTTTCATCAAGCCATGGCCTGAGCGCAGAAAAACTAATGCAGGCACACACACCGAACGCCACTCCAAGTCCTGCGATCCGAAGCAGATCTTTACGGTACTTTTCCCGCGGCTGTTCTCATCTTTGATTGTTTCCTGCATAAATAAATACTCTGATTTTTCAGTTTTATTTCCAGGTTCGCCCTGTTCATTTTTCAGATGTTTCTGCTCATCCATCAGCTCTTCCGTCTCCTTTACAATCCTTTTTATAGTATACCGTATGGAATGGGAATGTTCAATATTATCCTTTTCTTTATAGCGCAAATAAGGTAGAATAGTTACTGACCAGAATTACTGTACATACAGTAACATAGAATAGATCCAGGTGAAAAACATGAATAAAAACATTAACGAAATTAGAATATCATAAAATTATTGACATCTTAACAGAACAGGCAACCTCTTTCGGCGGCAAAGAACGCTGCAAGAGATTGAAACCCATGACCTCTCTTCCGGATATCAATACTGCACAGGAACAGACTGCCGCCGCATTTACCCGTATCATCAGGAAGGGGCGCCCTTCTTTCGGAAGCTGCAACCCAGTCGGGGAATCTTTAAAGCGTCTGGAAGTCGGTGCAGCTCTTGGAAGCGGGGAACTCCTGCGCATCTGTAAGCTTTTGGAAAATGCAGGGCAGATCAAAGCCTACGGCCGTCATGAGACTGTAGACGATGCGGAAGATTGTCTGGATATATTTTTCCAGCAGATTGAGCCGCTGACACTGATCAGCACCGAGATACGCAGATGTATCATTGACGAAGATGAGATCAGCGATGATGCCAGCAGCACTCTGAAGCAGATCCGCCGCTCCATGAACCAGATCAACGATAAAGTACATTCTACCTTATCTTCTCTGGTCAATGGTTCACTCCGCACCTATCTGCAGGATTCGATCATCACAATGCGCGGGGACCGCTACTGTATCCCGGTCAAAGCCGAATACCGAAGCCAGGTATCCGGTCTGATCCACGATCAGTCTGCCACGGGCTCTACCCTGTTCATCGAGCCGATGTCTGTTGTAAAACTGAACAATGACCTGAAAGAACTTACGGCAAAGAGCAGGAAGAGATACAGATAATCCTTGCACGCTTAAGTGCCGATGTCGCAGAATATACAGAGTCCATCCGCACCGACTATAAAATCATGACGGAACTGGACTTCATTTTCGCAAGAGGGAACCTTGCAATTCTTATGAACGCAAGTAAGCCTGTCTTCAATACAAAGGGAAAAATCCATATCCGTGAAGGACGTCATCCTCTGTTAGATAAGAAGAAAGTCGTTCCGATCACCGTCACTCTCGGTGACACTTTCGACCTTCTGATCGTAACCGGACCAAACACCGGCGGTAAGACTGTTTCCTTAAAAACGGTCGGATTATTTACCCTGATGGGACAGGCGGGACTTCATATTCCTGCACTGGACCGTTCGGAGCTTGCTCTTTTTGAAAATGTATATGCGATATCGGGGATGAACAAAGTATTGAGCAGAGCCTCAGTACCTTCTCCTCTCACATGACGAACATCGTCTCATTCTTAAAACATGTAGATGAACATTCTCTGGTGCTGTTCGATGAGCTGAACGCAGGAACCGACCCTACTGAAGGTGCCGCTCTCGCGATCGCCATCTTAAGCTATCTCCATCAGCGAGGTATCCGCACCATGGCAACCACTCACTACAGTGAGCTGAAAGTCTTCGCCCTTTCCACACCAGGTGTTGAGAATGCCTGTTGTGAATTTGATGTCGAGACGCTCAGTCCGACTTACCGTCTTCTGATCGGTATCCCGGGAAAGAGTAATGCGTTTGCCATCGCAGGAAAGCTTGGCCTTCCTGATTACATCATCGATGATGCCAGAACACACCTGACCGAACAGGATGAATCCTTCGAAGACTTGTTAACCGATCTCGAGACAAGTAAGCGTACTATCCGGAAAGAACAGGAAGAAATCGAGCACTACAAACGTGAGCTGGAACGTCTCGAAGAAGAGACCCGGCAGAAACGTGACAAATTAGAAGAACAGCGCGACCGCATCATCCGTGAAGCCAATGAAAAAGCGCATGAGATTCTGGCCGATGCCAAGGAAACCGCCGATGAGACGATGCGTAACTTCCACAAGTTCGGCAAGGCAAATATTTCCGTTGCGAGATGGAAAAAGAACGTGAACGTCTCCGTAAGAAAATGAATGCCACACAGAATTCCATGAAGACGGATGCGAAAAAACCGAAAAAGACTTACAAAGCCAGTGATTTCAAGTTGGGTGAATCTGTCAAAGTACTCAGCATGAACCTGACCGGATCTGTCACTTCACTTCCGGATGCCAAAGGGAATGTCACCGTGCAGATGGGAATCTTGCGCTCCACAGTCAACATTTCTGATCTGGAGATCATCGACGAAGCGCCGGCATATTCATTTGCCGGAAGAACTCGTCAGACCGGCAAAGGTAAAGTTAAAATGGGCAAATCCCTTGCGATCAGTCCGGAGATCAATCTTCTTGGAAAAACGGTCGATGAGGCGGTGGCCGAACTGGATAAGTATCTGGATGATGCATCGCTTGCACATCTCAGTTCCGTAAGAATCGTTCACGGAAAAGGTACCGGGGCCTTAAGAGCCGGCATCCACAAATATCTGAAGCGGCAGAAACATGTCAAATCATTCCGTCTTGGGGCTTTCGGCGAGGGTGATGCAGGCGTAACCATTGCCGAACTGAAATAAAACAAAAAAAAATGCATCTGCATATGGGAGGCGTATACATCTATGAACAAACAGAAAATACTGATCGTCGATGACGATGAAAATATTGCCGAACTGGTCTCTTTATATCTGGCAAAAGAATGCTTTGATACCATGATGGTCCACGACGGCGAACGGGCACTGGTTGCCTTTGATACTTACAAACCGAATCTGGTTCTTTTAGATCTTATGCTGCCTGGTATTGATGGATATCAGGTCTGTCGTGAGATCCGCACCAGATCCAACACCCCGATCATCATGCTCTCAGCCAAAGGCGAAGTATTCGACAAGGTACTTGGTCTTGAACTCGGCGCAGATGATTATATTATGAAACCCTTCGATGCCAAAGAGCTTGTTGCCCGCGTAAAAGCTGTTTTACGCCGCTATCAGGTTGGTTCAAAACCTGAGACCCCTCAGGCAGATAAGGGAAAATGTGTCGAATATCCGGGAATCGAGATCAATCTGACTAATTATTCTGTCATTGTCGACGGACATACCGTTGAGATGCCGCCGAAGGAACTGGAACTTCTTTATTTCCTCGCATCTTCTCCAAATCAGGTCTTTACCAGAGAGCAGCTTCTGGATCAGATCTGGGGTTACGAATACATCGGCGATACCCGTACCGTAGACGTGCATATCAAACGTCTCCGCGAGAAGATCAAGGATCATAACGGCTGGAGTCTCAGCACCGTATGGGGAATCGGTTATAAATTGAAGTAAAATAACAGTGGGTAGATATCATGAAAAGTACATTATATTTAAAATTCATATTTATCTATATCATATTCGGATTCTTAAGCCTTTTTACAGCCGCAACGCTGACAGAGAATCTGGTCCGTACACCGATCTTTAACCGTGTAAGTAACAGCATGTACCGGGAAGCTACGATGGTTGCCACCAACTATCTTCCCGGTTATTTTTCCGGTGAATTGCAGGAATCCGATACACAGATGATCTTATCCGGAATTGAGACCCAGCTGGATGCCGCAGTCTGGTTCGTTTCCAGGGACGGAAACATGATCGCCTCCGCTCATTCCAGTGAGTACCCATCCGCTCCGGATACAATCAAGGATTTCGATCCTGCCGAATCCGGAAGCGACCGTTCACAGACCGGTGATTATCACGGATATTTCGACAATGATGTCATCACTGTGACCGTTCCGGTAACTTACGGGTATTTTCCAAAAGGTTATCTGATGATCCATCAGTACACCACCGTTGTTGATACTATGACGGATATATTAATGCGTGGAGTGTATATCACATTCATCGTGATCTTCCTGCTCTCGTTCATTATCCTGCTGGCATTCCATTTCCTTGTCTATCGTCCGCTTCACAAGATTACCGAAGCTGCAACACAGTATGCTTCCGGCAATCTGGAGTATGAGATTCCTGTCACGACCGAAGACGAGATGGGTTATCTGTCCGCATCACTGAACTATATGTCTTCACAGCTTCGAGATATGGAAGATTACCAGAAGAAATTTGTGGCAAATGTATCCCACGATTTTCGTTCTCCACTTACTTCTATCAAAGGGTATATAGAAGCTATGACAGACGGAACTATCCCGCCTGAACTACACGAGAAGTACCTGAAGATTATCTTATTTGAAACGGAACGTCTGACAGACCTGACACATGATCTGCTGACATTAAATGAATTCGACACCAATCACCTGCTTCTCAACCGGGAAGTATTCGATATCCACGAGATGATCAAACATGTGGCGGCATCCTTCGAGGGAGTCTGCACCCAGAAGAAAATCTCTATTGAACTGGTCTTCGCAACAAAGCATCTGAATGTAAATGCCGACAAACGTAAATCCAGCAAGTCTTATACAACCTGCTGGACAATGCCATTAAATTCAGCGATCCGGATTCTATTATTACCATCGAAACAACAGACCGCGGTGAAAAAGTATATACAGCAGTCAAAGATAATGGGATCGGAATTCCAAGGGCGGCACTCGGAAAAATCTGGGAACGTTTTTACAAAAGTGATCTCTCCGCGGGAAGGATAAGAAAGGCACCGGTCTTGGACTTGCGATCGTGAAAGAAGCGGTGCAGGCACATGGTGAGAACATCACTGTAGTGAGTACGGAAGGAGTAGGAACAGAGTTTCATTTTCACTTCCGAAAGCTGCAGGTTAATGTGACAGGGAATGTTTCCTGATCTCCATAAAAAGAAAGTCACTTCTGCTCATATTCACAGAAATGACTTTCTTTTTATTTTGTATAGAGTATCTTCTGCACTTCATCCGTCTTCAGATTCTCTTTTGTCACCCAGGTATATCCGGTATTCACTACAGCTTCATTTCCCATATCAAGAGAAGCTCTTGCCGCAGCCACCACGTTGCGTATCCCATGCCGAATGGATTCTGCACGATCAATCCATCAACCGTACCGTCTTTCAGATCCTGGATCTCATCATCATTGGCATCAAAACCGATCACTTTTACTTTTTCTCCATTTTATTTCTTTCCAGTCCATCAACTGCCAGTTTCACAGAATCACTGTTTGCCGCAAAGCAGCCGGTGATATTCGGATGTTTGACAAGGATGTAATCGACTACCTGGTCTTCTGTAATACTGTCTGCAGCCACTATATCTTCTCCGGTAAGCTGTCCATCCGGAAGTTCACTGTCTTTTGGACGGTAAGTTCCGGCATTGATCTCGTCAGATACTGTCTTCTGCATATTGCTCAATTCATCCATGTGATATACATTTACCACAGAAATATTCGGGTGATTTGCTGTCAGTTCATCCGTCACAGCTTTTTCTCTCTGAAGAGCAGCCTGTGATTTCGAATCCTGAATGAACAGAACTGCTTCCCCGCTGTCTCCCATCTCTTCTGCCAGCCTCTGTGCTGCTTCTGTTCCTGCAGCTACATTGTCCGTCGATACATCCGCAGCCACTCCCTGATAATCAGATCCGGAATCAAACGTAACAACCGGAATCTCGCTGTCTGTTGCGAGATCAAACTGTACCTGGCAAGCCTGCAGATCTACAATCGAGATTCCGACCGCAACCGGATATCTGTCCAATTCTTCATCCAGAAGGTTCACCTGATCATCCACATTATCTGCTTTATCCGGTGCATTATACGTTACTTTTATCTTGTCTTTTCCTGTATATCCAAGACTTGCATTCAGATCCTCTGCAGCCTGTGTCACGCCTTTCTTTACTTCGTCCCAATACTGCGTACCATTCGCCTTTCCTATAATAGAAATGTAGTCTCCCTTTTCAGCTTCAGTCCGTTTGTATTATTATAAGCCGCCGGACTGATCAGTCTAATTTGCCCTGATATTCCTTCTCTTCTGTCTTGGTTGTATTCTTCTCTGCTTCAATCTTCTTCTCTTCATCCGTTGCTTTCGGTGTCTGCTGACATCCGCATACAAGCAGTGCCGTACCAAGCAGCATAGCAATGATTCGATTTCTTTTCATTTTCCTCTCTCCTATATCCGGTATCATTTCTACCTGTATTATATTCTACTCCTATTTTCACTTCTATTTTTCTTATACTTCATCAGCATTCTATACTATACACCAAAACGGTGAAAATTTGTTGAATTTTTTATTGAAATTTTTCTTAATTTTAACCGGGATTTACCCAAAATTCAAAAGAACATCTCTTTTCACCACCGAATATGCTTTTTCACAACAGTATCTGCTAACGCAAGTTAGTTATGACTAAACTTTTATGTATTCCAAAAAACATGTAATTTACTTGTTTATTTCAGCTTTTTGTATTATGATATGGACAGAGACAACGAATTGGTTTATGTCTAGAATTTAAACTCAAAGGAGGGTATAATACTATGGCACACGTAATTGGTGATGAATGTGTAAGCTGTGGATCTTGCGAAGCTGAATGTCCAGTAGGAGCTATTTCTCAGGGAGCAGAGCATTATGAAATTGATGCTGACGCTTGTGTAGATTGTGGAGCATGTGCAGCTCAGTGTCCAGTAGGAGCTATTTCTGAAGGCTAATCATTCGAAATAAGAAGCATATACAAAGAACCTGCCAACAGCAGGTTCTTTTGCATATTCAGGCAAACTCATGCGCAGTATTTATGTACTGCGCATTTTTCAACATTTTTGTTTCCCTCGACGGATTCTGACGAAATCGGTGCTTTCCCCTGTGCTATGATACATTTACCCATAAGGGACAAGTATTATAATATAAGGGGGTATCTAATGTGGGAAATCATACCAATGCTTTGAATACTTTAGAACAAATCAAACGCGAGACCAAAGATGATGCCAGACTATATGCATGTATCAGGGATCTCTACGAACAGGGTGTCTCCCTTTCCGATCTCAAAGCCCTGATCCCGGATATCAGACGGACCAGGGAACAGCTTCAGTTAAAACGCATGCTGCAGAATAACAACGAAGTGCTTCTCAACATGTTCAGCCAGGAGATGACATTTCTTCTGGATGCAAAAGAACGCCAGGAAGAGCTGGAATTCAAAAACTGGACCAGCTGATCCGCCAGCAGCAATCCTTCCGGAAAGCTTCGGCCGATGCCGGTCCAGTAAAAAACTAAAACGAATCTTCCTGTCTGCTTAGGTTCGCAAACTTTGTGTACTCACCTAACCAGGCCAGATTAACGGTCCCTACCGGACCGTTTCTTTGTTTTGCGATAATGATTTCTGCCTGTTTTTTGAACTCTGAATCTTTGTTATAGTATTCATCCCTGTAGATAAACATTACCACATCCGCATCCTGCTCAATGGCTCCGGATTCACGGAGATCAGAAAGCATCGGCCGCTTGTCCGGCCGGCTTTCTACCGCACGGCTTAACTGTGACAGCGATACAACCGGCACATTCAGCTCTCTGGCAAGTCCCTTTAACTGACGGGAAATGTCTGAGACTTCCTGCTGTCTGGATTCGGAACTCTTTCCTACACTTCCGGTCATTAACTGTAAGTAATCGATGATGATGATATCCAGTCCGTGCTCCAGCTTGTATTTCCTGCACTTTGATCTTAATTCCGAGATGGAGATACCCGGTGTATCATCAATGATCAGTTTCGACTGACCGATCACACCTGCTCCTTCAATCAGTTTCTCCCAGTCGGAATCTTTCATATTACCGGTTCTGAGTGACTGTGCATCTACCTGTGATTCCAGTGAGAACAGTCGGTTTACCAGTTGTTCCTTTGACATCTCAAGACTGAAGATGGCAACCGCTTTATTCTTCTTGAACGCCATATACTGTGCGATGTTCAGGACAAATGCCGTCTTACCCATGGACGGACGCGCTGCGATCAGGATGAAATCCGACGGCTGGAAGCCGGACAGTTTATAATCCAGATCGATGAATCCGGTCGGGATTCCTGTAACGGTTCCCTTACTCTTAGATGCCTTTTCAATCCTATCCAGCGCATTCAAGACCACCTGCTTGATTGGAACATATTCGCCGGTCGTTCGTCTCTGTAATAACTGGAACATGGATTTCTCGGTCTGCTCCATGATAGACTCCAGAGGTTCTTTTCCGGCATAGCACATATTTTCAATCTCTTCATTCAATTTGATCATCTTACGCATCACAGATTTGTCTGCCACGATCTGTGCATAATATTTCACATTCGCAGAAGTCGGCACTGCTGTCACCAGGTCTCTGACAAATTCCAGACTGGCAATCTCTGCCGGTACATCTTTTTCCTTCAGTCGTTCCTGCAAAGTAATCAGATCGACCGGTTTTCCTTCATTGAACAGTTCGATCATCGAATCAAAGATCACTCCATATGACGCCTGATAAAATCATCACCACTGATGATTTCTCCTGCAGTGGTGATGGCATCTTTATCCATAAGCATGGCGCCGACAACAGACTGTTCTGCTTCGATGCTGTGTGGCATGACTCGTTTGATGAGTGCTTCTTCCACGCCTGAATTCCTCCTATGCTTCTTCTTTTACAACAACTTTCAGCTCAGCCGTTACCTTTGGATGCAGCTTAACCGGAACCGTATGTGTTCCCAGTGTTCTGATCGCTTCTTTTAACTGAACTTCTTCTTATCAATTGTAAGATCCATCTGTTTTTTGACTTCTTCTGCAATCTCCTTTGAAGATACAGAGCCGAACGCTCTGCCGCCTTCACCCATCTTGATCGCAACTTCAATCTTTCCTGCTTCGATCTTTCCGCCAAGTTCCTGGGCATCTTCATACTGCTGCTGAGCGATCTTGTCATCGTTCGCTTTCTTTAATTTCAGGTCATTTAAATTCTTTCCGTTAGCTTCTACACCTTTATTTTTCTTTAAGATGAAGTTTCTTGCGTATCCGTCGCTGACGTTTACGATCTCTCCCTTTTTACCAAGTGACTTTACGTCTTCTGTCAAAATAACTTTCATTACAAGTCTCCTCCTTCTATCATTTCGTCAATCACCTGTTTTAAGCAGCTACCGCTTCATCCATATCAGTATGGTTAAACTGTGCACCTGAAGCGTTCATATGACCGCCTCCGCCCAGACGTTCCATGATGATCTGTACGTTAACTTCATCGATCGAACGTGCGCTGACGTATATTCTTCCATTATATTCTGTTAATACAAATGATGCCTTGATCGCACTGATGTCCAATAATTCATTTGCCGCCTGTGCCCCGATGATCGTCGGCTTTCAATGTGAAGATCCACACCCCTTGCAATGGCAATTTGTTACGGTACACTTCTGCACTGCTGATGATCTCCGCTTTTGCCCTGTAAGATTCCATATCGTCACGGAACAACTTTCTTACCAGCGTAATATCTGCACCGGACCTTCTCAGGAATGCTGCCGCTTCAAAAGTACGGACTCCGGTACTGTTCACAAAGTTGTTGGTATCGATCATGATGCCGGCATACAGCTGCTCGCCTCAATCTTCGGATCTTGATCCCATCTACAATATACTGCAATACCTCTGATACCATCTCACAAGCCGATGAGGCATATGGCTCAATATAAGATAACAGCGCATTATCAATATTGTCACTGCTCTGTCTGTGATGATCCAATACCACGATCGTCTTCGTTGTCTTCAGAAGGTCCTCACACTCTGTCATCATCGGACGGTTCGTATCTACAACGACTACCATTGAATTCTCGTCTGCCATATTCATCGCCTGTGACGATGTCAAAAACAGATCATCCGGGTAAGCCGGATCTTGTTCGAATAATTCATATAAAGGCCTGAGCGATGCTGACACTTCATTGATCACAATATAAGCACGTTTCTCCAGTGCCAGTGCCGCACGATAGATTCCCATTGCCGCACCGAACGCATCCACATCTGTCAGCTTATGCCCCATAACGAATATCTTATCTTTGACCGTGATAAATTCACGCAGTGCCTCGGCTTTTACACGCGCCTTTACACGGGTGTTCTTCGCTGTCTGTTCTCGCTTTCCGCCATAATAGGTAACACCGTGACAGTCCTTGATCACAGCCTGGTCGCCGCCTCTTGCAAGTGCGAGATCGATCGCTACACGCGCATAGTTATAACTCTGTGCATAAGAATCGGAACTCAGTCCCAGACCGATACTAAGTGTTGCCGGAATCCCATTTCCGATATTTACGGACTTTACATCATCCAGCAGGGAGAACTTATCTTCTTCCAGCTGTTTAAAATAAGACTTTCGGATGATAATGAAATACTTATCATTCTCCAGCTTCTTGACGATTCCGTCAACTTTTGCAATATACTGATTGATCTTACGGTCTACCAGAGCCATCAGAAGTGACTGTCTGACCTCTTCCACACTGTCGATCACTTCATCGTAGTTATCAATGTATACCAGGCCTGCAACCATTCTCTGTTCTTCATTTTCCCTAATCGTACGGTTCAGTTCTGTAACATCCTGAAGATATACCGCAATGAAATATTCCTTCTCCTTTGGCAATTCCATAAGCTGTTCCGTATCGCTGAATCCCTCTACCGATACTCTGCGCAGTTCTGCCTGGTATTCCTTATCATCATAATATACTTCCATCGTGACCTTCTGCTGATCCTCTTTGGAAATATACTCCGGTTCAATTCCGGAATGTATTTACTGATGTAAGCTTCTCCTTTGGCTTTCCGCCCAGAATTGCTTCGAATTCGTCATTCATCCAGACTGCTTTCCCATCATCTAACAGGATTGCATAGGGAATCGACAGTTCCCTCAGCAGCGTATTCTGGACAATGCCATACTGTGCAGCAAATTCCACGAGATCCTTCATGATGATATTCTTACTGTAAAAATACAGTCCGCCTACCATGATGATATATATCAGCACGAATACGGCCATCAGGATTCCCGCTCTGTGATCCATCTTATACACCCACAGATCCATTGCGATCAGGAGCAATGCCATGATTGCCGGCCACTGAATATAAAGCTTCAACTGGCCTTTCAGCTGCACCTTTCCATTTTCATTCTTTTTTTCCATGATTCTCGCCTCTGTTCGTGAGTCTTACTCACTACTTTTGCACTACAAAATGCCGATGGCATCTCACACTACACTTTACATACGTGATGATTATACCATTTCTTATCATAAAAAGAAAGATGGGAAATCTTAACGTTCTGTTAAGTGTTCCCCATCTTTCTATGTTTTTATTTCTTAAGTTCCTTTTTCATTTATGCTTCATATCCGTTAGGATTCTGTGACTGCCATCTCCATGTGTCTGCGCACATCTCGTCCAGACCTTTTTCTGCTTTCCATCCAAGAACTTTCGCTGCTTTTGCAGGATCTGCATAACACATTGCGATATCTCCTGCTCTTCTCGGCTTGATCTCGTAAGGAATCTCCTTACCACATGCTTTTCCAAATGCTTTTACCATATCAAGTACGGAATATCCCACACCTGTTCCAAGATTGATCACATCAAGTCCAGGATTGCTGAAGATATAATCAATTGCTTTCACATGTCCTTTTGCAAGGTCCACTACATGAATATAATCACGGACTCCTGTTCCGTCCGGTGTATCATAATCGTCCCCGAACACACCCAGTTTTTCAAGCTTTCCTACTGCCACCTGTGAAATGTATGGCATCAGATTATTCGGAATTCCCTTTGGATCTTCTCCGATACGTCCGCTTTCATGCGCTCCGACCGGGTTGAAATAACGAAGCAGGATGACATTCATATCCGGATTTGCCTTCTGTACATCTGTCATGATCTGTTCCATCATAGACTTTGTCCATCCATAAGGATTCGTGCACTGTCCCTTCGGACACTCCTCTGTGATCGGCATCTCTTCCGGACTTCCGTATACAGTTGCAGAAGAACTGAATACAATATTCTTAACACCGGTCTGTTTCATAACATCCATCAGTGTCAGAGTTCCTGTTATATTATTACGGTAGTACTCTAATGGCTTCTGTACGGATTCTCCGACTGCTTTCAGTGCTGCACAATGGATAACCGCATCTACGCCTTCTTTTTCCAGCATTGCCTTCAATGCAGCTTCATCCATTACATCCCCTTCATAAAATGTAATCGTCTTTCCGGTAAGCTCTTCTACCCTTTTTAAAGATTCTTTAGATGAATTACAAAGATTGTCATATACAACCACTTCATATCCTTCATTCAAAAGTTCCAGTGCCGTATGACTTCCGATATAACCGGCTCCTCCGGTAATTAATATTTTCTTGGCCACAATAGTACCTCCTAGTTGTTACTATACTTTTTCACGATTTCGTTCATAGTATACCACTTTTGTTCCATATCTTCAACAAGCTTGAACTGGGTACGGCATCTGTCAAGATTATGACCTTCTCTGTGTATCCTGAAATATTTATCTCCCTGCAGATAATCTGTAAGGAAACGCATACCACATTCAAATGTCATCGTCTTTGCGCCCATCGGCATCAGCTCGATCTCCTTAGCTGTCAGCTTTCCGTCACATCCTTTTAAAAATCCTTTCGTATACAATTCAAATAATTCCATACTGCAGGATACTTTCGTAAGGTCTGTCTCATCCTCAAGTGCCGTACTTGCACCGAAACGGATGGAATCCCCGAAATCATTCATCGCAAGCCCCGGCATAACTGTGTCCAGATCGATCACACAGATTCCTTTCCCGGTCTTATCGTCCAGCATAACATTATTCAATTTTGTATCATTGTGTGTAACACGAAGTGGAAGCTCATGCCTGTCCAGCATTTCTGCAAAACAATTAGCAATCTCTTCTCTTTCGAGAACAAACCGGATCTCTTTCTCTACAGAAGCTGCTCTTCCCATAACATCTTCTTCCACTGCTTTCTTAAACAGCGCAAACCGGTTTCTCGTATCATGGAACTTTTCTATCGTCTCATGCAGTGTCTCCGCCGGATAGTCAGACAGCAGACTCTGGAAATTCCCGAATGCCACCGCACTTTCATAAAACTGCTCCGGCTTCTCTACCAGATCATAGGTACTTGCATCGGTAATAAATTTATAGGATCTCCAGTAATCTCCCGTAGAATCTATGTAATATGGTTTCCCATCAACCGCCGGGATCACATTCAATGTCTCACGTTCCGGATCTCCACCATTTTCTATAATCTTCTTTTTCAGAAATGATGTCACTCCTGTGATATTCTCCATGACTTCTACCGGTTTTGGAAATGCCGTAGAATTCATTCTCTGAAGAATGACTTTGATTCTTCCCATCTCGGCAATCTCGAATACCAGAAGAAATGTATCATTGATGTGTCCGCTTCCGTATGGACAGTCCTTTACTAATGTTCCTTCATATTTAAAATGTGCAATCGCTTCATCTCTTTGTTCCCGTGTTACAGGATTCATTTATTTTCCCTCCCAAAGATGCTGCGGGTACAGTCCTTCGTCTTTCATTCTCTGAATGGCTGCAACCACAACCGGTTTATCTTCTTTATAAGTTACTCCATACCATTTATCTGCGGATTTCAGTACCGATACTGTTGCTTTGTCTTCCGCAAGAAGATTACTTACTACAGTTGGCAGGAAATACTCGCATTTCATAGGATTCTCCTGCAGTCCTTTGTCAAGAAATGCCGGGAATCCTGCTTTGATCTCTTCTAAGATACTCTTTGTAAATCCCCACATGTTCATAGATACCGTTGTATCATCCGGTACCTGTACCCATGTATTACCGTCGTCTTCTGTGTATGCAACGCCGCCGTTGTACTTTTCGATTCTGGTACGTTCTGTTACGGATACCAGTTCTCCATTCTCATTCGTCTCACATACACCTCTGGATACATATCCGTTGTCCGTTACCGTATTGGCAAGATGATATCCGACCATTGTATATCTGTACTTATCATCATCTGCATGTGTAGACAGATAATCATAGATAAGCTTGAATGCTTCTACTCCATAATAGTCATCTGCATTGATCACTGCGAACGGTCCGTCAATCTCATCCATACAGCTATATACAGCATGTGCTGTTCCCCAAGGTTTTACACGTCCTTCCGGTACTTCATAGCCTTCCGGAATGTTGTCGATATTCTGATAAGCATATGCTACGTCCATGTATTTTTCCATACGTTTTCCCACATGCTCTTTGAACTCTTCTTCGATCTCGTGTTTGATTATGAATACGACCTTCTCAAAGCCGGCTCTCTTTGCATCATACATGGAAAAATCCATGATAATATGTCCGTCATTGTCTACAGGATCTAACTGCTTCAGACCTCCGTATCTGCTTCCCATTCCTGCTGCCATGATCACTAATACTGGTTTATTCATTATAATTACCTCCATGTCTTTAGGATCTTTCGTTTCTAGATTCATTGTAGTATAACTGTTTCCAGAAATCTTTGTCCTATTATTTTCTTAATTTGCATTATTTATGTGGTTTAATTGCCATTTTATTATGTACTGTTTTTCATCTTCTGGCAATCCCCTCTACCCAAATATTAGCGACCGCTTTAATTTGCATGAAAAGTATAACGATACGGCAATGAAGCTCTGTCCTGATACAATTCATGATTCAGGATCTCCCAGAGATCCTGGATACTGTCTTCTCCTTCTCTTACATCATCAACCATAATTCCTTCTTCACTGTTCAGCAATTTATCCGCTTCTTCAAGCCTTCCTGTCTTCACAAGCCCCAGTGCATAATAATATTGCACCCGCCCGATGGATTTCATATCTTCATCCATAACAGCATACTGCTGTAAAATTGCCCTATATGCTTCGCATTGACTCAAAATTTTAAGTCCTTCTTTCTGATATGACAGACAGTGTCTCTTAAGTTCCATTCCTCTTTGTGCATACAATGCCGCAAGATTTTTATTTCCTTCATGAATACTTAAACATGCCAGTCCATGCAGCGCCCATGCGTTCTCCTGAAGTTTCAATGATGTCTCATACATTTCTTTTGCAATTTTATCATTTCCTTTTCGGTATTCAAGAATTCCAAGATGATAATATGCATACCAGTTTTCATAATTCGGTGCTAGTGGTTTCAGCGTCGTCTTTTTCAGATAAGCCAGAAATTCTTCTCCATTCCAAAATGCATCCGGTTCTGTCTCTGGGTCCGGACAATGAAGCTCTCCTGTCTCAAAAAATGTTCCCACTTTCCATACTTCCGTTTCTTTACAAATTTCAAATGACCCGTTCTTGCGTACTCTTTGCGAAATGCACCATAACCACTTCCCGGAGTAATCAGTTCTGCCTCTGTTAATGCCATCTTTTTTGTTTTCTTCAATTCTTCTTCCAGTTTCCCGATCAGCTGAGTTTTTTGCAGATAGTCTGTTATGTATCTTTTTCTTTCTTCAAATGATTTATCATATATCTCTGCAGTCAGTTCTTCTGAATATGCCGGTCCGTAACATTCCATCCATTCCCACGCAGTGTGTGGTGCCATCGGAATACATCCATACTGTGTCTTTCCAAGTCCCGCCTGGATTTCTACATAGCGCCCTGCATCTTTTGTCAAAAACTCCTGCCAATGTCAGATGCTGCATTACTTCCCCATGAAAACAGTTTTCTTCCTTTCAGTCTTCCTGTCGAAAACTGTAAAAGCCCTTTTCCGTTTTTATCTACATTTACAATATATTTCGGCTCGTTTTCCGGGATATTAAAGAAATAATCAATACTCCGTGGAATTTTCTGATAATCCGAAACATCCACACCATCCACTTCTGGCAAAGATACTTACGACATTCAACACCTGTTCCTGCATATGCTTCTGATGCAGGAACTGTTATATGTCCCTGTTCATACTCCGGAACCGCCATATTGCTCCACCAATACATCGGAATCACTTCCGTACTTTCATTCACTATTCTCATTCTACATTTCAAATATGAAGAATCATCATCCAGCCAAAAATCCATCTGCCATGTTACCCCTCTGATTCTTTCATACTCATACATTCTCAGTACCGGTTCTCCTTCATCGGTATGTGTCTCTGCAACATATAATGGTTCTGTCGTATACGGCTGATGTCCTATAATGCCAAGATTCCATTCCACGCCTCCCGAAAACCAGGCATTTCGTACCGCCAGGTTACTGAACTGTAATACGTCATTCGTATAAAGCAGATTCCTGTTTTCATTTTTATCCCAAAGTTCCCATAATCTTCCACCATAATCTGGAAGAAATACTGCCTTGAGCTGATTATTTTCCAATACTGCCGTACGAATTTGCTTTTCTTTCAATTGCCTTTTGTAATTATTTCTCTGACGATATGGATAAGAATCCGCTACTTTCCCATATCCTTCATAAATTTCATCTGTTTCATCCAAATAGAACTTTAACGAATTCTGCAGAATCCGTTCTCCAAGAAGATCTGGTACACATGACTCTTCTCCCAAATCTGCTGCAAGCATATTTTTCCATTCAAATCTTAATTCTGACATAATTTTTCCTTTCTTCGCTTCAAATAAAATCCACAGGACTTGCCAGTGGCAGTTTCTCCCGTATGCTTTAATATAAAAATGAAGCTGTCAACCATGACTACCTCCTTACATGGTATAACAGCTTCACCACCTTTCTACTACAAGGTTCTCTCTATCCCTTGATTCCTCCCGTTACTCCACCTATAATCTTCTCTGATAAGAAGAGATACAGAATAAAGGTCGGCAGGAATACAATAACAACTGCTGCAAACATTCCTGCCCAGTTGCCTGTATACTGCATAGACTGGAGCATTCCGTACAATCCAACCGCTACCGGCCGTAATGTATCGTTGTTTGCAAAGATCAATGACAGGAAATATTCATTCCAAATATTGATAAAATTGAAAATCGTAACTGTGACGATTCCCGACTGAGCCATCGGGAACATAATCTTCCAGAATGTCTTCGTTGGAGGGCAGCCATCAATTGCAGCGGCCTCTTCATATGTTCGAGACAGGTTCGAGAAGAATGTCAGCAGAAAAATTGTTGTATATGGAATGTTGATTCCAATATACAGAAAGATCAATGTTACTTGCTGGCAAATACACTGTTCAAGATTCCAAGATTGGCAACGATACTAAACAGCGGAAGCACGATCATGGTGATCGGAATTCCCATTGCCGATACAAAACTTGTCTGAATGATTTTATTTCCCAGAAATGTGAATCTCGCCAGTACATATGCTGCCGGCGCACAGATCAGGATCAGCAGGAAACATGATATCAGGGAATATAACATTGAGTTCATAAAGAACGTTGCCACACCACCAGATCCCCATGCCTGTATATAATTTTCAAAATGCAGTCCTGTAGGGAACTTTAATGCTTTTCCTGCGAAAATGTCAGTTGTTGTTGAAAGACTCGCTGCAAGAATCCATCCAAGCAGCATAAATGTAAAGATAACCCACAAGATGATCACGATATATCCAGGAGCCAGTTTTCATTTCTTTTTTCCAGTTAATTTTCTGTCTTACTTTTTTTTCTTTTTCCATAACTGCTCCTCCTTTCTAAAATTCAAGGTCATCATCTTTGATCAATTTGTTACAGATTGAGAATACGATCACTACACATACGCACAGAATAATACCGATTGCAGCTCCATATCCTGCATTTCTCTCTGTCACCGCATTACCTGCGCCAAATGTATGCATATACATATACTGTACCGGTACGATTGTTGCCTTATCTGCCGTAACCGTTGAGAATAATTGCGACCATACAAAGAATGCTGCTGTACTTACTGTCCACATTGTAATATTTGTTTTAAATACACCTTTTAAAAGAGGCACTGTCATATAGCGGAACTGCTGCGGTTTATTCGCACCGTCAATTGTTGCCGCCTCAAAAAGATCTGGCTGATTCTTTCGATTCCGCTCATCCAGATCAACATATGATATCCAATCATTCCGAAGCAGTATGCAAAAAGCAATGCCCAGAACTTGTGATCGGAATCCAGCCATGGAGTTTTCGCAAGTTTGTGTAATCCAAGCGAATCCAAAACGCCCTTTAAAAGTCCGAATTTAGAACTGTATACATACTGCAGCCACATGGTTGCAAGCGCTACCGCACTTACAATATTCGGAAGATAGATGATTGCACGGAAGAATTTCTTTCCGCGTATTCCACTTGTCAGGATTACTCCGAATAACAGGGACACCGATAATACGATGATTCCACCCAATGCCCATATTTTCAAAATGTTCATCATTGCTGTTTTAAAGATCGCTGTCGTAAACAACTTCTGGTAGTTGCCCAATCCAACAAATGTCCACCATCCATTGTATCCGTTACTGACTCGATCTTATACATACTCATCATAATGGTTCTGATAATCGGATACAGGAATACTATGAGGAAGATGATTACTGCCGGGGCAAGAAACCCAACGATCATTTTTTATTCTTCTTCACGTATATGCCTCCTTTTACTAAAATATGGTGGCCGCGTAGTAACCGCCCTGCCACCATATTGATCACTATCTAGTCTCTTTTCTTTACTGTCTGATTTTATTGTCCTGCTGCTTCTTTCATTGCTTTGATGAATCCTGCTGCGTCCAGTTTGCCTGAAGCAAGTTTCTGTGTGTTTTCCTGAAGCACAGGTGTGATATCATTGTTGCTTTCTACACCTGCTGCCCAGTCATAGAAAGTTGTTGTTGCATCGAATGCTTCTTTTACTCCTGAGAGTTCTGTCGGCCATGCATCCGAATTTGCTTTGTCAGTTGGGATACAAAGAGCATCTTCTGTCATCTTCTTATCATACTCACCTGTTGTAATGTACTCGATAAGCTGGAATGCTTTATCTGCCATCTTAGAATCCTTGTTAATTGCAAGTACCTGGTTTGCAATGTTGTTAGCTGTATTATCATCTTTTCCGTCTGGAACTGATGGATAATTGAAGTAACCCCATTCAAGATCATCTGCTACAGAATCTTTTGCTTCATTTGGAAGCCATGATCCACAGATAACGATTGCTGCATCACCAGGAGCGAATTCCTGATTCTGTCCTGCTGGATATTTGTTTGTTGCGATATTTTTTGAGAAATAACCTTTCTTAGCGAAATCAGCAAAACTTTCTGCTGCTGCTTTAACTTTTTCATCATCCCATGTTACAGATTCGCCATTGTATTCTTCTCCCGTTACCAGAGATTTTACTCCATCCTGTCCGATATATCTTGCAAAATGATATCCGATAAATGATGTCAGATAAGCATCATCTGCTGTAATTGGTGTTATTCCTGCTTCTTTTAATTTTGCACAAGCTGCATCTAATTCTTCCCATGTAGTTGGTACGGATTCGATTCCTGCTTTTGTAAATAATGTCTTATTGTAGAAGAAACCAAAGATAGATGGCTGATATGGAATGCTGTGTAATGCATCATCTCCATCGTGTGTCTGACCATATGCGTTACGTGCAATCTTGAACAATGTCTCATTGCCGTGCTCAGATTCATAATCCTTAGCCATATCTTCCAGATCTAATAAGTATTTTCCCCAACTTCCGTTTACACGGTTAACATCCTTCATCAAAACAAATCAATCTGGCTGTTTTGCGCTT
>ENA-OQDF01000200-OQDF01000200.1-human-gut-metagenome-genome-assembly--contig:-NODE-200-length-23078-cov-2.325520_pt1 | contig 23078 bp, 31 predicted proteins | sample MGYA00242769_ERZ504597 | MGnify/ENA primary metagenome ERZ504597 (study PRJEB26092, sample SAMD00036305) | human gut metagenome | host: Homo sapiens | study: EMG produced TPA metagenomics assembly of...
TATCTCTGTCCGACACCTTTTGTCTTGAAGAAACCGCCATGTCCCATAATCTTTTCAACCTTTACTTTTCATCATCCATCAAAATATCCAGTCCCATCTTAACCGCACCAAGTGATGTATACAGATTTACTTTCATAAAATTTGCAAGGTTGAATTTGCTCTCTGCTGTTCTAAGGAAAGCCAGGCGGCCTTCATTTAACATTGTGATATTTTCACCTGAATAGTATCCATATGCCAGAAGTCCTCCGCAATCCAGATCCCCTTCCAAAGATTTTGTATACAATTTTTGGAACAAATCACCTGAACTTGCTTCCATTCCCATCAGTTTTGCAAATTCGCCAAAGATTCCGATCCATGCATTTAAGTCAGATGTTCCGTTATTCGCATGAGACATTGCACATGGGAAACCTGTTGGTGTAGTAACCATATCGATCTCACGGTACACTTTGCTAAGCTGTTTTTCCAGAACGATCATTGCAAATGTACTGGTTCCTGCTGATACATTACCTGTTCTTGGAGCCACCGAATTTGTAGCTGTCATTCCGGTTCCTGCATCTCCTTCCGGTGGGCACATCATAATTCCGGATTCCAGATTACCGGTCTCATCTAAAAATGCTGCTCCTTCTTCTGTCAGATATCCTGCATTCTCACCTGCTGCAAGTACCTTCGGGAAAATGTCTTCCAGTTTCCAGCTATATCCATATGGCCTGATCAAATCATCAAATTTCTCTTTCATGCCGGCATCATAATCAATAGTATCCGAATCAATCGGGAACATACCGGCAGCATCACCGACACCAATAACTCTTTCCCCTGTCAGTTTCCAGTGAATATATCCACTCAGTGTTGATACATAATCCAGCTTCTCTACATGTTTTTCTCCGTCCAGAATTCTCTGATACAGATGTGCAACTGTCCAGCGGAGCGGAATATTAAAGTCAAATAACTCTGTCAGTTCATCTGCTGCCTGCTGTGTATTGGTATTTCTCCATGTCTGGAATGGAGCAATCTGTCTGCCTTCTTTGTCCAGTGCCATATATCCATGCATCATTGCACTGACTCCGATCGAACCAATCTTCTTGAGTGTAACTCCATATGTCTCTTCTACAATTTTTCTCAGAGAGTTATAGCAGTCACGCACTCCTGCATGAATTTCCGCAAGGCTATATGTCCAGATATTATCTATAAAAGAGTTCTCCCAGTCATGTATTCCGACAGCAAGTACATTGCCCTGATAATCAATCAACACTCCTTTGATTCTTGTTGATCCAAGCTCGATTCCAAGTGCCGTTTTCCCTTCAATAATTAATTCTTTTGCACCCATAAATAAATTCCTTTCCGACCTAATCATCTGATTTTTTCGTTTATTATAAATATAAGGAAGCCTGCCAAAAGACAAACTTCCCTATGCATTTTCTATATATCCATACAGACATTCTATAGCTTAGAAGCAGGTAAATGCTCCATCAACCACAATATCAGATCCTGTTGTAAATGAGCTTGCGTCTCCTGCAAGATATACACAGATAGATTCCAGTTCTTCCGGTTTACCCATTCTTCCATTGGTGCCATCTCATTCCATTTCTCAATAAGTGGAATCAGTGTTGGAGAATTCAGTGTTAATTCCGTTCCGATGTATCCAGGACTGATACTGTTAACACGTACGCCACGTTTTGCCCATTCGATAGCAAGTGATTTTGTAAGCTGGATCACTCCTGCTTTTGATGCATTGTATGCACACTGTGGCTGTGGTACGTTTACAATATGTGCTGACATAGAAGCGGTGTTAATGATGGATCCGCCGCCATTCTCTAACATATATTTTCCTGCTGCGATATCTGTTAAGAAGATTCCGTTCAGGTTGATATTCATAACTTTTAACCACTGCTCATATGTCATCTCTTCAGCCGGAGCATTGATACAGATTCCTGCATTATTGTGGCAGAAGTCCAGTCCGCCAAATTCTTCAACAACCTGTTTTACCATTGCATCAACCTGCTCTTTGTCTGTACAGTCTGTCTGGATTGCGATAACCTTTCTTCCTGTCTTCTCAGCAAGTTCTTTCGCCGTCTTCTTTGCTTCTTCGATGTCAAGGTCTACAATTGCCACATCAGCTCCTGCCTCTGCAAATGCTGTAGCTGTACATTTACCGATTCCTCTTGCTGCACCGGTTACGAAACCTTTTTTTTCCATCCAGTCTCATTTTTTCAATGATTCCCATTTTTGTTTCCTCTCTTTCTTTTTGATTCTTTTTTATATAATTATATGTTTCAATTTTATAAAATCGTTTTATTTAATGTGTTTATATAATATATCTTTTTCGAGATAAATGCAAGACATAAAACCAAAACAAGATTATACTTTTCTTTTTTGTGCAGTTTTCATAGGAGAAATATCCTTTTCAATGAACCGAATAAATTGTATAATAAATTTATAAAATGATTTATAATAATTAGGAGATCGATCATGGAACAATTCATTAACTGATATTAAGAAAAAAAATCTGTCAGACGTATATCATTATATATATATGAATCCATCCTGCTCCAAACAGGATATCGCAACTGCATTATCAGTCAGTCTGCCTACCGTTTCACAACATCTGACAACACTTGAATCAGAACAGTTAATTGAAAAATGCGGCCGTTTGTCCTCTTCCGTTGGACGCCGGGCTAATGCATATCAGATTATTTCAGATGCAAAAATCGCAATAGGACTGGAAATTCTGCCACATACTACACACATTCTTTCTATCAACTTATATGGTAAGATGATTGCAAAAGAAACGCTCCCGGTCTCATTCGAAGCTTCTGCTGCATATTTTTCCAAATTAAAAAAAGCGGTCAAAAACTTCTGCCAGATCAACCATCATAAAGCTGAAAGTATTCTTGGAATTGGCCTTGGTGTCCAGGGACTTATCTCTCCGGACGGTTCGGAATTAACTTATGGAAAAATCTTAGACTGCACCGGAATGTCTATAGACCTCTTCTCTGATGCCTTTCATGTTCCCTGCAAATTTGTACACGATGCCGAATGTGCATGTACCAGTGAATTATGGGAAAATCCGGATATTACCGATGCGACCTATATATCTCTCGGTTATCATCTTGGCGGTGCATCATTGTCGACGGTCAGTTGCTTACCGGAGCAACCGGAAAAAGTGGTACTTTTGAACATATGACTCTTGTTCCGAATGGTCTGGACTGCTACTGCGGACGCAAAGGATGTGCCGAATGTTACTGTTCCGGTAATTCGCTACTTTCCGATTGTGATAATCTGGATGAATTTTTTTCCCGCAAAGCCACAGGCGATCCGTCCTGCCTTGCCAAATGGGATGAATATCTCCGGCATTTATCCATCCTCATCAATAACCTCCATATGGTATTGGAACACACGGTAATCCTTGGCGGACATGTAACACCATATTTCACGGAAGAAGATATGGAATATATCCGTTCCTGTGTAGCAGAACGTTCAACATTTGATGACGATACTTCTTATATCATTCCGGGAAAATGCCGCACAGACACCGTAGCCACAGGAGCCGCCCTGCCATTTATTAAAGACTTTATCGAAGGAATCTATCTTATATAATTTTATAGCATTATTTATTTAGGTGCTCCATATTTTCTGAATATTCTGTCTTTTTATTATTTTTTATATTTTTTTCAGATTACCTATTGACATTTTCTCTTTCGTGAGATATTATAATATCAACAAAAGAAAAGGAGGACGAACCACCAATCAGTTAAATCTTTATTTAAAATTTAAAGAAAGAGGTATAGTCCAATGCAGAGGACAATTTAAAACTGAAAAGATTCTAATAAAGAATAAGGAGGATAAACCACCAGGAACGTAAATTTAACATCATTTAAAAATGATAAAAAACAAATCGAAGAAAGAAAGAGGTATAGTCCATTGGATGAGATATCATAAAATCCATCGTATTTAAAATATTATTAAGTAGGTGGATTTTTCATGTTTCTTTTTGTTTTATTCTTACTCCTTGTATTCAAACTTACGGATCTCACAATTCCTGATACCGAATCTTGCAAATTCATCATTTGTCATATCACCAAAATAAGACTGTATCGCTCTTGAAATCCCGTTATGTGCAACCAGAAGATACGTCTTCTGATCTGATTCTTTTTTAATATCATCGAGCAGATCATAGATCCGGTGACAAAGCTTCAGCATCGATTCGCCGCCTTCATAAGAATTAATAAAATTAGCCTTGGCCTTCTGGAACTCTTCTCCATTTCTCGGCGTACCTTCGTATTTTCCAAAGTTCTGTTCTTTCAGGCGCATTTCTTCACGCATCGGGATCCCGGTTACCTCAGATACATGTCTGGCGGTCTCCTTTGCCCTGATCAATGGTGAATACAGTATCTCATCAATCTGAATTCCCTGCTCCAGAATTGCCTGTCCCAGTTCTTCTGCCTGCTGATGGCCCAGTTCTGTCAATTCAATATCCGTTGCTCCGCAGATCTTATTCTCTACATTCCAGACTGTCTGTCCGTGTCTTGCAAAATATAAATGTCCCATTTCTGTTTCCTTTCTGCTCTTACCGCCTATATAAGTTCTGCAAGAACCGGCAGTTTCTTTTTATAAATTCTTCCCGAAAATGCAATATGCGGCAACTCATAAAATGCCACATTCTCCGGGCAGACCGGGCGATACAATGGATCCGCCACAACGCCTTTTACATTCTTTAAACTCTGAAGTGCCTGCTCCAGTTCTTCTTCTCCACAAACTGCAATATCTCCATCCGCAAGTAATCCTTTCTTTTCCCTTAGCGGACAGATTACTCTTACAGATATCTGATATTCCGTCTCGATCACCGCTGCCAGAGATTCCATGATCACTGGTTCGCCGATTAATATGATCTGATTTTCTGAACTTTTTTCCAACTCGTTTCCTGTCAGGCCGATATGTCTTCCTTTTTCGAGATATGCTACCTGCTTTTTTTCTTCTATTGCATTCAACAGAGTTTTCATAAATCCCCGAATCGGTGTACCGGTCACATAAGGCGTCCCGAATCTTTCCTGCAATATTTCCGCCGCCCGGAGTCCCGTCGAAGAGACCACCAGATTCACTCTGCCTCCGGTGCGCGAGCAAGGTTTTCCAGTGTATCTCCCATCGCCCAGGTCGACAACACCTTCCATCCCGCCTGTTCCACATTCTGTATCAATGCATCCACATGCTCCTGTGGTCCGAAATCGAGCGGTGTCACACCAAGAAGATTCACGCTCTTTGGCGTCACTTCTCTCTTTCCTTCGATACGTTTCGCAATCTCTGCAAGTGCTCTTCCAACACCATATACATAATCATGCATGCCGTTTGTAGGAACGGAAAATGCCGGAATCCCGAGATCTTGTTCCAGTATCTTGGCGATTGCTTCAAAATCTGTTCCATTCATATAGGGAATCGGGGAGCCCGCAAGTGCTATAAACTTCGGCTTTAATTCCTCTGCCGCAATCTCGATATCACGGATCAGTTTCTCATCATTTCCCATAACAGCATCGATCTCCGTAAGTCCCGAGATATAGATCATGCTGTCCTGGTCATACCAGCGAATCTCATCGTGTGTATTATATGTAGAATTACAGCCGGACGGATCATGCATCACTGTCATCCCGCCAAGTTCATAGAGTGCCGAGCAGACACCGGATACATCCGCTGTATAATTGGTATGATCTTATAACTTCGTTTCATATGCAGCTTTCGCACCCCCAACCTTTCCGGATGATCAGATCTTCCGGATCTTTTTCTTCCTGCCAGGCTTCTATCATCAATCCTGCCACTTTCCGGATTCCGTCAAATCCATACAGTCCGGCACCTTCCACCAGATTGACAAAATGCTTCGTTCCGGTAAACCACGCTGCTTTCTGTCCGATTGCCAGTACATTTTCTTCTTTCCTCGGACGCATCCGCATCTCTGGGTGGATCGTCGGCTCATATGAAAGACCAGGATATTGTTGTTTCAGCCACTCAAATGTTGCTTTTTCTTCCGGATTTACCGCATCCAGATAGATTCTTGTCACAGAAAAGCCATGTGTCAGTAACAGCTTTGCAAGCTCCAGCGGTCTTGGATGAAATGTGTGATCGATCATGATCTGTGCATCTCCGATTATTGTCTTTGTTTTTTCAAACTTGCTTCACACAATGCAATCTCTCTTTCTATGGTCTCATCTATCTCAACATCTCTTACACTTTCCGTAACCGTCTGCTCCAGCATTCTCCATTGTCTGATGATTTCTTCATAATCAAAGCTTCCCGGAAGATATAACGCTTTCTTCCCAAGCCTCTCTGCCTGACTTCCAGTCCATATTTTCCAGGCGGATAGCATGCTATTAATATTCTACTGTCTGCAAGGTTCTCATAAGCTTTCCATGAGTCACAGGTCGGAAGTTCTCTCACTTCTATATTCTCTGCCTTCAACAAACGTTTGATATCACTCGTCTCATCCAGCGCAAAATCACTGCCTAAAATTGTCACTGATCTTTCTGAATCAGACTTCCCTGTATTTCTTTCCGGAAGTGCGTCGTAGATCGACTTCCGAAGCTTCTGATCCGGCGTCAGTCCGTGCTTCTGCATGATCGGATCCATATAGCAGCGGATGAAAAAGATCTCCGGAAATCTCGCTTCCAATTCTTCATATACCCGTTCCAGATCACATCCCAGGAAATGATGCAGGCATACTGTAAATAATAATACCGCCTTCGGATGATCGCCCCGTTTCTTTAATACATCTGTCACTCCCTCGATCGTCACATCTTCCAGATTACCATTCAGAAGATCCTCTTCTTCCACAGTCACAAAGGAAAACCGGCCTGCGGCATTCATCTCGGCTGCCGTCAGAACAACTCCCCGCATACAGTTATCCGCACAGACATAGATCTGGATCGCTTCCGGAAGAAGCATTCCTGTATGGACAATATTCCAGTTCCCATGCGCCGGGGAATTGAATTCCAGACCGCTTGATTCTCCGGCTTTCTTTAACATTTCCATCCCTCCCCGGATTCTTTTGACAACTCATAGATTACTTCCGCAAGCTTTCTATATTCTTCCGCCATCTCACTGCCTGGGAAACACTCCATAACCGTCTTTCCTTCTTCTTCCGCTTCTGCCACAGTTCACTGTGAGATAATGTTCCTATCACCTGTGTCTTGAAATCATCTGCCAGCTCTTTTACCTTCTCTTCTTCTCTTGCCACATTTCTGCGATTTAAGATAATCCCTCCAAGAGACGCATATCCACGGGTCTTGAAATTCTCCACTGCCATCGCAATATTTGCCCCGGCATGGATTGCCATATTTTCTCCCGAAGTGATGATAAAGACTTTATCCGCATGTCCTTTCCTCATCGGCATAGAAAATCCACCGCATACAACATCCCCGAGTACATCATAAAGTACAACATCCGGCTGATATACTTCATATGCTCCTGTCTCTTTTAACTTTTCCAGTGCCGTGATAATTCCTCTTCCTGCACATCCAAGTCCCGGCGTCGGACCACCTGCCTCTACACAGATCACACCCTGATAGCCGGTCCGCACCATATCTTCTAATCTCAGATCCTGCTTCTTTTCCCGGAAGAGGTCCAGTACAGTCGGCACCGCTTCCCCGTGTCTTAATGCAATCGTCGAATCCGCTTTCGGATCACATCCGATCTGCATCACTTTCAGTCCTTTTTCCGCCAGTGCCACAGCTACATTAGACACGGTTGTTGATTTTCCGATCCCGCCTTTTCCATATACTGCAATCTTAATCATACTATTTTTATTCTCCTGCTTTCGTAATAATATTCGAATACGCCGTCTTCGTGGATATCCCGCTCAGACGACCGATCTTGCCGGATAACGTACTGATCACATCCTGCGGTGCATCAATAGCAATACTGATAATATTAATACCTTTTTCCCGATATGGAATTCCCATTCTTCCGATAATATACTGTCCTGCCTCATGAAGCAGATGATTCAATGTCTCGATCGCTTCCGGATTTTCCACAATGATAGAAATAACTGCCACTCTTGTATCCATTGATACCCTCCTAACAGATGCGCGGCAGTAATTCCCCGCCCGGCTGCGGAAGTAATGCCTGCGTTCCGATCTCCGTCAACATCACTACTTTTCCCGGCTGCTCTTCGGTCACTTCACCGATAATTGCCGCATCCTGTGAATATGGACATACTTCAATGCATCCACGATCGTCTGTGCCTGTTCTTTCGGCGCCATGATCACAAGCCGTCCTTCACATGCAAGATAGAGCGGCTCAAGTCCAAGCATTCCACATACGCCTCGTACCTCCGGTGCAACCGGAATCTTCGAAGCATCCAGACGAATGCCTACCTGGCTCTGTCCTGCAATCTCATACAGCACAGTTCCGACTCCTCCTCTGGTCGCATCACGGATCACATGCAGTTCATGCGTTGCATCCATCACTGCTTTTACATTCCCCCAGAGTGGTGCACAGTCACTCGTCACATCCGCATCGATTCCAAAATCTTCTCTCGCAAGAAGGATCGTGCATCCGTGTCTTCCTATATCTCCTGTCACAATGATCGCATCGCCCGGTTTTGCAAGATTTCCCGCAACTTCGACTCCATCCGTGATCTCACCGATACCTGTTGTCGTAATAAAGACTCCGTCCACCTGCCCTTTTCCGGCAACCTTGGTATCTCCCGATACGATCCGGACTCCGGCTTCTTTCGCCGTCTTCTCCATTGCTTCTGCAATCTCTTCCAGTTTTTCCATCGGAAATCCCTCTTCGATCACAAATGCACAGGTCAGGTATAATGGTTTTGCTCCCATACATGAAAGATCATTGACCGTACCGCAAATGAAAGCTTTCCGATATTTCCTCCCGGATAGAATGCCGGTGATACGATAAATCCATCCGTAGATACTGCCATCTTACCGGCCGGAGGTGCCAGGACGGCTGCATCATCCGCAGTCAGATCCGGATTATCAAAATGTGCTTTGAAGATCATATCGATCAGCTCTGACGTCTGGTGTCCTCCCGCACCATGTGCCATCGTCACAGTTTTCCCCACTAATTTCGCTTTTCTTGCTTCGTTATCCACATACTCGTTCATTTTGTCCACTTCCTTGCTATTTTCCGTCTGTTTTTCTTATTCTCTTCCATACATATAATATGCTGAACAGGCTCCCTCACCGGATACCATACATGCACCTACCGGATGCTGCGGTGTACAGACCTTTCCAAATACTTTACAGTCGGATGGTTTACATTTTCCCTGTAATACATCCCCGCATCTGCAGGCCGGATTCGCCCTTCCTTCCATCTTCTGAACCTGATATTTCTTTCTGGCATCATACATCCCCCATTCATCACGTAAACGAAGTCCTGATCCCGGTATGATTCCGAGTCCTCTCCATTCACTGTCACATGCTTCCATCAACGTATCCACCAGTCTCTGCGCTTCTTTACTTCCTTCTTCTGTCACTACACGCGGATAACAATTTACAAAGAAAGGTTTCCCTTTCTGAAAATGTGTCAACGCAACTGCCAGTGCAGTCAGAAGTTCTTTTGCCGTAAAGCCTGCCACCACACCGCTTACACCTTCCTGCACCAGTTCTTCACAAAGCTTTGTTCCTGTGATCGCATTGACATGTCCCGGATATAAGAAAATGTCTGCGCTTCCTTTTAATGCTTCGTATGCCTGCGGCATCGTTTTATTTGCGATCAGCATGGAATAGTTCGTGATTCCTTCTTCTTTTGCTTTTTTGACAGACAGACATCCCGCAGGAGTCGTCGTCTCAAATCCTACAGATAAGAATACAACCTCTTCTTCCGGATGTTCTTTTGCATATTTTTCCGCATCTGCAGGTGAATAGACGATATGGATCTTCCCGCCTTCGCTTCTTGCATCTGCCAGACTCTTCTTACTTCCCGGCACACGCACCAGATCTCCGAATGTACAGATTGTCACACTCTTTTCCAGAGCCAGATAAACTGCCTCATCGATATAACTTACCGGTGTGACACAGACCGGACACCCGGGACCAGAGATCAATTCTACCTGCTTTGGAAGAAGTTTGCGGATACCCAGACGGAAGATTTCATGTGTATGTGTCCCGCATACTTCCATGATCCGGACTGCAGGACCGTCATATCCTTCTATGATCTCTCTTGCCGTTTTCTTTCCTTCACTCATTACAGAAGTTCCTCCATCAACTGATCTGTCTCACTGTCATCTTCATCGGTAATTTTTGCAATGGCGATTCCTGCATGCACCATTACATAATCTCCTGGTTCCAGATCTTCCAGTAATTCTGAAGAGACCGATCTTTTTGCACCCCCCGCGTCTACAACTGCCGTACCATCACTGATACGGACTACTTTTGCTGATAATCCTACACACATGTTATTTTCCCTCCTGAATATACTGCATGGCATATGTTGCCTGCCCCAGTGCGATCCCGCCGTCATTTGCCGGGATCAGGTGATGTCTGAGTACAGTAAAATGTTCTTTTTCCAGACCTTCTTCCACCATTCTCAACAACAGCCGATTTTGGAATACACCGCCGCTTAATGCCACACAATTACATTTTGTTTTCTTTCTGATCTTCCTGCAGCCACAGATTATAAGGTCTGCCAGCTTTTGATGAAAGATATAAGCTAATTTTTCTGCCTGAATGCCTTCTGTTTTCTTCTCTGTCAGATATTTTATAAGGCTTCCTGTCTGCATAATCAGCCTGTCTTCCGGCTCTTTCTTTTCTTCATCCGGATCGCTTTCACCATCTGCCGGCTCATCAATTCCCAGATCTCTTTCTCATAAGCTTCTGCGGCAAATTCAAGTGCCATCGAAGCCTCCCCTTCGAACGTAGACTTCGTCCGGATTCCGAGAATTGCACTGACTGCATCGAACAGACGTCCCGCACTGGTCGATGTCACAGCATTCATTTTCCGGTCCGCCATGGCAAGAAGCACTTTGCATTCCGGTTCACTGCACAGGTTAAGCTTCTTTACAATCTCCATTGTCTGTTCTTTATCCTGTGTCTGCTGATAGATCAGTGAAACTGCAATTCGCCATCCTTCTTTAGCAGAAATGTCTCCTCCGATCTGAAGAAATGGTTCGATACTTCCCATCCGCTCAAATCCGTGATAATCTGCAAGCAGAAGTTCGCCTCCCCAGATGGTTCCATCTGTACCATATCCGGTTCCGTCGAATGCCACGCCGATCACCTGCTCTTTCCGGTCATTTTCTGCCATACAGGATAAAATATGTGCATAATGATGCTGGATCTTTACGGCGGGAAGTCCCAGTTCTTCTGCAACGACTGTCGAGTTGTATTTTGGATGCAGATCACATGCTGCAACTTCCGGTTCTACCTCCAGAAGTGTCTCGAATCTGTGGATCGTCTCTTGCAACGCTTTTACAGTACGGAGATCTTCCAGATCCCCTACATACGGAGACAGATAGAAACGTCCATCCACCCCGATACAGAATGTATTCTTAAGTTCTCCGCCTGCTGCCAGCACCTGTCCTTTCCACGGCATTGTCACCATCGTCGGAAGCGGTGCATAGCCTCTGGAGCGCCGGATCATATAAGGCTCTCCCTTATAAAAATCCATCACCGAATCGTCCGCCCGGATCCGTATCTTCCGGTCATGAGAAAGGATCAGATCACATAGTTGTGACAGTTCCTCCACCGCTTCTTTGTCATCCCTGCAGATCGGTGCACCGGAGGTATTACCGCTCGTCATTACGAGATAATCCGGCATCTCGATTCCATCGTCATATCGGAATAACAGCATCTGTACCGGAGCGTATGGGAGCATGATGCCGACTTTTGGATTCCCCGGAGCGACAGACTTGCAAAGACCTGTACTGTCTGCAGATTTTTCCGTTTTTCAAGTAACAGGATCGGCTTCTGGTGTCCATCCAGAATCTCCTCCTGTACTTCATTTACCAGACATTCCTGCTTTACCGCTTCCAAATCCCGCGCCATCACGCAAACGGTTTCGCCGGACGGTTCTTTAATGTCCGCAGTCTCTGTACTGCTTCCTCGTTCGTCGCATCACAGCAGAGATGGAATCCGCCGATTCCCTTGATTGCCACGATCCCGCCATCATGAATCATTTTTCTTGTGGCAATGATCGCAGCTCTTCCCCGTTCTTCCCTGCCGGTCAGATACACTTCCGGACCACAATCGTTGCAGCATACCGGCTGTGCATCATAACGCCTGGTCGCCGGATCCTCATACTCCGAAGCACAGTCCGGACACATCGGGAATTCCTTCATGCTGGTCCGTTCCCGGTCATATGGAAGTGCATCCAGGATCGTAAGTCTGGGACCGCAGCAGGTGCAGTTGATAAATGGGTGCAGATAACGCCGGTCTTTCGGATCGTACATTTCTTTCTTGCATTCTTCGCAGATTGCAATATCCGGCGAGACGAAGATCTCCCCTTTTGTCTTCTCGCTTTCTATGATCTGAAAATCATTGAATTTCCCGTATTCTTCCTCTTTTACATCTTCTGTATTGATCTTCAATATGGCAGCTCTCTTCGGCGGCTGCTTTTCCAGTCTCTCCAGAAAATCTTTTACACATTTTTCCTCTCCCTGTGCAAAGATTTCCACATAGGGACCTTTGTTACACACACTTCCGGTGATTCCGGCAGCCGCTGCATGACGGCTCACAGTCGGTCTGAAGCCGACGCCCTGCACAATTCCGTAGACACGGATTTTCTTTGTTATCATCCGTTTCTTCCCCCTGTCTAAAACATATAGGTTTCCCATATATCCTGCTTACACGTTAAGCTTTCCTGACACTGCAAAATGCGTCAGCGGAATAAATGTCCCTTCAAATCCCGGAATCATCCGCTCCATACACGGATCTGCAAAGATTACATCATATCCTTCTTTTTCCACCAGCGAAATGAAATCATCCTCTTCTTTCAGACTAATATCATCTGCGGCATCAACATTCAGATCCGTTAAAATCTCCTCTTTCCGCATGAACCATGTCGCTGTTGTGATTGCTTCTTTTTCCCCGGTTCGTTTTTCGATCTCCTTACGCACTGCATTTGCAATCACCTGCTGCTGTACGATCAGTATCTTCTTCCTTGATAATTCACTTCCGGCACAAGTTCTGATGCCAGTGGATAGGCAATCTCATATGGTGTTCCGAACTTCTTTTGCAGATACTGCGCTGCTTTTAATGCTGCCGGAGATACGACCACATTCTTCGCTGCCAGAGAAGCATTTCTCACTTCATCCAGTCCGTCTCCCATGCCATAGCAGATGGCACGCATTCCCTGGTCTGCATGTACTTCCGGATCTTATCTGCTGCCTTCAGTCACTGACATCCTGCGGATCATACCGATAATCCGATACGTGGTCTGTCTTTATCATTCATATCCTCAGACTCTTCGTTCTTGTCACTGAATTTCTCGAACAATGCAAGATATGCCTTTTCTTCTCCCTTGTCATACAATTCCATTCCATCCGTATTCACCGTCAGGACCGAAAGATCCGTCTTCTTAGACAGCATCCGTTCCAGCGCCCGGTAATCCGTCCCGATCACTGCGGGAACCGGAGTCCCGATCACTGCTGCAAATGTCACATCCAGCTTTTCTGCCGCATCTGCAAGTTTTGCAACCAGTCTGTCGTCTCTTCCAAGGATCGCATCCATATCACGAAGTCCCGCACTGAATACCGCACTTCTTGTTTCAAACCATCTTGCTCATCGAAGCCGCACACATTTCCCGTACATCCGCCTGCATCACAGATGACCAGCATTCCGCCAAGTTCATATAACACCGACACTGCTCCCGACTGATCCGGTGCAAATGGTGTCAGATATTTTCTTAATCCTTTCATCGCCTACACCTCCAACAGTCTTTCGCACAAATGTCTCACACCCGCATATCCGTACGGCTGCACTTCTTCGTTCCACATCACGTTTTTCACATCCGGATGATAGTAGCAGGCATCTTTGCCAATTGTAATTGTAACCCCGCTCTCTTCCGGATCATAATACAGCATGGTTGGTTCCATATTGGAAAATACTTTTGTCTGCGGACTCAATTCAGATAAATTCTTCAGGTATACAAAATTCTCGGCGGTCAGCGTTCCATAGATCTCAGCCACCCGGAATCCATACTTTACAAGCGCCAGTGCCAGTTCGAACGGATCCCCGTTCATACATTCCCCGATGGCGAAAACTGCATCCGGCTTCGCAGATTTCAAGCGTTTTACGGAATCAAGTGCAGCAGCCTCCGCTTCATGATCTTCGAATGGAATCCCCAGAACATTTCCCAGTGCCTGATACTGCTTCGTTATCTTATCAATCTGGTACAATCTCCGAAGTTCGATAAATGGAATCTGTAATTTCTCATGAAAATCTTCCGCTGCGAATCTCGCTTCCGGATGTAATACCAGATTAAAATTCGCCTCTGCCATCGTCTGGTATTCTTCGTAGTCTTTGCATCTGGATATCTCGTTTATCGCCTTTACGCCTGCTTTTTCCAGCATTCCATATAACTCACAATCATCCATAAGTGGTGAGAAGAATCCCAGCAGATTCACGACATTTCCTTTTTTCTTCTTTGGTTTCAATAAAGAATATAAGGACTGACGCACATGCACCATCGGCGGCTTCCGTCCTTCTCTTGTCAGCGCATACATATAACACGGTCTGACCGGAAGTCCTGTCTTTTCTTCGGATTTTCTGCAGATACGCTCCATATCTGTTCCAAGAAGCGCATCCACGCAGGTAATGCAGATCATCACAACCGACGGCTTCTTCTCCAGACTGTCACAGATCTCCTGTACTGCCTTTGGCACTTTTTCAGATGTCTTCCCGTTACGATATCGGTCTCATCCATCGTAAGATAAAAGAACCGGTCCTCATACTGCGGCATGGAACTGATCATGGACGTATTCCGTCCGCAGCATCCCGGTGCCACGATCAGCATGATCGAATCCGGGATCGCAAGCCCCGCTCTCTTTACACCGAATCCTTCCGCTCCCGGCGAATTAAATGCAAGCGTCGCCGGAGAACTGTAGATCAGATGCGTATTCGACCGGAACTGCTCCGGAATACCATCCCTTCCCCGCTTCTGTAATTCTTCTACCGTACAATAATAGGCAATCCCTCTCATACCTGTTCCTCATCTTTCCATAATATTTCCGCCAGATCATAGAAGCATTTACTGATGTCCGACTCCGGATTTCCCTCGATCACCGTCTTCCCTGATCTTCATAACGAATGATCTCATCACTGCGGGGAATCTCCCCTACAATGTCAAATCCATGTTCTTTTGCAAATGTCTCTACTTTTCAGTCTCATTTTCAACATTTCTGTGGTTCAGTACGATTCCGAACACCCTTGCATAGCTTCTGTCCTCGAAGTTCTGCACTGCTTTGGAAATGTTGTCTGCCGCATAGAGTGCCATCTTCTCCCCAGATGTCACGATCAGGACTTTTTCCGCATAATCTTCCCGGATCGGTGCTGCGAATCCACCGCAGACCACGTCGCCGAGCACATCGTACAGAACAACATCGGGCTTATAGGTCTCGAATAATTTCAGATCTTCTAATAACTGAAATGTCGCAATGATTCCTCTTCCCGCACATCCAAGTCCCGGTGTCGGTCCGCCCGTCTCGATACATAAGACATTTCCGAATCCTTCTTTTGCAATATCTTCCAGTTTCTCCGGTTCTTCGTCTTCTTCTCTCATATAATTCATGACCGGCCTTAGCGGCTCCCCGCCGAGCAGGTTCATCGTCGAATCTGCTTTCGGGTCACAGCCGATCTGGATGACTTTCTTCCCCATCGTGGCAAATGCTGCTGCCAGATTAGATGTGACGGTGGATTTCCCAATTCCACCTTTTCCGTAGATTGCTACTTTTAACATGTGTGTTCCTCCTGCATGTTCTGCTTATATATTTGTTCAAATGAAAAAGAACATTTTGTATACATAAGCCGGCTCTCTTTTCGTTATCTGAAGCCGCCTTATTCTGTATACAATGCTCTTTTTGTTTTTTCCAATGCATAATGCGAATACATGGTATAGAAATACCATGTGTCGGAAATAAGGAAGTTCTTAACTATTCCTACTCGGGATGATGCCTTGCAGTCAGAGTCGTCCTTGTATATTCTGTTTTCTTTTCTGCTTTCCTGTTTCTTACTATTTTATCATACAATATTATACTTGTGCATCAAAAAAAACTGTTGCTCCGTGATTTTTATCTCTGCTATCCCTTCACACCTTTCCGATACACCATATATGAGATCGCCGCCGTAACAGCCTCCGTGATCCAGAACGCATGCCATACTCCGACCGCTCCCATAAAACGGCTGACGATGAATGCCGCCGGAATGATCACAACCACATATCTGCATAACGAAATGATCAGTGAATGCACGCCTTTTCCAAGACCTTCCAGTGCACCGCTACAGATAACCGATACGGATGAAGCAATGAAGCCAAGACTGATGACTCCAAGTGCCACACTTCCCGCCTGCATCGTTACCGGATTCGCCGTAAATAGCCCCATCAGCTGTCCCGGAACTGCCAGGCAGATTACCGTTCCGACCGTCATCATCACGAGTACCAGGATCAGGCCATCCCGAAAGATCTTATGTACACGCTTATGCTCTCCCGCTCCGTAATTATATCCGAGAAGCGGACGCATTCCCTGCACGATTCCATTTGCCGGAAGGTACAGGAAGGTCTGCAGCTTATAATAGACTCCGAGAACGAATACATAGACTTCCCCATAGCCTGTAAGTATTACATTCAATACAGAGATCAACAGTGACGGAAGTGCCAGGTTCAGACTTGCCGGAATTCCGATCACGTATAACTTCTTCCATAATCTAAGGTCCACCTTCAGATATTTCTTTCTGTATTTCACCGGAAGCGGATTCGCGATATAAAGGATCAGATACAGCAGTGCCGCTGCTGCCTGTCCGATTCCTGTTGCAAGTGCGGCTCCTTCGATTCCCATCTTCGGGAATGGTCCGAGTCCGAAGATCATGACCGGATCCAGGATAATGTTGATGACCGCACCTGACATCATACAGGTCATCGACTCTACCATACGGCCGACTGCCTGAAATGTCTTCTCAAATACCAGCTGCCAAGATAATGCTGTGGCAAATAAAAATGCAATTCTTGAATAACGCACACCATAGTCCACGATCTGTGCATTTCCCGTAAACATCTGTAAAAACGGTCTCATTACGGCAATTCCCAGAATCATAAAACCGATTCCGTGAATGGTTCCGAGCAGCATTCCCTGTGTTGCTGCCCTGTCTGCCATCTCTTTATCCTGAGCTCCCAGGTAAAATGAGATGACCGCATTGATTCCGATTCCAAATCCGATCATCACGGCATTGACCAGATTCTGCACTGGATACACCAGTGATAATGCGTCATGGCATCTTCGCTGATCCTGGCGATGAAGAAGCTGTCCACAATATTGTAAAGTGAACTCACCATCATAGAAAGCACCATCGGCAGTGCCATTGACAATATCAGTTTTAACACCGGCTGTTCTTTCATATATGTCTGATCCATATAATTTCCCCTTTCTTTTCCACATACATAACATATCAATTTTATTATGGATTTTATGATTTCTATGCACTAAAAAAGCCACATGACCGAACGCATCAGTCATGTGGCGAAAAATAGATTGCTCCAGAAAAATCCACACATGTTTTAGAGGCACATTATAGCATTATCTTTTGACGAATGTCAACCACTGATCCCGTGGGTTTTTAACAAATCTTATTCCTGTTAGATTATGTATTTGGATTATATATTATTCTCCGAGGAAATATTTACCGTATGCATCTGCTGCTTTGATTGCTGCACATACAGTCTCCGGTGTTACCACGAATGGCATATTGTGAAGCGTGTCGTTCTCTGCACAGGCTGCCGTTGCAACTGCCATCAGCTTCTCATCTGTTACTTCTGTGATTCCCAGTTCTTTTAATGTCACAGGCAGTCCCAGTTCGATACACCAATCGATGATATCTTCCAGTTCTTCTGCCGGAATGTTCTCCAGTACCAGCTGTGTAATCGTTCCAAATGCGACTTCTCGCCATGATACATATGATGGCACTCATCCAGTACGGTAAATCCATTATGAATTGCGTGCGCTCCTGCAAGTCCTCCACTCTCAAATCCGATACCACTCAGCAATGTATTGGCTTCGATGACTTTTTCTACAGCCGGTGTACATGCTCCTGCTTCCAAAGCAAGTTTTGCCTTTACTCCTTCTGCCATCAGCGTATCAAAACAGAGTTTTGCAAGTGCGATCGCTGCCTGTGTGACCTGTCCGCCCGCACATGTCGTTGCTCCACTTGCCTGACAGGCTCTTGCTTCAAAATATGTTGCCAGCGCATCACCCATTCCGGAAACGGTAAGTCTTACCGGTGATTTTGCAATGATCTCAGTATCCATCAGAACCATGTCCGGGTTGGCCGGAAGGAATAAGTACTCTTCGAATACACCAGCATCTGTATAAATAACAGACAGTGCGCTGCAAGGTGCATCTGTTGAGGCGATCGTCGGACAGATCAGAACCGGTGCTTCTTTATAATAAGCAACTGCCTTGGCCGTGTCCAGGATCTTACCACCGCCGATACCGATCACGACATCACAGCCCTTCTCATTCATGATGTCTACCAGTCGGTTGATCTCATTCTTACTGCATTCTCTGTTGAAATACTCGTACACAGGTGTGATCTCGTATCCTTCAAATCCGGTATTTACAACATCCCCGATACGTTATATCCGGATTCTGTGATCAGTACAAGTGCTTTTTTCCATACTTCTGAGCATATTCACCCAGCTTCTTCAGCTCACCTGCACCCTGTACATATTTACTTGGACTACATAAAATCTTTGCCATGATATTACCCTCCTGTAATCTTCACGTTTTATATGTTATTTTATTAACAATCTGGTTTTATTGTATGCTATTGATACAATTGTGTCAATAAAACAGGAGGAAAACATTTACTTTTCTTAGTGTCATATCACTATGCCCTGACAGTGATCTATCTCATGCTGAATAATCTGTGCCGTCCATCCGGTATATTTCTGTCTCTGCTTTTTGAAATTCATGTCCTGATATTCTACTTCAATCTCCTGATACCGGGTGCATTTTCTCACACCTGTAAGGGAAAGGCATCCTTCTTCCGTCTCATATTTTCCGGAACGTTTTACAATCTTCGGATTGAACATTGCCATATTCATGAATCCCATATTAACGGCTATGATACATTTCTTCACTCCGATCATATTCGCTGCCATGCCGACACAGCCTTCCTCGTGCGCTTTCAATGTATCTAACAAATCCACTGCAACCTGCTTGTCCGCCTCTGTTGCCGGCTCGGATCTTTGGTTCAGGAAAAATATGTCTTTCATAATCGGTCTTATCATGCTTTGTTACTCTCTTTCGTATGCGTTTTCATATAATTATAAAATTCCTGATGCAGCCGCTGGAATTCTTCCGGTGCATGCATCGCATGTCGGTAAAGAAATCTGTTGCCAAATTCACTCTGATATACTCTGCTTAGAACCCCTGCCAGCATTCCTGTCGGCATATCTTTGATCATATAGAGCTTTGCCGGGCACAACATTCCCTTCTGGGCGATCCACTTCAAGTTCTTTTTCATCCGATAAGCTGTCAGCGTCATCAATTTTTCATTTGCACAGATTTTTTCCGGATGTCTGCTCTGGTAATAAGCATCTGCCAGCGGAATGATCACAGCAAGATGTGATATCTGCCAGTGATGCATTTCCGGAACGATCTGGTATGGAATGTGGCTTTTTCTAAATATATATGCCAATGCTTCTTCCTGCTGCTCTTTCTTCCTCCTATCTCACCGAATGTTGTCGGTTGGATTGCTCTTGGCAGAAGCTGCGCATCCAGAATTCCGCCTTCAATGCAGCCGCCCGCTCCCGGGAATGCCGGAAGGATCCTGCCTTTTCCACAGATTTTCTCCCACCTGCCATATGGTTTGATCGTATTGACCATAGTGACAACATTCGGACTTTCATTCCTACTGATGTCTTCCAGTGCTTCTTCCACCTGATTCTCACGTACAGTCAGGAAAATAAACTGGTAACGATCATTCGGCTTTAACTCACTGATCGTCTTAACCTCAACTTTATGCGTTCTTGTCTTGCCTCTGTACCATAGACCGTGTCCCTGTAATTCTTTTAACCGCTGCCTCTTGCCAGGATTGTTACATCCAGTCCTGCTTTGGCGAATCTGGATGCGTAGAAGCTTCCGATGACTCCGGCGCCGTAGATTAGGATCCGCATGGTGTTTTCCTCCTTGGTGTATATTCGTATGTTCTGTATGGTTTCTTGTATTCTTTGCTATATATCTTCTGTTATAGCATCTGTTGTAATTCTAACACCCGGACTTTTGAATTTCAACATTGTTCCCGTTTATGGTACCTCTGATTGTATTCTATTTTCTGTTTTTTCATTTGTTAACAATTTCTTCCTAATTCCATCACACTTTCATCACATATTCCTTCTATACTAGGAATTGTTCGAAAGAACAAACACTTTAAATCTTTTTCATAACTTTTTCCTCAGGACTGCACTCCTCCCAAACAATGCAGTCCTATTTTTTTACAAAATTACCGGAGTGGACACAAAAAAAGCCACAAACACCGTCCCCACTGGCCCAAAATTCACTAAAGTTCTAGTCATTTTAGCCAATTCATGTTATTATTTTAAATAGGATTTTTAACAAAACGCACAGGAAGGAGCATTTTAACAATGAACGAAAGAATTAACCGCGTATTGGAAAAAATGAATGAGAAAGGAATTGATCAGTTATTGGTATCTGATCCACTGAGCATTCGCTTTTTAACAGGCATCATGGTAAATCCTGGGGAAAGATTATATGCACTGTTACTCAGAACAAGTGGAAAGCATACATTATTCCTGAACTATCTGTATTATGTATCAAATACAGGATTTGAAGAAGTATGGTTCAGCGACATGGATGATCAGATTGGGGGTTCTGATGGAGCACATCGGATACAAAGAGTACTCTTGGAATTGACAAGACATGGCCGGCTCGTTTCCTCATTCCACTTCAGGAGCGCTGCCTGAGATGAAGACAATCTGGGGATCTGACTGCGTAGACGGTGTTCGTGCAGTTAAGAATGCTGAAGAAATTGCAATCATGAAACAGGCATCTGTTATCAATGATAAGGTTATGGAAAGAGTTGCAGACTTCATCAAAGAAGGTATGACAGAAAAAGAAGTTGCGGACTTCATCGATGCTGAGTACCTGAAAGAAGGAGCAAGCGGAGTAAGCTTTGATACCATCGTATGTTTCGGAGCTAACGCTGCTGACCAGCACCATACACCAAGTGAGACAAGAACTCTGAAAGCCGGAGAATGTGTCCTGATCGATATGGGATGCATCTGGAATGGTTACTGCTCAGATATGACAAGAACATTCTACTGCAAGAGCGTAGACGATGAGCAGGCTGCTATCCATGATCTGGTTCGTACAGCAGTTGAGAAGGCTGAAGCCGTTATCAAACCTGGTGTACGTTTCTGTGATATCGACGCTCAGGCAAGAGATCTGATCGACGAAGCCGGATACAGCGAATATTGGAGAATCCGTCTTGGACACTTCATCGGACAGGAAGATCACGAGTATGGTGATGTAAGCCCGATCAACAAGAATGTAGCTGAGCCTGGTATGATCTTCTCTATCGAGCCTGGTATCTACCTCGAAGGAAAATACGGTGTTCGTGTTGAAGACCTTGTTCTCGTAACAGAAGACGGACATGAACTTCTGAATGCTGTAGATAAGAAATACCGCATTGTAGGTTAATTTACATATTTAATTTGGAATTATAATACAATACACAAAGAGGAACTGTTGTTGGCAGTTCCTCTTTTTATTCGTCTTTATTGTACCTTTATCTGTCCCAGTATCTCCCGATCGGTGCCGCAATCGTCAACTCCGCACCAACTTCTCTGGCTGTTGCACCTTATTGATCACCACCAGATGTTTTCCTCTGAAATAATCAATAAATCCTGCTGCCGGATAAACGATCAGGGACGTACCACCTATGATCAGCGTATCTGCTTCACTTATTGCCTTCACACTCTTATTGATCACAGCAGAATCAAGACCTTCCTCATAAAGTACAACATCCGGTTTGAGCATTCCACCGCAGCTGCATCTCGGGATTCCGTCTGCGTGTTTTACATAAGCCGCATCGTAGAATTTATGGCATTTCATGCAGTAATTGCGATGAATACTTCCGTGCAGTTCCAGTACATTTTTGCTTCCTGCTGCCTGATGAAGTCCGTCAATATTCTGCGTGATCACGGCAGTTAATTTGCCGGCTGCTTCTAGTTCTGCAAGCTTGCGATGTGCAGCATTCGGTTTCGCATCCAGGAACATCATCTTCTCCTTATAGAATTCATAAAATCCTTCCGGGTTCTGTACGAAGAAACTGTGGCTTACAATCTGTTCCGGTGAATACTTATACTTCTGCCGGTATAATCCATCCGCACTTCGGAAATCCGGAATATCACTCTCTGTAGAGACACCTGCACCTCCGAAAAATACAATTCTTTCACTGTCATCAATAATTGTCTGTAATTGTTCTGCTTCTTTTTCGTACATTGCTATTCCTCCTTAATTCTATGAATTTTATTTTGTATTTCTGACATATGCAGAAAAAACTGCCCACAACCTGTAAAGGCTGCATGACAGTCACTTTCTATCTTCTTATTTGTTATTCTCTTTCTCGATCCATGCAGTCACTTCATGCAGATCTGCCAATTCTTCCGTGATTCCTTTCTTTACTTCTTCCGGCACAACCGCCATATCCGTACATAGATCGTATATCCGCCTGCTGCCTTCCCAGCCAGAAGTCCAGGGCACTGTCCTCAAGAACCAGACATTCTTCCGGATTCTGTCCAATCAACTCTGCCGCCTTCAGAAAAATATCCGGCTCTGGCTTTCCATGTTCTACCATATCTCCGTATATCGCATTTGCAATAAGATGTTCTACACCGGACACATGTATCAG
>ENA-OQDF01000201-OQDF01000201.1-human-gut-metagenome-genome-assembly--contig:-NODE-201-length-23075-cov-1.879205_pt1 | contig 23075 bp, 29 predicted proteins | sample MGYA00242769_ERZ504597 | MGnify/ENA primary metagenome ERZ504597 (study PRJEB26092, sample SAMD00036305) | human gut metagenome | host: Homo sapiens | study: EMG produced TPA metagenomics assembly of...
CAAAGAACATATAGTCTGTTCCCGCAAAGAAAGGCCCCAGTTTCAGTGCCAGACCGAGGTTTTACCGGCTCCTTGAAGTACGGAATAGCTGGCAGCTACATTGAAAGCATTCGTCGGACGGATGCAGGCAGAGAAGTCAGCTCATTCAAAGTTTTCGGCTTGGCAAACGACCGGTATACAAGGCACCCACTACCAGCCAATCATTCAGCAAGGCATATTCAGCGCCAAGAACCATTGTAGAAGTCAATCCACGGGTACGGCTCTTCTCAGAAGCTTCCTCTGTCTTGAGCTGCAACATGTCATAGTTAAGAATCTCGCCGCTGTTCACAATATTTATGAACTCCTGCTGCGAGGCCGGGTCAAGAAGATCATAAGTCTGCTCTGCATTGGCTCGCGCTATACTGGTATTCGATTTAGACCATTTGATAAAGCCCAAATCAAGAACTGAAGCAGAAAGTGTCAATTTATCCAGTAACTTGTAAGATATTCCCAAATCAATAGCCCCACCATATCCGGCAAAACCGAAACTGCCAAAATCGATTTCATCGATATAATCACCATTCTCGTTCTCGGGAAGTTCTAACAGCTTTGACGAGTTCTCCAAAGTTGCATCCACTTGAATGGAAGCTTTACTCGTCACTCCTGAAGAGCCCACAGAAGGAGTTTCCACATGAATCTGGTTAATGTTCAGCTTTAAGTTACCGATACCCAGCAGCATCTTCACCTTACCGCCTACAGCCAGTCGGTCTGTTATATTCCTTGCAAAGCCAACGCCGACTTCTGCATAGGAATTTATCTCAAGCTTCTGTCCATTAATGGTTTCGTTAATGCCCAAATAGTCAGAAATATTGTCACCAAACTCCAGGCTACTCATGTTATTCATAAACTGGAACATGGTTTTCGGTATGGCAGCACCGATATCATTACGCAACCCCACATTGACTGACCAGAAGTTCTTTCCTTTATACCACCCGGCAGACAGAATGTCGGTACTCAAATTCACATTCAAGTTATTGATAGCATCAGTTCGGTTCATAAAGTTCATTGCTCATGAAATAGTCGCTATCATCACTGTTCTCAATAATGTCCATAATATCCCTATACCCCAGGGAACTGGAGTTGACGGTAGCATTCAACGAACCTATCGCGGGAATATTCAGATAACCGCGTCCCGGCATCAAGGCCGGATTGAGCTGCATACGCTGGCTACTTCCTTCCATAAAGTAGGAAGTGCGCAGAAACTGGGCTTGTCCGGAAAGAGAGAAGCAAAGCAACAATACCACAGACAGCCATACTTCAGAGAATTCAATCGTTTCATAACCTTGTCAATATTTTCATTATCACCTGCAAAAATATAAAACAAGTTAATACCCTACAAACAACTTAACCGAATAGCCGTGTATAAAAGGCTTATACAGAGACTATCCGGTATAAATTAAGGAGCAAATAAAAGAATCCTCTTAAGAATGCCCTTATACTATTTCATCATAAACATTCTCATTTGCTCTCGTAGCGGTACTCAGAAAAACCGGGGCTGCTCCTTTCTTTATTGCAGAGACATTGACGTCACTGTCGGAGCACTCAACATTTCCTTGTATTTTGCCGGAGCAGTCAGTATCTTTACAGCCTCTTTCAAGTCATCATCATCTTTCAACTGCTGGATAATGCTTCCACGCTGGAAATAATAACGCTTGATGATTTCTACCGCAATCATGCTCTTGATGTCCTTGGAGAAATGGTCAAGGTCACGGTCCAGATTATGCGACAATTTTTTCTCCAGCGCTTCAAACTCTTTCGAAGCATCAGTCAGATAGCCCTCAAATTCGGCCATCTCCTTCAGGTTCTTCAGCATCTTCTCTGTCTGCTGGTCGTATTTGAAGTCCGCCTTTTTCACCATCGCCTTGAAGTCCGCATAATCGGCATCTGTAATTTCAAACTGCTCTGCTGAAGAGATGGTAGGATGTTTCAAGCAATAGTCCGTAGCATAATTGAAAATAAGGTTGTCATTGACAAGATAGAACAGAATGTTGGGCAGCTTCTCCTGCTTCACCGCAATGTCCGGAGTCACGCCTCCACCATCACGCACTTCACGTCCGGCAGCCGTATGGAACACGGTAGTAAGGCTGTCCGGAATACGCCCCACACTGCCGTCTTCATTCCGGTGCTTGTAGTCGATAGCCTGCACACAACGGCCGCTGGGAATATAATATTTGGAAGTCGTCAGCTTCATGGTACCACCGTATGGCAACGGACGGGTGGTCTGCACCAATCCCTTACCGAAAGTACGGTTACCGATAATGACCGCACGGTCAAGGTCCTGCAAAGAACCCGCAAGGATTTCTGACGAAGAAGCCGTTCCGCCATTGACCAGCACAGCCAAAGGAATTTCCAAATCCAACGGTTCACGCAATGTTTTGTAGGTATTGCTGGCTTGCTTAATCTTGCCTTTTGTCGTCACAAGTGTCTTTCCGCGAGGCAGAAAGAAGTTGGCTATCTCTATAGACTCATCCAGCAAGCCGCCCCCATTGTTCCGCAAGTCAATCACCAACGAAGTCATCCCTCGCTTCTTCAAGTCCAGAAAAGCCTGCTTGAACTCCTTGGAAGGATTTCCCGAGAAGGTGCTGAGGTTGATATAACCTATATTATTATCCAGCACCGTATAATAAGGTATGAACGGTAATTGGATGGAACGGCGCACAATGTCGAAATCCAACGGCTTCTCCGTACCGGGACGTCGCACTTTCAGCTTGAAGCTGGTACCCACTTGTCCTCGAAGCATCTCGCTGACTTCTTGGTTGTTCTTTCCGGCAAGGTCTTTTCCGTCAATCTCCATCAAAATATCTCCGGCTTTCAGGCTACATCGGCAGCAGGCATATTCTCATATGGCTCAGATATCATGGAACGTTTTAGTTTCGGATTCCAAGTAATCACAGAACCTATACCACCATAGGAATTCTTCAGCATCTGCTCCAATTCGCTTTGGTCATCTTCCGGATAATACTCCGTGTAGGGATCCAGCGAGTAGAGCATGGCATCAATGCCTTCACGGATAGTCTTGTTCGGATCAATCGTATCCACGTAGAACATATCCAACTCTTTCACAATGGAATTGAATATATCCAGATTCTTTGCTATTTGGAAACTACGGCTATCACCACTCTTAAACCCCCAAAAACAAACGGCTCCTGCTACAATCAGCAAGGTAATCATCCAGCGTATCTTTAAAATTCTTTTCATAATATGTCTATGTGATAATATGCTAATTAATTAATAAAATTTCTTCCTTGATTTTTTCCCATTGTGCTACCTGAAGCTCCGTACCCACCACTTGTATCACATCTTTGGAGAGAAGAGAACCTATCTTGCCACATTTCTCCAGCGAGTAACCACACGTCAGTCCATACAAGAAACCCGCCGCAAAATAGTCACCCGCTCCTGTAGTGTCCACCACTTTCTCTACCGGAGCCGCTTGTACCTGCACCATCTCTGTACCTTTACGAATCAGAGAACCACGGGCACCCACCTTTACAATGGCTATGCTACACATTGGCAATGATATCCAATGCTTCCTCCGGTTCCTTACCCGTAAAAGCCTTTGCCTCTTCCTCATTGGCAAAAACAATATCCACATATTGTTGACCAACAAAGAGAAAAATTCAAGGTCTCCTTCTACTATATTGTAGCTCGCCATGTCCAAACATACTTGTAAACCGGCCTCTTTAGCCAACTCTATGGCACGGAGAATCATATCATGGTCTTGCACCAGATACCCCTCTATAAACAGGTAAGCATATCCTTTGAACATATCCAGCGAAAGATCTTCCGCCTTCAATGTAGAAGCCGCCCCCAAATAAGTGCCGAAAGTGCGCTCTCCATCAGGAGAAATGAAAGTAGAGGCTACACCGGACGGAAGGGTAGTGGAAAGCAATAAATCCGCCTCTGTCCCATGCTCCAGCAGACTATCCCGGAAAAGTTACCATAAAAGTCATTGCTTACTTTTCCGATGAATCCCGTACCTGCACCAAGCATGCCATTGCCCGAATCGCCATTTCCGGCAGAACCTCCGTTAGCCAGATGCGTCTTCATCCGGCTGAAATACTCACTAATTTTCAAAGAACTTATCTTCATCAATCAGAGTCATACTTCCTTTCGGGAGCTGCATCTCCGTCAAAATATTATCATCCTCAATGATTGCCAGTGCATCGACCAAAGCATTGCCCAATCCAATTATTTTATCCATCTTCGATATTTTTTTTTGCAAAGATATTGCATATTTCAAAATATCCTATTACTTTTGCAGCGCATTTGAGAAAAAACAACATTCTTCCTTAGCTCAGTCGGTTAGAGCATCTGACTGTTAATCAGAGGGTCCTTGGTTCAAGTCCAAGAGGAAGAGCGAAAAGGTTCGTCAATCAGGCGAGCCTTTTTTGTTTTCTCCATCAGCCGCACTTAACGAACAAACGGAAACCTTTCATCTTTCATGAAATTAACATATATTTGTGGAATATTTATAGGGAATTTATCCCGACCTTCTGTCTTTATTTGCAGAACCATGAAATTTAATTCAAAAATACAACTATGATGAGAACAGCCCAACTTTTTTTAATCATCGGATTGACTGTATGTACATTTTGCAAAGCACAAGACATACCCGTTCTGCCCCAAGAAAAGTTCCGGCACCATGAATTTTCCGTCAGCTATGGTTTCCTGCCCATTACCGATGCCAACAGCATGGCCGAGGAGTGCTTTGCTCCGGTACTAAGTTTCGGAGTTTATACACGCGAAAAGACAAACTACTACGGTGCCCTGAACATCAGCTACATTTATAGATTCAACCGCAAAATCAGCCTGGGAGTAACCGGAGGAATAACCGGCAACAAAGGGAGAGCCAGCAGCCTTACGAAGCTTTGGATGAAAACACCAAAGACAACCGAGGTATCTGTATGTTCTTCCCACCTTCCGGTGGCACTGGTTTACCCGCCCCAATTCTCTCTGTATACCTCAGCAGGGCTCGGTGCCTATTTCCTTCGGAACAGCTTTGGAGAAGAAGTCTTTCACAAGACAAAATTCGCTTATCAGTTCAGCTTTTTAGGCATCGAATACGGAAGCCGGTTTGCCTTCTTCACAGAATTCGGAGTAGGATATACCGGAACAATCGTAGCAGGCGGCCGTTATCGTTTCTGACTTATGAGGCCGCCACCGCCAGTGTCAATACACTGATGCGCACACCCTCCACTTCCTTGAGCGCATCGGCACAAGCCGTAGTGGTGGCACCGGTAGTCAATACGTCATCTATAATCAGTACATGCTTCCCTGCAAAAGCATCAGCACGACGCAGACAAAAGATACCGTCCACATTCTCCCACCGTTCATAAGAGGATTTACGGGTCTGCGTTCCGTATGCCTCATACGGGCAACGGAAGCAGTATCCATGGGAATACCGGTGACAGCAGAAACGCCGCGGGCTATACATTCGCTCTGATTGTACCGCGCATTTTCCGCTTATGCGGATGCAGAGGAACGGGGACTATGACATCCACATCACTGAAGAAGCCGGCTGCCGACAACTCCGCCGCCATAAACCGCCCCATCACTTCGCCAAGGTCTTTCCTCCCTCCATATTTCAACTGATGGAGAATGCGGCGGAAATCACTCCCTTTATGGTAAAAGAAACAAGATGTGGCATGTTCCAGAGGTATCTTCCCCCAGAACATACGTTCCACCGGATTGTCCTTACGAAGATGATAGTTTGTCCGGGGCATATCCATATTGCACTTCATGCAGATGCCCTCTTCACCCTCTTGCAAGATAGCACCACACACGGCACACTGACGCGGGAAGAAGAGATGGACAAAAGAAAAGAACCAGATTTTAACTATGTTTTTCATCGTATAGTATTAAAAAACAGCAACAGAGCAATACACTCCATCGCCTTGTTTGCTATAATGGCGAGACCTCGCTTGCCAGCTTCAAGAACAACGGATGCAGTGGTCCGTTAGTAGCAATGACATGATGTCCGTCCAAAAAGTCGTCACTACCGCAAAAGTCAGTGATTCTTCCACCGGCCTCCAGCACCATCAGCGCCGCCGCAGAAAAGTCCCATTTGCCGATAAACGCCTCAAGCCAGGCATCAAAACGTCCGGCAGCCACATAGCAGATGGCAAGCGCAGCGGAACCAGTCATGCGGATGCCTGCCACACGTCCGTAAAGTTCATGAATCAAATGCTCACCGGTACGTGCATACCGGTCGGAATTATAAGGAAGTTCCGTCACTACAAAGGCGTCCTCCACCTGCCGGACAGACGAGACCTCCATCCGTTCTCCATTCACATAAGCGCCGCCTCCCTGCCAGGCATAAAAACATTCACCCCGGCAAGGTCATAAACAACTCCCAGCAACAGAGAATCCTTGTCGCGCAAAGCGATGCTGACGCAATAGGGGGCATTATCATGGATATAGTTCGTTGTCCCGTCCAACGGGTCCACCACCCAGCAGTAGGGTTCGTCGCGATAGGCAGCAGAGCCTTCCTCGGCAATGAATCCAGCCTCGGGAAGAAGTTCCCGAAGCGCAGCCACCACCCGCCTCTCCGACTCCTTGTCCACATAAGAGACATAATCATGGGCTTGTTTCTTCTGTACCGCTTCACGGCTGAAGTTCTTCCGCTCTTCTTTCAGGAAATGTCCGGCTTCACGGGCTATACGGCAGACAGACTCTGTCAGTATCTTCAAATCTTCCATCCCTTTACATATTATTCTCCGCATCATCCACGGCGTCATACGGACTCCTTTTTCCCACAGACGGATACAGTCTTTCTGAGCCTCACTCCAGGTATATCCGGCAGATGCAATGCAACCATGCTTATCCTTATCACCACCAACGACATGTACCGTATCGGCTTGTCCAGCAACTTCCGCAGTCTTTCCACTCTTGCTACCACAAGCCACAAACAGCGCTCCGGCACATAGCAAGCACATAGATATTCCTCTTACATTCATCTTTTCTCTTTTAATTTGCTTTTTGCCTGACAAAGTCAAGACCTCCTTGGCTATCCACGCACAAGCCTCCGCATCTGCCAATGCATGGTGATGTTGCTCCAGTTGGTAGCCACAACAAGCTACCACTGTGTGCAGCTGATAGTTGGGCAATCCTTTCAGGACGCGACGTGATGCCTGCAAAGTACAATGAAACTCATAATCCGGATAATCCATGCAGTAAGTACGGAAAACTGCTTTCAGGCAGCTTTCATCAAAGGCCTTGTTGTGTGCAACCAATGGTAAACCTTCAATGCGTGGAGCTATTTCCTGCCACACAACGGGAAAGATAGGAGCATCCTGGGTATCTGCCAACGTCAAGCCATGCACGCGGTATTCCAATAAGTATAATACTCCGGCTCGGGACGGATGAGGCTATAATAATGGTCCACAATTTCTCCATCGCGTACGATAACCACTCCTACACTACAAACACTGGTACGCTGTTCATTGGCCGTTTCAAAATCAATGGCTGCAAAATCTTTCATCCTATCAGAGAATTTAATGACTCCCAAAGATAGAAATAATATTTGCACAAGAAACATAGTCAATAAACAAATATGCTACTAACTCTAATTACCAGCGCCTTACCTTTACCAAGTCGTTACTCTATTCGGTAAAAAGCTTTTACTTCATAGTGTAACGACCGTTACCTAAGAATGTAAAGCCCGTTACCCCATAATGTAAACACCTTTACAGCCTATTGTAAACGCACCCGTAATATAAAAAAGAACTCCGTTCCTTTCATACTACACCTGGTTTCCATTATCTTTGTCCCCCGGACAAAGACTAAAATATCATGGAACATCCACTTTCGCAATTCAAATATTGTCCGAAATGCGGTTCAGCCCATTTCGAAGTTCATAACGAGAAGTCGAAGCAGTGCGCCGACTGCGGTTTCGTCTACTACTTCAACCCCTCTTCCGCCACCGTCGCCTTGATACTGAACGAGCGCGACGAGCTGTTGGTGTGCCGCCGCGCCAAAGAGCCTGCCAAAGGGACGCTGGACCTCCCCGGAGGCTTCATCGACATGACCGAGACCGGTGAGGAAGCGTTGCCCGCGAAGTAAGAGAAGAAACCGGCATGAAGGTGGCAAAGGCCGAATATCTCTTCTCCCTACCCAATATTTACATCTATTCCGGCTTCCCCGTACACACGCTGGATATGTTTTTCCGTTGTACGGTGGAGGACACCTTGCACTTCGAGGCGATGGACGACGCGGCAGACCTCTTCTTCCTCCCCTTAAAAGATATCCGTACGGAAGAGTTCGGGCTCGGCTCCATCCGCAAAGGAGTGGGTATCTTCCTGGAAGACATGCGGAAGAACAAAAGCGAATGATTATTCGTTCCTATTATGGTATATATCCTAAAAAAGCCAAACAAGTGTAACATTTCCGGGTTAAAACCCGTATTTTTGTAAAATACCTATTCTAACAAAAGAAAATGAAACATAAAATCTCCCGAATATTGTGCACAGCACTCTGTTGCGCACCCCTTACTCGCCTCAGCACAAACAAGCGAGAAGAGTACTTCTCCCAAGCGACTCTACCAGGAAGGACAAACGTTGTTCCAACAAAAGGCCTATGCCGCCGCCATCTCCCCGTTGCAAGCCTATGTACGCCAGATGAATGCAGACGGCAAGCCTCTGCCCGACACGGGCGAGCGACAGGAAGCGGAATACATGCTGGTATGCGCCGCATACGAACTCAGAGACCCCAAAAGCATAGACCTGCTCCGTGCCTTCCTGGACGAATATCCCGATACTCCCCATGCCAACCGCATCTACGCACTGATTGCCTTCCGCCCTACTTCTTCGAAGGCAATTATGACGATGCCCTCGCCATGTTCAACTCCGCCCGCCTCGACCTGCTGGGTTCCGAGGAGCGAGACGACATGACCTACCGCCTTGCCACCTGCTACCTGAAAACGGGCAACGTAAAGGAAGCAGCCATCTGGTTCGAGACTCTGCGTAGCACCAGCCGCAAGTATGCAGCGGACTGTGCTTACTACATCTCTTATATCCGATATACCAAGGACGGTATGACGAAGCGCTCAGCGGTTTCCTGCCTTTGCAGGACAATGCCAAATACAAGGACTTGGTTCCCTATTACATCGCCGAAATCTATCTGTTGAAGAAGCAGTACGACAAGGCGGAAATCGTGGCGCAGAATGCACTGTCAGCCCATCCCGACGGTCTGAGCTACACCCACACGGCGGAGCTGAACCGTATCCTCGGTACAGCCGAATACCATTTCGGGAAGTATCACGAAGCCGTAAGTCCTTCGGACAATATATAGAACACAATGCCGAATCTGCCGCTCATAGAAGGGATGCCCTTTACATGCTGGGAATGTCCTATTATCAATGCGGCGTGTATTCGCAAGTCCCCTCCGTCCTCGGCAGAGTGACTGCCGAAAACGACGCCCTTTCGCAGAACGCATACCTGCACATGGGACTGTCTTATCTGCAACTGGCAGACAAGACCAAAGCGCGTATGGCTTTCGAGCAGGCTGCCGCCTCCAACGCCGATATGAAAGTCAAGGAACAAGCCGCCTATAACTACGCCTTATGCATCCACGAGACCTCCTATTCCGCTTTCGGCGAATCGGTGACCGTCTTTGAGAAATTCCTGAACGAGTTCCCGAGCTCTCCTTATGCCGAGAAAGTCAGCAACTACCTGGTGGAAGTGTACATGAATACACGCAGCTACGATGCCGCACTCAAATCCATCGACCGCATCTCCCATCCCAGCAAAGCCATTCTGGAAGCCAAGCAGAAGATTCTGTTCCAACTCGGGACCAGTCTTTTGCCAACACACAGTTCGAGCAAGCCATCGGTTACTTCAACCAAAGCGTCACGCTGGGACAATACAACCTCCAGACCAAGGCAGACGCCCTCTACTGGCTCGGCGAGTCTTATTACCGCCTGAACCGGATGAGAGAAGCCGCCCGCAATTTCAACGAATATCTGTCACTCACCCGGCAGAGGGATACGGAAATGTTTGCCCTCGCTACTATAACCTGGGCTACATCGCTTTCCATCAGAAAGACTATTCGACGGCAGAGAACCGTTTCCGCAACTTTGTCCAACTGGAGAAAGGCGAAAACCCGACCGCATTGGCAGATGCCTACAACCGCATCGGTGACTGTAACCTGCACGTCCGCCGTTTCGAGGAAGCCAAGCAATACTACGCCAAAGCTGAGAACCTGAACACTCCCGCCGGAGACTATGCCGTCTATCAATTAGCACTGGTATATGGCATGCAGAAAAACTATACGGAAAAGGTGAGCATGCTGGACCGACTTGCAGCCAAATATCCCAACTCGCCCTACGCCATCAATGCCCTCTACGAGAAGGGACGCTCCTACGTACAGAGCAACAACAGCCGCCAGGCTATCGCCACCTTCCGCGAGCTGCTTGCCAAATACCCCGAAAGCCCCGTCAGCCGTAAAGCCGCCGCCGAAATCGGCCTGCTTTACTACCAGAACGACGACTATGACCGTGCCATAGAAGCCTACAAACATGTAGTCACCCAATATCCTGGAAGCGAGGAAGCCCGCCTTGCCATGCGCGACTTGAAGTCCATCTACGTAGATGCCAACCGCGTGGATGAGTTTGCCGCCCTTGCCGCCCAAATGCCGGGAGAAATCCGCTTCGAGCCCAGTGAGCAAGACTCGTTGACTTACATCGCTGCCGAAAAAGTATATATGAAAGGCGAAGCCGCACCTGCCAGAGAGAGCTTCACCCGCTATCTGCAAAGTTATCCGGGAGGCGCTTTCAGCCTGAATGCACATTACTACCTTTGCGTCATAGGCAAAGAGCAGAAAGATGACGAGGCGGTATTGGAACATGCCGGGAAACTGCTGGAATACCCCGATAATCCATATTCTGAAGAAGCTTTGCTGATGCATGGAGAAATTCTGTTTAACCGCCAGCAATATGACCTGGCATTGGCCGACTACAAGAAATTGCAGGCCAAAGCCACCACGGCAGAGCGCCGCCAGCTTGGCGCTATCGGTGTACTGCGCTGTGGAGCACTGATGCATGATGATGCGGAAATCATCAACGCCGCCACAGCCTTGCTTGCCGAAGCCAAGCTATCTCCGGAGCTCCGAACGAGGCATTGTACTACCGTGCCAAGGCATACCTCAACCAGAAGCCGACAAGAAGGCAATGGATGACCTTCAACTGCTGGCCAAAGATACCCGTACCCTTTATGGAGCCGAAGCCAAATATCTGGTGGCATTACAATGGTACAACGCCGGTAATTATGCCTCTGCAGAAAAGGAAATCCTTAATTTCATCGATCAGAGTACACCGCATGCTACTGGCTGGCACGCAGTTTCATCCTTCTGTCTGATGTATATGTAGCCATGGACAAGAAGCTCGATGCACGCCAATACCTATTGAGCCTGCAGCAGAACTACCAGGCCGACGACGATATAGCAAGCATGATTAACGAAAGACTGGAGAAATTGAAGTAAGAAATATAGCACATTATGAAAAAGATACAATATATCCTCGCAGGAACTATGCTTGTCTCCCTCTCTTTGGGGGCACAAGCCCAGACACAACCCCAAGACACCACCATGAACCGTACGGTAGTCGTGGAACAAGAATATAATCCGGACATCATGGACGCCTCCAAAGTGAACGTACTTCCCAAGGTGGAACCTCCTACCGTCAGCAAAAAGGCGGTGGAATATGACGCCACCCTGATGCCGGCAACCCATATCCCGGCAGGTATCATGCAAGCCTATACCGGAAAGAAGACGCAGGCGAAAGCGCTGCCCGGATATGTACGCTTGGGATACGGTAACTACGGTAACCTCGATGTACGCGCCAACTACCTCTTCTCCTTATCCCCCAAAGACCGCCTCAACCTGACATTCACAATGGATGGCATGGATGGCAAACTGGACTTACCGGATAATGGCGGAAAGTGGAATTCATTCTACTACCGTACCCATGCTGCCATGGATTATGTACATGCCTTCAGCAAAGTCGATTTGAATATTGCCGGAAAGTTCAACCAAAGCAATTCAACTTCCTGCCCGACTTCGTCAGCAACAAGCAGAAATTCGTTTCGGGTGATGTACATTTCGGGGTAAGTTCCACAAGCGACGATATGCCTCTCCAATTCCGTGCCGAAACCAATTTGTTGGTCTACCAGCGCCAACACGACCTCATGGTGAGCAATATCAAAGAAAATATCGTGCGTACCAAAGCCGATGTCACCGGTTCCATCTCCGATGAGCAGACCATCGGCATGGCTTTTGCCATGGACAATACATTCTACAGCGACGGACGTTTCGAGAATCACACCGACGTAGACTTCAATCCATACTATCTCTTTCAGAATGACGACTGGAAAATACGTCTCGGCGCACACGTCGACCTGGCTTTCGGTTTCGGCAAGAAGTTCCGCGCCGCTCCCGACGTAGAAATACAATACATCTTCTCGGACAGCTACATCCTCTACGCACAAGGTAAGGGAGGACGGCTACAGAACGATTTCCGCCGTCTGGAAACCATTACGCCTTATGGCATTACAAACCAGCAGCTTGACAATACCTACGAACAGCTCAACGCAGCCATCGGCTTCAAGGCAAGCCCGGTCAGCGGATTGTGGTTCAACCTATACGGCGGGTATCAAGATTTGAAAAACGACCTGATTGACACTCCGACTGTCAAGTCCGACGGGATAAGCAATGTTTTCCTCACAAAAGACACCAAGAACCTCTACGCAGGAGCTGACCTGAGCTACAACTACAAGGATGTTTTCTATCTCGCCGCCAATGCCGTCTATCGCCATTGGACAACGGACTCAGACGGTTCTGATGTCGTAGTAAGCTTCAAACCGGCCGTAGAAGGCAATCCTACAATCTCAAGGTACGCCCCCATCTCCCATTGCTTGTCGCATCGGCTATCAGCACATTTCACGCCAGGGCGTGGAGGGCAACAAGGCAGACCCCGTCAGCAATCTCTATCTAAACGGCAGCTACGAACTCTTCAAAGGTATCTCCGTGTATGCGCGCGTGAACAACTTGCTGAACAAAGATTACCAGTACTACTGGGGATACCCTTCAGAAGGTCTCAGTTTCTTAGGCGGAGTAAGCTTCCTCTTTTAATAGAGGCAGCACAAGCCGGAGCACTAATTTGAACAAAAAAGGTCATTTTTGCTAAATTCTCCTTATATTATAAGGTGGGAAGAATCTTTTTTCCTACTTTTGCGGGCGAATTCAGTGGCGGGAGTCACTAAAAAACAGAAATTTATGCAGAAAAACCTTGTCATAGTCGAGTCTCCGGCAAAAGCAAAAACTATCGAGAAATTCCTTGGAAAAGATTTCAAAGTCCTTTCCAGCTACGGCCATATACGTGATTTGAAGAAAAAAGAATTCAGTATTGACGTAGACAAAGACTTCAAACCGCATTACGAGATACCAGCGGATAAAAAGAAACTCGTAACCCAGCTGAAAGAAGAAGCCGAGCAGGCAGAAACCGTATGGCTGGCTTCCGATGAGGACCGCGAAGGGGAAGCCATCGCATGGCATTTGTACGAAGTGCTGAAACTGAAACCGGAACACACCAAACGTATCGTCTTCCATGAAATCACCAAAGGTGCCATCCTGAAAGCGATAGAAAATCCCCGTGACATTGACCTCAACCTGGTCGATGCCCAGCAAGCTCGACGTATCCTGGACCGTATCGTAGGTTTTGAACTTTCACCGGTATTGTGGAAGAAAGTGAAACCTGCCCTTTCTGCAGGCCGTGTACAGTCCGTAGCCGTCCGTCTCATTGTAGAGCGCGAACGCGAAATACATGCATTCCAGACCGAAGCATCCTACCGTGTTACCGCCATATTCCTCGTTCCGGACACTGACGGCAAAACTGTGGAAATGAAAGCCGAACTGGCGCACCGGCTCAAGACAAAGGCAGAAGCCCGGAAATTGCTGGAGAGCTGCAAAGCAGCCACGTTTACCATTAGCGATATCACTACCCGTCCGCTGAAGAAAACTCCCGCCGCCCCGTTCACCACCTCTACCTTGCAGCAGGAGCTGCCCGCAAACTGGGATTCACCGTGGCACAGACCATGATGGTGGCGCAACGTCTGTACGAATCCGGATTGATAACCTACATGCGTACCGACTCCGTCAACCTTTCCGAACTTGCCGTCAACGCCAGCCGTGAAACCATCTCCAACCTGATGGGCGAACGTTACGTACACAACCGTCACTTCGCCACCAAGACCAAAGGAGCGCAAGAAGCCCACGAAGCTATCCGCCCCACCTATATGGAGAATGCCAAGATAGAAGGTACCCCGCAGGAAAGAAAGCTGTACGACCTCATCTGGAAACGTACCATGCCTCGCAGATGGCAGGATGCCGAAGTGGAAAAGACAACCGTAACCATTGCTATCAGCAACGAGACGGAGACTTTCACTGCAACCGGCGAAGTGGTGAAATTTGACGGTTTCCTCCGTGTCTACCGCGAATCATACGATGATGACGTAGAAACCCAGGAAGATGAGGCACGCCTACTGCCCCCTCTGAAAAAAGGACAGAAGCTCGAACATGAAGGTATCACCGCTACCGAACGTTTCACCCAACACCCTCCCCGCTACACGGAAGCAAGCCTTGTGCGCAAATTGGAGGAACTGGGTATCGGACGTCCGTCTACCTATGCTCCGACCATTTCCACCATCCAGCAACGCGAATACGTGATAAAAGGAGAAAAAGCAGGTGAAGAACGCACCTACAATGTGCTTAACTTGCAGGGTAATGAAATAACGGACAACAACCATACAGAAATCACCGGAGCTGAAAAGTCAAAACTGATGCCGACAGACACCGGTATTGTGGTCAATGACTTCCTGATAGAGTACTTCCCGGACATCCTTGACTACAACTTCACTGCGAGCGTCGAAAAGCAATTCGACGAAATAGCCGAAGGTGACAAGCAATGGACCGCCATTCTGAAAACATTCTATAAGAAATTCCATCCTTCAGTAGAAAACACACTTGCCGCGAAAACCGCCCACAAGGCAGGCGAACGGATTCTAGGAACAGACCCCGTCAGCGGAAAACAAGTGTCTGTAAAAATCGGACGTTCGGCCCAGTAGCACAGATAGGTACTGCCGAAGATGAGGAAAAGCCCCGTTTCGCCCAGGTAAAAAAAGAAATGTCCATCGAGACCATTACGCTGGAAGAAGCGCTGGAGCTGTTCAAACTTCCCCGTACTCTCGGAGAGTATGAAGGCAAGAATGTAGTCGTAGGTGCGGGACGTTTCGGACCTTATATCCAGAACAACGGCTTGTATGCCTCGTTACCCAAGACAATGGACCCGATGACCGTTACGCTGGAAGAAGCTATTGAACTTTTGCAAAAGAAACAAGAAGCAGAAGCCCAGAAACATATCAAGAAGTTTGAGGAAGAACCGGAACTGGAAATCCTGAATGGACGCTATGGCCCTTACATCGCTTATAAAGGCAGCAACTACAAGATTCCTAAAGACATCATCTCAAGACCTGAACCTTCAGGCTTGTCTGGAAATTGTGAAACTGCAAAGCGACAAGGATACGGGCAAGTCTAAGCGGACTGCAAAGGTGGTGAAAGCAACGAAAACGACTAAAACAACCGCCAAGCAACTGCCAAAACAAGCAAGACAAAATAGGACTTAGTCTACACGTATAAAATGGGAGAAAGGAGGCGATAATTTAAACTTCTATTATTTATACCACAAGAATAAAAATTGTACTATAAAAGAATAAGCCCGAAGAAGTATCCCCGGCTTATCTTTATAGTGCGATGTTTACATCCTATCCGGCACCTCAATTCCCAGTAAGCCCATACCTAAGCGTACCACTTTGGCTACATTCTCGGACAATGCAAGGCGGAATACCTTCACTGCTTCGTTCTCCTCACGCAAAATGCTGAAGTCATGGTAGAACTGGTTATATTCCTTCACAAGGTCATACGTATAGTTTGCAATGATGGACGGGCTGTAATCCTCACCTGCCTGCTTCACAATAGCGGCAAAGTCGGCAACCATCTGTATCAATCCCTCTTCCTTCTCACTCAGTTCAATGCCGGCAGGCAACTGAGCAGGGATTTCGATACCGGCCTCTTTTGCCTTGCGGAGAACAGACTGGATACGTGCATAAGTATATTGGATGAACGGTCCCGTATTACCATTAAAGTCGATGGACTCTTTTGGATTGAATGTCATGTTCTTGCGGGCATCCACTTTCAGGATGAAGTACTTCAAGGCACCCAGACCAACGATACGGGCGATATTGTCCGCCTCTTCCTTTGTCAGACCATCCAGCTTACCCAGTTCATTGCTGGTTTCCTTGGCTGTATCAATCATCTCCGCCATCAAGTCGTCAGCATCAACTACTGTACCTTCGCGGCTCTTCATCTTGCCCTCGGGAAGTTCCACCATACCGTAAGAGAAGTGCACCAACCTTACCCCATTCGAAGCCCAGTTTGTCGAGCAGGATGGACAATACCTGGAAATGGTAATTCTGTTCGTTGCCTACCACATAAATCATCTTGTCGATGGGATAATCTGCAAAGCGGAGTTTGGCAGTACCTATATCCTGCGTCATGTAGACGGATGTACCGTCCGCACGCAGCAGCAGCTTGTGGTCCAGCCCCTCCCCCGTGAGGTCCGCCCATACAGAGCCATCTTCTTTCCGGTAGAAAAGCCTTTCTCCAGGCCTTCCATCACCTTCTCCTTACCTTCGAGGTACGTGTTTGATTCGTAATATATCTTATCAAAGTTACACCCATCATACGGTAAGTCTCGTCGAAGCCTGCATACACCCAGTCGTTCATCTTCTTCCAGAGCGCACGTACTTCCGGGTCATTGGCCTCCCACTTTACCAGCATTTCACGAGCCTCCTTCATCAAAGGAGATTCAGCTTCTGCCTTGGCTTTGGCTTCTTCCTCATTCATGCCTTCGCTTTGGAACTTGGCCATCAGTTCTTTCACTTCCGCTTTATAATGCTTGTCGAAGGAAACATAGTAATCGCCAATCAAGTGGTCTCCCTTCTTGCCGGATGATTCGGGAGTTTCACCATTCCCGTACTTCTGCCATGCCAACATGGACTTGCAGATATGAATTCCACGGTCATTGACAATATTTGTCTTTACTACCTTATTACCGTTGGCAGCCACTATATTAGCCAACGCATTTCCCAAAAGATTATTGCGTACATGGCCCAAATGAAGCGGTTTGTTGGTGTTGGGAGAAGAATACTCAATCATCACCAATGGAGAGTTGTCAGTAGCGGCCACGATGCCGTACTGCTTGTCTGCATGAATGCCATTCAACAATTCTATCCATGCAGAGGAGGCAATGGTCAGGTTCAGAAAGCCCTTGATGACATTAAATGCTGCAACCGAAGGCTCATTTGCCTGCAAGTATTCACCGATTTCCTGTGCTGTCTGCTCCGGTCCTTTCTTGGACATACGGAGGAAAGGGAATACAACCAGTGTGAGGTGTCCCTCAAATTCTTTCTTGGTTTTCTGCAACTGCACTTGTGCGGCAGGAACATCCTGTCCGTAAAGCGCTTTCAGCCCGCCGATAACGGACGATACCAGTTTCTGTTCTATATTCATGATTCAAATGTATTTTCCTGCGTGCAAAGATAGCGTAAACCGAAATCAGAACAAAACAAGCAGGCTTGTTTTTATTGACTCACAAGATATTCAACATACAAAGAGGGACGCTCTTTGCAAAACGTCCCCTCTTTGTATGTTGAGTATACTGTTTTTATTCAGCTGTCAATTCTGCACCTGGTTTGAATTTAACAACTTTCTTTGCAGCAATCTCGATAGGCTTTTTAGTAGAGGGGTTGATACCCATACGCGCTCCTCTTTCCACCACACTGAAAGTTCCAAAACCAACCAATGATACTTTATCACCGGCCTTCATTGCCTTAGTGACTGATGCGATAAATGCATCCAATGCTTTCTTTGAATCAGTCTTTGACAAACCAGACTCCGCTGCCATAGCGCTAATAAGTTCCGCCTTATTCATAATGCTTAAAATTAATTAATATGTTACACAAAAGATATTTTTACTTTTCATCACAAACCTCCACAAAAATAGAGCAATATTTCTGAATATCAAATAAAAACATTAAAAAAATATTGGAAAACAACGAAAAAGAAGGAATAGAATCTGCTTTTTCTGTTATAGAACAGAATTTATTCGTATTTTTGCCGGAGAAAGCAAAAACAGGCAACTGTTTTTGAACTGTAAAATGAATTGAAACAACAGATTATGAATACTATACCTACTGTAACCAAGAACCTTTTAATCATTAATGTGCTGATGTTTCTGGGTACCATCGTCGCCCAAAGCTACGGCATCGACCTCGCCCAATATCTGGGATTGCATTTTTTCTTGCCGAAGATTTCAATGCAGCACAATTGATAACATATATGTTCATGCACGCCGGATTCGCGCACATATTTTTCAACATGTTTGCCGTATGGATGTTCGGACGTATTTTAGAGCAGGTATGGGGGCCAAAACGATTTCTGTTCTACTATCTGGTGTGCGGTATAGGAGCCGGAATTATCCAGGAGGTGGTACAGTATATTCATTATGAGACAGTACTTTCCGCCTATGACAGCGTAAATACCGGCATGGCCATCATCCCGATGGAGGAATATCTCAATATGATGACTACCGTGGGAGCTTCGGGAGCAGTATACGCCATTCTGCTGGCATTCGGCATGTTGTTCCCCAACCAGCAAATGTTCATCTTCCCACTACCGGTTCCCATCAAGGCCAAATATTTTGTTATCGGATATGCCTGATTGAGCTATATGCCGGATTTGCAAATAACGCAGGAGACAATGTGGCACACTTTGCACATCTGGGCGGTATGGTATTCGGTTTTATCTTGATTATGTATTGGAGAAAAAAGAACAGAGGAAATGGCTACTATTATAACTGATTTGAAAGAAAACTTTCGCAGAGGAAATATCTATATCCAGTTGATTTACATCAATGCAGCGGTATTCATATTCACCACTCTGACTGAAGTCATGCTCCAATTGTTCAATCGGAGTATGATGGGAATATTCGAATGGCTGGAATTACCGGCATCACTTTCACGCTTCATTCTGCAACCGTGGTCACTGCTGACGTACATGTTCATGCATGCAGGATTCATGCACATTCTTTTCAACATGCTGTGGCTTTATTGGTTCGGAGCACTATTCCTGAACTTCTTTTCTGCAAAGCATCTGCGTGGTGTGTACATTTTGGGAGGAATCTGCGGTGGTTTGCTCTATATTGCCGCCTATCATATTTTCCCGTACTTCCACCCCATGATAAATTACTCTTTCATGCTGGGTGCCTCTGCTTCCGTGCTTGCCATCGTAGCTGCCACAGCCTATCGTGAGCCCAACTATCCGATACATCTATTTCTTTTCGGAACCATCCGACTGAAGTATCTGGCGCTTATCGTTATAGGCACCGATTTGCTATTCATTACCTCCAGCAATGCCGGTGGACACATCGCACATTTGGGAGGTGCGCTGGCAGGGTTATGGTTTGCTGCCAGCCTCAGCAAAGGCAGTGACCTGACCTCATGTATAAACAAATGTCTGGATGCTTTAGTTTCCATCGTCAGCTTTAAACCCCGAAAGCCGAAAATGAAAGTACATTACGGTACCAGTAAACAAAAAGATTATGATTACAACGCACGGAAAAAAGCCCAATCCGACGAAATAGACCGCATTCTCGACAAATTAAAGAAATCGGGATACGAAAGCCTTACTACGGAGGAAAAGAAAAGCTTGTTCGACGCAAGTAAACGTTAAACAAATGGAAAACGGAAAGTGGAATATGGAGAATGAGAAAATAGCCGCCACTCTTATTTTCAGTTTTCACCTTTCAATTTTCAATTATTATAATGAAGTATTTAGGTAATTTTGTCGCCCTCCTGATTTTGGCGGTCAATGCCTTGTTTACGGGCTTGCTACTGTTTACCGCCTATAGTCCGCACATACAGCCGGTCACACATCCGGTGCAGTCGTGCCTGGGACTGACATTTCCCGTTTTTCTGATGATAAATATAGGCTTCTTCATCTTTTGGCTGGTCATCCAGCGTTACAAAACCGCATTGCTTCCCTTGATAGGATTACTACTTTGTTATTCACAGACACGCACTTATCTGCCCATCAACTTTCATACAAACAAGTTGCCTGAAACAAGTTTCAAATTACTCTCATACAACATCATGGGATTTGACGGAGCCATCAAGCAGAATGGCAAGAATCCCATACTGACTTATTTAAAAGAAAGTAATGCCGATATCCTCTGCCTCCAAGAATACTCCACGACAGAATCATCCCGGCACCTTTCGCAAAAAGATGTGGAACAGGAACTCAAGGCATATCCATATCACCGCATCAACACGGTGGGCAGGGAAAAAGGGCATACCAACAAGATAGCATGTTATTCCAAATATCCGATTCTCTCGGCACGTGTACTAGATTATTCCAGCGAGTACAACGGTTCGGTACTGTATGAAGTAAAAATAGGAGAGGATACAGTCACCCTCATCAACAATCATTTGGAGTCCAACAAATTGACCAAAGCCGATAAAGCCGTGTACGAAAACATGCTGAAATCCCCTGAAAAAGAAAAGGTGAAAAGCGGTATGCGCCTGCTCATACGTAAATTAGCAGAGGCATCAGCCATCCGCGCACCGCAAGCTGACACGATTGCACACGAAATAACAGCTTCACCACATCCTTGTATCATTGTATGTGGCGATTTCAACGACACCCCCATCTCTTATACTCATCGTACCATCGCCCAAAATCTGGACGATGCATTCACCAAATCAGGACGGGGATTAGGAATTTCTTACAATCAGAACAGATTCTATTTTCGGATAGACAATATATTGACCAGCAAGAACCTGAAAGCCTACAATTGTACAGTAGACCGTTCCATCAAGGATTCAGACCACTATCCGATATGGTGTTATATCACCAAAAAGAATTGAGAATTGAGAATTAATACTTAACATTTAATACTTAGAAAACAATGTTCAAAAATGTATTCTAATTTTAGCAGCAAGTTGTATGATGTACTCCTGTGCCACCCAGACGGAAAGCAATCCGTTCCTTACCGAGTTTCAAACACCCAATGGAGTGCCTCCATTCGATAAAATCAAGTTGGAGCACTATGAACCCGCATTCCAAAAAGGTATAGAAGAGCAGAATGCCAATATCCAAGCCATCATTGCCAATACGGAAGCTCCCACTTTCGAAAATGTCGTTGTTGCTCTCGACAACAGCTCCCCAACTCTGGACCGTGTAGGCGGTGTATTCTTCAACCTGACGGAGGCCGAAACTACCGATGAACTGACAGCCCTTTCCATGAAACTGGCCCCGACATTGGCCGAACACGAAGACAACATCTCACTCAATCAGGAGCTTTTCAAGAAAATAGATGCTGTCTACAATCAGAAAGATGCTCTCGGTCTGACCCGTGAGCAACAAAGACTGCTGGAAAAGACTTATAAGGGTTTTGTCCGTTCCGGCGCCAATCTTCCGGCCGACAAACAAGCCCGCCTGCGCGAAATCAACAAGCAGCTTTCCACGCTCGGAATCACGTTCAGCAACAACATCCTGAACGAAAACAACGATTTCAAGCTTTATGTAGAAAAAGAAGAAGACCTCGCCGGACTTCCCCAATGGTTCCGCGAAAGCGCCTTGGTCGAAGCCCGTGCCACCGGACAAGAAGGCAAATGGCTGTTCACCCTGCACAATGCAAGCCGCCTGCCTTTCCTGCAATATTCAGCCAACCGCCCGCTGCGCGAGCAGATGTACAAAGCCTACATCAACCGTGGCAACAACAATGACAAGAACGACAACAAAAAAATCATTGCCGACATCGTAAGCCTGAGACTTGAAAGGCGCAATTGCTGGGATTCGATTGTTACTCCAACTTTGTATTGGACAATACAATGGCAAAGAATTCCGCTACCGTGATGGACTTCCTCAACAATTTATGGAGCTATGCACTCCCCAAGGCAAAAGCCGAAGCAGCCGAGCTGCAAAAGCTGATGGACAAGGAAGGCAAAGGAGAGAAACTGGAAGCATGGGACTGGTGGTACTACACCGAGAAACTGCGCAAAGAAAAATACAATCTCGAAGAAGAAGAAATCAAGCCCTACTTCAAGCTGGAAAATGTACGCGAAGGCGCCTTTGCCGTTGCCAACAAGCTCTATGGCATCACACTGACTAAACTCGAGGGCATCCCCGTCTATCATCCCGATGTGGAAGTGTTCGAAGTGAAAGCCGCCGATGGCTCACAACTGGGCATTTTCTATGTAGACTACTTCCCCCGCCCCGGCAAGAGTGGCGGAGCATGGATGAGTAATTACCGTGAGCAACAAGACGGCGTACGCCCATTGGTATGCAACGTATGCAGCTTCACCAAGCCGGTAGGCGGCACTCCCTCCCTGCTGACTATCGACGAAGTAGAAACTTTGTTCCATGAGTTTGGCCATGCTCTGCACGGATTGCTAACCCAATGCCAGTATAAAGGTACTTCAGGCACCAATGTCGTACGCGATTTCGTGGAACTCCCCTCCCAAATCAACGAGCACTGGGCCACCGAACCCGAAGTGCTGAAAATGTATGCCAAGCATTACAAGACTGGCGAAGTCATCCCCGACAGCCTGATTGAAAAGATACTGAACCAAAAAACGTTCAATCAGGGTTTCATGACTACCGAGTTGCTGGCCGCCGCCATCCTCGACATGAATCTGCATAACCTGACTGACACCGAAGGTCTTGATGTCGTTGCATACGAAAAAGAAGCAATGGACCAACTGGGGCTGATTCCGGAAATAGCTCCCCGTTATCGTACCACGTACTTTAACCACATCATTGGCGGCTATGCGGCAGGCTACTACAGCTATCTCTGGGCCAATGTTCTAGACAATGATGCCTTCGAAGCCTTCAAAGAACACGGTATCTTCGACAAGCAAACAGCCGACCTT
>ENA-OQDF01000202-OQDF01000202.1-human-gut-metagenome-genome-assembly--contig:-NODE-202-length-23059-cov-2.585732_pt1 | contig 23059 bp, 30 predicted proteins | sample MGYA00242769_ERZ504597 | MGnify/ENA primary metagenome ERZ504597 (study PRJEB26092, sample SAMD00036305) | human gut metagenome | host: Homo sapiens | study: EMG produced TPA metagenomics assembly of...
CAAACATTGGTTATATACTACAAATATAAGTTTGAAATAACGGATTGAAGTTATACATAACAAATGATAGTTTTATTAAACGAAAAAAGTACTTGACAGCTCACAAACGTTAGCATATACTAACCCATGTAAGAAAAAGTAAATGGTGTTTAACTGTGAACTTTTTTTGATAAAGAAAATAATTCTCAATAAAGACTATAAAAGAAAGTGAGCTGATACATATGATGCCTATCACAATGGCTGGAATCGGAGAAAAATGTAAGATTCAGAAAATAGGTGGAAACGAAGAAACAAGACGTTTCTGGCGAATCTTGGATTTGTCAATGAGGCTGAAGTGAGTATCGTTTCTGCAATCGGCGGAAATGTGATCGTGAACATCAAAGATGCACGTGTAGCAGTTAATTCAGATATGGCAAAGCACATATTTATATAAATTTTATAACGGAAAGGAGACAGAACGATGACTTAGGTGATGCAAAAGTTGGAAGTACCGTTGTTGTAACAAAGATTGAAGGAGACAGCGCGTACAAACGTCGTATCATGGACATGGGAATCACAAAAGGAAGCGAACTGTATATCAGAAAAGTTGCTCCGCTTGGAGACCCTGTAGAGATCACTGTTAGAGGTTATGAGTTATCTGTAAGAAAGAACGATGCTCAGTGCGTACAGGTAAAGTAAGTACGTTGTAGTGTTCTGTAAGAACTATTATGAAAAATGCAACTGTGGAGAAGAACGCAGTTACAATAAGAGGGATTAAGGAGGTAAGAAAAAATGGCAATTAAGATTGCACTTGCCGGCAACCCGAACTGTGGTAAAACAACAATGTTCAACGCATTAACGGCGCTAACCAGTACGTAGGAAACTGGCCGGGAGTTACTGTAGAGAAAAAGAAGGTAAATTAAAGGGAAAGAAAGGAAAGGGCGAAGACATTATCGTGACGGACCTTCCTGGTATTTATTCCCTTTCACCATACACACTGGAAGAAGTAGTCAGCCGTGACTATGTCCTCAAAGAGAATCCAGATGTGATCATTGACCTTGTCGATGCAACAAATATCGAGCGTAACCTGTATCTGACCACTCAGCTGATCGAGACAGGTGTTCCGGTTGTTATTGCACTGAACATGGCTGATCTTCTTGAAAAAAGAGGAATCAAGATTGACACCAAGCGTCTTTCCATGTTGCTTGACTGCCCGATCATTGAGACATCTGCGCTGAAAGGGGAAGGCCTTGACAAACTGATCGACGAGGCTGTCAAAGTTGCAAAGAGCAGCAAAGTTGATCTTCCAAAAGAAATCTTCTCCAAAGATATGGAAGCAGCTATCGATGAAGTAAAAGGTGTTCTTCCTACATCTGTTACAGATGATAAGAAGAGATGGTATGCGGTTAAGTTCCTTGAGAATGATGAAAAAGTAAAAGAGGCTATGAAGCTTTCTGCTTCCGGACAGTCTCTGGTTGATACAAAACGTCAGGAACTTGAAAAACAGCATGACGATGACATGGAAAGTATCGTAACAGACGAAAGATACAAATTCATCCAGAAAATCGTTAATACGACGGTTAAAAAAGCAAAAGATAAACTGACTGTATCCGATAAGATCGACCGTATCGTTACCAACCGTATTCTTGGTATCCCGATCTTTATCGCAATCATGTGGCTTGTATATTATGTGTCCGTAACAACAGTCGGAACATTCGTAACAGACTGGACAAATGATGTATTTGTAGTAGCTATTCAGGACTTCTTTACAAACATCCTTACCAGCATCGGTGCCGGTGACCTGGTAATGGGACTTGTAGTTGATGGTATCATCGGTGGTCTTGGTGCAGTACTTGGATTCGTTCCTCAGATGGCAATTCTGTTCCTGTTCCTGTCCATCCTTGAAGACTGTGGTTACATGGTACGTATTGCATTCGTTATGGACCGTGTATTCCGTCACTTCGGACTTTCCGGTAAGAGCTTCATTCCGCTTCTGATTTCTTCAGGATGCGGTATCCCTGGAATCATGGCTTCCAAGACCATCGAACAGGACAATGACAGACGTCTTACTATTATGACAGCAACATTTATTCCTTGTGGTGCCAAACTTCCGGTTATCGCTCTTATGGGTGGTGTAATCGCTGGTGAAACTGCAGGATATGCAGAGAGCTCCTTTATCGCTCCTCTGATGTACTTCATCGGAATCGTAGCTGTGCTTGTAGCAGCAATCATTCTTAAGAAGACAAAACCGTTCTCCGGTAAACCGGCTCCGTTCGTAATGGAGCTTCCACAGTATCATATTCCGCAGGTTAAAACAGTTCTCCTTCATGTATGGGAAAGGCTGAAAGGCTTCATCATCAAAGCTGGTACGATCCTGTTCCTTGCCTGCGTAGTAATGTGGTTCCTCAGTGGATTTGGATTCACAGATGGCGGATTTGGTATGGTAGAAGACAGTGCAGACAGTCTTATGGCTATCATCGGTGGTGCAATTGCTCCGATCTTTGCTCCACTTGGATTTGGTGAATGGCAGCCAGTAGCAGCTTCTATTTCCGGTTTCTCAGCAAAAGAAGCAATTGTATCTACAATGGGTGTTCTGGCAAATGTATCTGGTGATACAGAAGATGCAGTAAACGTTGCAGCAGGTGTTGCAAGCTGGTTCCCGACAGGAATCGCAGCTTTCTCCTTCCTGATGTTCAACCTTCTTGATTCTCCTTGCCTTGCAGCTATCGCAACAATGGCAAAAGAAATGAACAGCAGAAAATGGTTCTGGTTCGCAATTCTTTTCCAGAACATCTTTGCTTACGTTGTTTGCCTCTGCTTCTATCAGATCGGTTCCTTTGTAACTGGTGGAGCATTCGGTTTCGGAACTGTAGTAGGATTCGTAGTACTTATTGTAATGCTGTTCCTGCTGTTCAGACCGGACCCGTACAAAGATCAGAAAGTTTATTCTAAACGTTCTGTACAGGCATAATAAAAAATGTAATAATAAGGGGGCTGGATACAGAGATGTGTCCGGCCTCTGTTTGATTCGAAACCGATGACTGGCAGTACTTGATGAAGAGAGGATGAGTGAAATGCTGGCAAATATTATTATAATGATTCTGATTCTTGGATATTGTGCATTTATCATTTATAAAAGTGTAAAGAATACCAAAGAAGGTAAACATACGGGGTGTGCCGGATGCAGTGGAAACTGTGGAAGCTGCGGTGGATGCAGCGGTGCTGCTTTCATAAGAGTACTACACAGTCTTCATATAAAAAGAACCGTTAGAAATCGGAGGTACTGATATGGGAAATTCAACAGGATCTACAATGTACATGTTTGGAGCAGTTATTGTTATTTATATCGCAGGAATGCTGCTCTATCAGGGATTTCAGTGGCTCAAGAAAAAGAGAGAACAGAAAAAAGACGAAGAATTCAGAAGAGGTGACAAATAGTGGTAGATATAATTATAGTACTGATCGTAATTGTTTTGCTTGGGTTTGCACTGAAAGGTTCTATCAAACATTTTAAAGGAGAAAGCCCATGCTGTGGAGCGGCGGTGGAGAAATCGTTCTCGATATTCCGAATAAAAACTTGAGAATCCGATACTTGGAAAGAAGGTTCTCAAAATTTCCGGTATGCACTGCGAACATTGCGTAAAGGCTGTCACAGAGGCAATCAATAAGATCGATGGAGCAGCTGCAAAAGTAAATCTTTCTGAGAACGAAGCAGTCGTTTCTTATGATCGCGAACTTGATGACGAACAGCTTAGAAAAATCGTCAAGGATGCAGGTTACAGAGTCGTAAGCATCAAATAATGCATGATATAGTGAAAGAAATATCATTTCCAGGATCCCGTGGCATATGAAGCTGCGGGATTTTTTCTGCGCATCTCGCAGCAAGAATGCAGAGGCATTATTGAAGTGATTTTTTGAAGTGGTTCCCTGTATAAAAAACAGATTTTCTGCATAAGCTGATAATAAAATTTGCAGACAGCTACAGGAAAATCATCTGAGCTGAGTGGAGGTTGCATTATGTGGGGATTTTTTACGGCATTGATCTCGGGAGCGCTGATGAGTATTCAGGGTGTTTTTAATACAGAAGTGACGAAACAGACCAGTTTATGGGTATCAACGGGATGGGTGCAGCTCTCAGCATTTATGGTCTGCGTGCTGGCATGGATATTTACAGGAAGACAGAGTGTTTCGGCATTATGGCAGGTAGATAATAAATACACGCTTCTTGGCGGAGTGATCGGGGCATTTATTACAATTACTGTTATTCAGAGCATGGGGGCACTTGGGCCTGCAAAAGCAGCTATGCTGATCGTCATTTCCCAGTTGATCGTGGCGTATGTAATTGAACTTTGGGAATGTTTGGAACAATGCAGCAACCGTTTGAGTGGAGAAAGATTCTGGGAATGCTGATCGCGATTGCCGGCATTGTGATTTTTAAATGGGAATAATAAGTTATCATGCACAGGAATAAATAAGTTTCCTATTGTAAATCTACCGGGAATTCGTTAAAATAAGACATGGTTAAGTATGAGAATCGGGGAGGTCTGCCGTAATCCTACGGAGGGAAGTGAACCGAGATCATGAAAGTAAATTTTTACAGTCTGATATTGAGCATATTTTTTCTGGCAGGTTTGTCAGGAATGAGCGGATGTCAGAAAAACAAAACAGAAATAATGCTGGACGGACAGGATACTGTATCAGAATCAGAAACACAGGATGATACACAGGCTGGGAATGATGCAACAGAGGATCTGGCGGAAGCAAAAATATCAGCAGAAGCGGAGCTATCGGAGATGCCGGTGGAGACAGAGCCGGAAATGATTTTTGTGGATGTCTGCGGAGCAGTAATGAATCCGGGAGTTTATGAACTGGATGGGAGCAGCCGGGTTTTTCAGGCAATAGAGGCGGCTGGAGGATTTTTGCCGGAAGCAGCGGCTTCGGCCGTGAATCAGGCACAGCCGGTCAGTGACGGACAGCAGATTTATGTACCTAGCAGGAAGAAGCGGAAGAGGGAGCTTTACCTGCGGCAATACAGCCGGCGGATCCGGGATCTGAGACAACAGATGCAAATGGTGTAGTGAATATCAACACAGCAGATGCATCTGCTCTTAAGAGCCTGTCAGGAATCGGTGATGCCAAGGCACAGGCAATTCTTACGTACAGAGAGGAACATGGTTTCTTTTCCAGTATTGAGGAGATCATGCAGGTGCCGGGAATCAAAGAAAGTACGTTTTCGGCGATAAAGGATAAAATAGCTGTGAAATAAGGAGAAAAGAATGAGCAGGAAAGTTTTAGTAGTTGATGACGAGAAACTGATCGTAAAAGGAATCCGTTTTAATCTGGAACAGGACGGTATGGAAGTTGACTGTGCTTATGACGGAGAAGAAGCGGTTGAGAAGGCAAAGGAGAATAAATACGATATTATCCTTCTGGACCTGATGCTTCCGAAGATGGATGGACTGGAAGTCTGCCAGCAGATCAGAGAATTCTCCAATGTTCCGATCGTCATGCTTACTGCAAAAGGTGAGGACATGGACAAGATCCTTGGACTGGACTACGGGCAGATGACTATATTACAAAACCATTTAATATTCTTGAAGTAAAGGCCAGAATCAAAGCAATCATGCGTCGTGCGCGTTCTGAACATGAAGAAAAGGAAAAGGCGAAGACAATTGAAGCAGGCGATCTGAAACTGGACTGCGAGAGCCGCCGTGTATTTATTGCAGGCAAGGAAATTAATCTTACAGCAAAGGAATTTGATGTGCTGGAGCTTCTCGTATTCAATCCGAACAAGGTATACAGTCGTGAAAATCTTCTGAATATTGTCTGGGGATATGAATATCCGGGAGATGTCAGAACCGTTGATGTACATATTCGGCGTCTTCGTGAAAAAATCGAGGCTAATCCAGTGAGCCTAAATATGTACACACCAAATGGGGCGTAGGATATTACTTCCAGGCATAACCCATGGTAACGAAAAAAAGACAAAGTTTTTTAAGAGTCTGCGTTTTCGGATACTGGTCATACTGCTCATACTGGGAATTGTGCCAAGTGCTATCGTGACACAACTCATGATCAGTAATTATGAAAAACAGGCAATTGAAGTAAAGGTAAGTGAGGTCAGTACACAGTGTGCGATTCTGTGTAATCAGATCATCAAAGAAAATTATCTCAATGACTCCAGCTCACAGTCTGTGAACAGCAAGCTGGAGTTGTTGTCTAATGTATATGGCGGAAGAATGGTGATTGTAGACAGAGATCTGAAAGTAGTTGCAGATACCTATCATGTAGATGAAGGACGGACGCTGATCTCACCAAAGGTCGTGAAGTGTTTTAAGAACGGAGAAGTCACAAATTACCGCAGATACGGGCAGATGCTGGAAATGGCTATTCCCGTAAAGAGCGCGGATGTCCCGCAGATTCAGGGAGCCATGCTTGTAAATATTTCAATCAGTGACATTATGGCAACGGTGGGAGAGCAGGAACAGATGGCGATGCTGCTCACAGGAATTATCGTTGCATTGTCTGTATTGCTTGCCTATGGCTTTTCTACGATTCTGGTCAAACCGCTGGCCAGTGTTACTAAATCCATCGAAGATCTTACTGACGGATATCAGAAAGATGAGATTTCAGTTCCGGATTATACAGAAACAGAGCTTATTACGGATGCATTCAATAAGATGCTTGCACGTATGAAAGTACTGGATGAATCAAGATCAGAGTTTGTTTCCAATGTGTCGCATGAACTGAAGACACCAATGACTTCCATGAAGGTTCTGGCAGATTCCCTTGTCGGACAGGAAGGAGTTCCGGAAGAACTTTATCAGGAATTTATGCGTGACATTACAGCGGAGATTGACAGGGAAAACCGTATTATTACCGATCTTCTGACTCTGGTAAAAATGGACAAGAAATCTGCAGATCTTCAGATCAGTCATATGGATATCAATCAGCTTCTGGAGGATATTCTCAAACGTCTGCGTCCGATCGCGGACAAACGCAATATTGACCTGATCCTTGACAGTTTCCGTCCTGTGGAAGCGGATGTGGATGAACTGAAATTTACATCTGCGATCAGTAACCTTGTTGAAAATGCGATAAAATACAATGTAGATGATGGCTGGTACGTGTGTCACTTGACGCAGATCATAAGTTTTTCTATGTTACGGTAGCAGATTCCGGTATGGGTATCCCAGAGGATTCCATCGACCGTATTTTCGAGAGATTTTATCGTGTGGACAAATCACATTCCAGAGAGATCGGAGGAACCGGTCTTGGACTTGCGATAACAAGAAGTACGATTGCCATGCATCATGGTGTGATCAAAGTATTCAGCAGAGAAGGGGAAGGAACTACATTCTCAGTTCGTGTCCCGTTATCTTATATTCCGTAGGAGGTGCCGGATGAAGAAATATATAAGAGTACTTCTTCTGGCAGCACTGGTTTGCAGTTTACTTGCCGGATGCAGTATTGAGACAAAAAGCAGTAAGGATTCGCAGGATGAGAGTAAGTACCATCTGTATTATCTGAACGAGAGTGAGACGGTTCTCAGAGAAGAACCATATTCACCCGGAGAAGAGACGGCAGATTTTATGGTAAAAGATCTTATGCAGAAGCTTGGGAGCAAAGATGCACCGGATGGGGAAATCAGCCTTCTTCCAGAAGATGTTTCCATCAATTCTTATGAAGTGCAGAAAGATCTGCTTGTCATAGACTTCAGTAAAGAATACTCAAAAATGAGCAAGATCCGGGAGGTTATGACACGCGACGGAGTTGTGCAGACATTTTTGCAGATTCCGGATATTCATAAAGTCCAGTTTACAGTTGGAGGTCAGCCGCTGACCAACTCGCGAAATCAGGAAGTTGGAGAGATGACTTCAGATACATTTGCACAATATACCGGAAAAGACAAAGAAAGCTATCGTTATGATACTTTTACACTGTATTTTATGGATAAAAATGGAAAAAATCTGGTGAAAGAAACCAGAAATGTATATTATCGAAGATCTCTTCCAAAAGAACGTGTCGTGCTTGAACAGCTTGCGAAGGGACCGATGGAAGAAGGGCATTATGCAACAATACCAGACAGTTCTCTGGTTTTGAGTGTGATTACAGCGGACAGGATCTGCTATATTAACATGAACAGTACTTTTCGTGATGAAACACCTGAAGTAGGAGGAAATATCTCTATTTACTCGGTTGTGAATTCTATTATAGATTCCTGTGATGTTGACAGGGTTCAGATATCTATTGAAGGAAGTACGGAGGGGAACTTCCAGGATAGCCTGCCGTTATACAAATTTTATGAAAAAAACGAAGATTTAATTGCACAGGACGAGGAACCAAGTAGTCCTGATGCAGTAATGCCGCAGGTGGAATAGCCTGCGGTGTTCTATATACAGAAAGGAAGGCTTATGAAAAGACGCCCGGTGTGTCTTGTATGCCTAATCCTGATGTTTTGTATATGGTTGATGGATCTGGCGGGATTTGCACGGATCAGTGGAAATCCTTTGCCGGAATCTGTACAATTATATATTGAAAAACATCCGGAAGCTGTCATCTGCGGGGAGGTGCAGCAATATCAGGCTACGGAATATTCTCTTTCTGCCTATCTTAAACATGTCTGTCTGATCGTCGGATCAGAACAAATTCCCATAAAAAATTTAAGAGTATTTTTAAAATCGAATAAAGAGTTCCCGATTGGAACCACTGTTAAGATTTCGGGAAAACTGGAAGAAATTCCTGAGCCACGAAATCCTGGAGAATTTGATTCCAGCAATTCTACGCCTGTCAGAAAATCTACTATTTTATGAAAACGGTGCGGTTCTGGCATGGAGCAGCAAATATTCCAGATATGGTCAGTTTATGCAGAATCTGAAAAGTAAGATAATGCAGACGCTGGATATTGCGGCAAAGGAAGATGCCGGTATTTTTGAAGCAATGCTGCTTGGTGAGAAAGATAACCTAGAAGATGAAGTTAAGATTCGTTACCAGATGGCGGGGATCATTCATATACTGGCAATTTCCGGACTTCACATCAGTGTACTGGGGATTGGATTTTTTGATCTGCTGAAAAGAGCCGGATTTGGAAATGTGTCTGCCGGGATGGTGGTGCTCAGTGTTCTTCTGCAATATGGAATCCTTACCGGGGAAGTGTTTCTGCCATGCGGGCGGTAGGCATGTTTCTGGTGGCGGTTGGTGCAAGAATCGCAGGAAGAACCTATGATCTGCTGACGGCGCTGGCAGTGTCGGCGGTCCTTTTACTTCTGGATGCACCTGCAAATCTGTACAACAGTGGATTTTGGCTGTCGTTTGGGGCTGTTGCCGGACTTGGTGTAGTGGCACCGGTATTGGCAGGATGCATTAGAGTGGAGAATCGTCTGGCGGCATCCGTTATGAAAACACTGGTATCTTCGATAGCTGTGCAGATGACGACTTTTCCGATCATGCTGCGAATCTATGGAGAGATTTCGCTGGCTGGATTTTTCTGAACCTGCTGGTGCTGCCGACAGTCAGTGTAGTACTGGTCAGTGGAATTGCAGCAGTTGCGGTTGGGATGGCATCGGTCAGTGCTGCAGTTTATGTGGTGCTGCCTGGAAGAGTGCTGCTTTTTCTGTATGAGAAACTCTGCGAACTGGCAGCAGGAATTCCGTTCTGTACATGGATCGCAGGAAGTCCGAAGCTGTGGCAATGTGCCGGATATTATGTATTGCTGTTTTTGGGAGTTGAAATTTTGGGAATGAGTCGGGGAACTGTCACATGGAATGGCGCAACTGGAAAAAGGGCGGGAAATCATGCATTCATGCAGGAAGAAAGAATCATGGGGAAGGAAAAGGATGGCTGAGAAAATATCAGTTACTGTCAGGTATATCAGGAATCATGCTGATACTTGGACTGGGAATCCTCATTTATCATCCGTCTGGAAATCTGCAGATCACCTGTCTTGATATCGGACAGGGAGACTGTATTTCTATTCAGCTTCCACAGGGGCAGAATTTCCTGATCGATGGCGGCAGCAGTAACAAGAAGAATATTGCACACTATCAGATTCTGCCATTCCTTAAAATCGGGGGATTGGAGTGATTGATGCTATTTTGATCTCACATACGGATAATGACCATATCAGTGGTGTGCTGGAACTGTTTGATTATATGAGGACACATCTTACTTCTGTCAGGGTGAAGAACCTGATCTTACCGGAATGGACACAACCGGACGATGCGTATCAGCAATTGGTGGATAAAGCGCAGGCAGCAGGCGTGAATGTACAAAAGGGAAGAAAAGGGGAACAAATTGCGCTTGGAAAAGCTTCTCTTCGATTCCTTTCACCGGATAGAGGGACTGCAGGAACAGATGCGAATGAAGACGGTATGGTCGTGGAACTGACATATGGCGGTTTTGAAGGGCTGTTTACCGGTGATATCGGGACAGAGACGGAGAAAAAACTTCTGCCGGAGCTGGAAGATGTAGATTTTCTGAAAGTGGGACATCATGCTCCAGATATTCCACCTGTCAGGAATTTCTGGATGTGGTGAGACCGGAACTTGCGGTGGTCTCCTGCTCGGCAACAAATACATATGGACATCCGTCTGGCGAGACAATAGAACGGTTGGAAGATTCCGGGGCAAAGATTTGGTACACAATGAAAGAAGGGGCTGTGACAGCAGAGACCGATGGTAAGGAGGTATGGTGGATACGTTTGTGCATCCGTGAGCAGAGATACGGTATTGAGAAAAAAATCAAAATCGTCTATACTAAACAGATAATGAATAATTAATGCTGTCTGTGGATGGCATTCCGTCAGAAAACGGTATTTTTCAGGAGGTTTCGCAGGAAGTGAAAAATTTACAGGAAGACATTAAAACAGGAAAATTCAAAAATGCATATCTTCTGTTTGGTGAGGAAGCGTATCTGAAGATTCAGTACAAAGAAAAGCTGATTCATGCATTAAATCCGGATGATGATACGATGAATTTTACCAAATATGAAGGAAAAGGAATTGAGGTGCGTGAAATGATCGACCTCTGTGAGACAATGCCTTTCTTTGCAGATCATCGTGTGGTCCTTGTGGAAAATTCCGGATTTTTTAAGAATAAATGTGATGAACTTGCAGATTATATGAAGACGCTGCCGGATTACCTGAGGCTGGTTTTTGTTGAAGAAGAGGTAGATAAACGAAGCCGTATGTATAAGGCGGTGAAAAACTGCGGCCGCATTGTAGAGTTTGCAAAGCAGGATGAAAAGACACTGATGCGCTGGGCAGCAGGTATTCTGGCGAGAGAAGGACGCAAGATCACGACCAGAGATATGGAACTTTTTCTGACAAAAACCGGTACGGATATGGGAAATATCCGTATGGAACTGGAGAAGCTGATCACATATACCATGGGACAGGATATTGTAACGAGAGAAGATATTGAGGAAATCTGTACAACACGGACAGAGAATAAGATCTTCGATATGGTTCGTGCAGTTACGGAGCGAAATCAGAGGAGAGCACTGGATCTGTATAATGATCTTCTGACGCTGCGTGAGCCGCCGATGAGGATACTGTTCCTGCTGTCGAAGCAATTCCGGCAGATGTGCCTTGCAAAGAAAATGGCAGGGGAAGGGGCATCTCAGAACGAAATTGCAACCAGACTTGGCGTACCGTCTTTTGTGGCAAGAAATATACTGGCCTGTGCGAGAGCTTACAGTGTTGAGGAGCTTGAACAGGCAGAAGAGGATTTTGTTGATGCGGAGGAGGCAGTGAAGACCGGAAGACTGCAGGATGTGCTGAGTGTGGAACTGTTGATAGTGAAATATAGTACTGAGAGAAAAAGATAAAAGTGTAACAGATGTGAGTAAATATAGTACCCGGAAACGGCTTCATCGTCCGGTTGTACTAGAATATAACCTGGCTGTTAAGAACGTCAAAATCGTCAGCAAACTCGCTACGCTCAGACAGAGTTTCCGATTTTGCCAACACAGCCCGAACATATTCAAGTACAACGACGAACGATTGCAGATGTTTCCGGGTACTATATTTATCCATCTGTTTTCGCTTTTATTTAATTTTTCTCCCGGGAAGGGGCGAAGGCACGGATAGTGCAAGAATTTCTTTACACCAATATACATAGGTGTCTTGACACCTAACATGTCGGGTAGTATAATCACAAATCAGAAAACATAAAAATACAAAACCCAACAGAAAATCCGGCATCAACCGGTACGAGGAAACAAAAATGAAAGAAAATTACGATGTCATTATCGTAGGAACAGGAGCCGCAGGTCTCTACTGTGCACTGAATCTGCCTTCCAGAATGAAAGTACTGATGCTGACCAAACAGCAGGCGGATCAGTCCGACTCCTTTCTGGCACAGGGCGGTATCTGCATGCTCAGAGGAGAAGAAGATTATAATGATTACTTTGAAGATACCATGCGCGCGGGCCATTACGAAAATGACGCAAAAGCAGTCGAGCTGATGATCCGTAGCTCTAACAGTATTATCCGAGATCTTTTACAGAGAAATGTTACATTTGAACGAACAGAGACGGGAGAATTGGATTTCACCAGAGAAGGAGCACATTCTCAGCCGAGAATCCTTTTCTATGAAGATATTACCGGTAAACAGATCACACAGACTCTTCTGAATCAGGCACTGACAAGAGACAATATTGAAATCTGCGAATATATGACCATGGTCGATATCATTTCCAAAGACAACGTCTGTGGCGGGGTAATCGTCATGGATGAGAAGAATGAAGTATATCCGGTCAGAGCACCATACGTTGTTCTGGCATGTGGTGGTCTCGGAGGTCTTTACAAAAACTCCACCAACTTCCCGCATATTGCAGGCGATGGACTTGGAATCGCCATGAAACATCAGGTGGTACTCGAACATCTGGATTATATACAGATTCATCCGACTACTCTTTATTCTCATAAACCAGGACGCCGTTCCTGATTTCTGAATCTGTCAGAGGGGAAGGTGCACTTTTGTATGATAAAAACGGACAGCGTTTTACAAATGAATTGCAGCCGCGAGATCTGCTCAGCCAGGCAATCTTTGCACAGATGGAAAAAGACGGTACTGATTTCGTGTGGGAAGATATGCGTCCACTGGGAGAAGAAACCATCATGAAACATTTTCCAAATATTTTTCACAGATGTGTAGAAGAAGGTTTTGATCCGCGTAAAGAGCCGATTCCGGTCGTTCCGGCACAGCACTATTTCATGGGTGGAATCAAGGTTGACCTTGGAAGCCGTACTTCCATGAAGGGGCTGTATGCCTGCGGTGAGACAAGCTGTAATGGTGTGCACGGCAAAAACCGTCTTGCAAGCAACTCACTTCTTGAATCTCTGGTCTTTGCAAGACGCGCTGCAGATGATATCATATTTGGAAGAAAACCAGATCCGTGCAGACCGGGTAGCATAGATCTGAAACCATATGAGGACAGAGACGCAGTTCTGACTGTTTATCATGAAATGGTTTTAAATGAAATCGAAAGGATGAAGAAGAGTCATGAATGAAATTACAATGAAAATGCAGGCTGATCAGCTGATCCGTATGGCGTTGCAGGAAGATATTACAAGCGAGGATGTTTCTACAAATGCGGTTATGCCGACAGCAACAAAAGGAACCGTAGAGCTTATCGCAAAAGAAGATGGTGTAATTGCCGGACTTGACATTTATGCGAGAGTATTTACAATCCTGGATGAAAAAACAGAGATTGATTTTCACTGCAAAGATGGAGATGAAGTAAAAAAAGGTGAGTTGATGGCAACTGTAACAGGTGACATTCGAGTCCTTCTTTCCGGAGAACGTGTAGCACTGAATTATCTGCAGAGAATGAGTGGAATTGCCACATATACCAGACAGGTTGCGAAACTTCTGGAAGGCAGCAAAGTAACTTTACTGGATACCCGTAAGACAACCCCGAACTGCCGAGTATTTGAAAAATATGCAGTAAGAGTTGGAGGCGGATGTAATCACAGATATAATCTTTCAGATGGAGTTTTACTGAAAGATAACCACATCGGGGCAGCCGGAAGCGTAACCAAAGCGATACAGATGGCAAAAGCGTATGCACCATTTGTCCGTAAGATCGAGATCGAGGTAGAGACACTGGAACAGGTGAAAGAGGCTGTAGAAGCTGGTGCGGATATCATCATGCTGGATAATATGACACCGGAAGTAATGAAACAGGCGGTTGAGCTGATCAATGGCAGAGCACAGACCGAATGCTCTGGTAATATCACAAAAGAAAATATTCAGAAGATCCGTGAAATCGGTGTTGATTTTGTTTCCAGCGGAGCTTTGACTCACTCTGCACCAATCCTTGACATTTCCATGAAAAATCTTCATGCGGTGTGAGAGGAGGAGACCTTATGAACACTGCAGAAAGACGCGGAGAAATTTTAAAGATCCTTCATAATGCAGATGCTCCGGTGGCAGCAAGAGAGCTTGCGGGAAAATTTGGTGTCAGCCGTCAGGTGATCGTGCAGGATCTGGCGGTGATAAGGGCTTCTACGCCGGGAATATTGTCAACAACAAAGGGGTATGTGATTCAGCAGGACAGCAGTTGCAGTCGAGAATTTAAAGTTCGTCATAGCCAGGATAAAGCTGCTGAGGAACTGAATCTGATCGTAGACTGTGGGGGGCATGTCAAAAATATCAGTATCAGTCACAGAGTTTATGGTCGTGTCAGCGCGGAGATGGATATTCGCTCCAGACAGGATGTGAGTGAGTTTGTACAGGCATTGCAGAACAGTCATTCCACTGTTTTAAGTAATGCAACTTCAGGATATCATTATCATCTGGTGGAAGCCGCAAGTGAAGAACGGTTGGATCTGATTGAAGAACAGTTGAAGAAAGCCGGTTTTCTGGCTCCGCTTCAGCCATGGGAACAGAGCACAGGAAAGGGAAATATTAAATTATGACAATACAGGAAATTCAGCAGGAGATCCTGCGAATGAAAAAAGAACAGGATGTATGTATTCTGGCACATGCTTACCAGGGACAGGAAATACTGGAAGTTGCAGACTATATGGGCGATTCTTATGGACTGAGCGTGCAGGCATCCAAGAGTAACTGTAAAGGTGTTATCATGTGTGGCGTCGTTTTATGGCAGAGACCTGTAAGGTTTTAAGCCCGGAGAAGAAAGTATGGCTTGCCAATCCGACAGCCGGATGTCCAATGGCAGAACAGCTGGATCTGGAGAGCTTGCGTAAGTTAAAAGCAGAGCATCCGGGATATGCGGTAGTTGCTTATATCAATACGACTTCTGAACTAAAGACAGAGTGCGATGTCTGCGTGACATCTTCTTCTGCAGTACAGATCTGCAGTAAACTGGATAATGACAAGATTCTGTTTATCCCGGATCCGAACCTGGGACGTTGTTGCAGAGAAACTTCCGGAAAAGAGTTTGCCTTCTACAAAGGTGGATGTCCAAGACATATTATCGTCAGCACCAAAGATGTAGAAAAAGCAAAGAAAGCACATCCGGATGCATTGCTTCTGGTTCATCCGGAATGCCGTCAGGAAGTCGTAGAACTTGCTGATTATGTTGGTTCTACAACTGGAATCATGGAATATGCAAAGAAATCTCCGAATAAAGAATTCATCATCGGAACAGAGAACAGTATTGTGGAACATCTCCAGTTTGCATGTCCGGACAAACAGTTTTATCCGCTGTCTGTCATGCTGACCTGTATGAACATGAAGATCACAACACTGATGGATATTTACAATTGCCTGAAGGGAACCGGCGGAGAAGTGATCGAACTTCCGGAAAATGTTATGGAAGGCGCCGGACGCTGCATTCACTGTATGGTAGAACTCGGAGGCTGATAAAAGAAGATAATGCAAATGAGCTGCTGCTAAGTGTGATAACTTTCAGCAGCTCATTTAAATATTGGAGATAATATACAAAAAAACACTCAAATATTAGTTGATATAGTCTATTGTGTTAGAAGGATGAATATGATAATATATAAATAAATATAAAGAACGATGTTCAATAATAAAGAACGAAGAGCTCGAGCGATCGAGATTTTTAAAGATCACCTATGAGAACAGAGTTCAATAATAAAGAACAAGGAGAGCAAGATGGAGAAAAAATTTCCAAATGGCATGTGGCCGGTTATGCTGACTCCCTTACAGCAAAACGGCGATGTAGATTATCCAGCTCTGGAAGAGCTTATAAACTGGTACATAAAGGAAGGATCCTCTGGATTATTTGCGGTGTGCCAGTCAAGTGAAATGTTTTATCTTTCTATGGAAGAAAGAGAAGAACTCACTCGTTTCATCAAAAAAGCAGCAAATGGAAGAGTTCCCGTTATTTCATCAGGTCATGTTTCCTATTCCCTGCATGACCAGATCCAGGAGTTAAACGGAATTGCCGAAGCAGGCGCAGATGCAGTAATCCTTTTATCCAACCGTCTGGCAGCGGCAAATGAATCTGACGAAGTTCTGATCGAAAGATTAAAGAATATCATGAGTGAACTTCCAGAAATCTTCCGCTTGGATTTTATGAATGCCCATATCCGTACAAAAGAATTCTTTCTCCAAAGTTGTAGAATTTTGTGCGGACAGTGGAAGGTTTTATTTCCTAAAAGACACATGTTGTGATATCGAGGGAATCAGGAAAAAACTTGAGATCATGAAAGGCAGCAATATGAAATTATACAATGCCAATACTTCCACACTTCTGGAAAGTATGAAGTATGGTGCGGCTGGCTACAGCGGAGTTATGGCGAACTTCCACCCGGCACTGTATGCATGGCTGCTGGAGAACTGGGAAAAGGAACCTGAGAAGGCAGAATATTTACAGGATATACTTACACCGTGTTCTTTCATAGAACTGAAAAACTATCCGTTAAGTGCAAAAACATATCTTGCGAAAGAAATCGGATTTTCCATCAAAGCACGGACCAGAAAAAATACAGCAGACTATATCAGTGAAACAGAGTTGTCAGAGTTACGACAGATAAAAGAACTTTCAGACAGAGCAATGGAATTTATTTCAAAATAAGAAGGAGAGATAAAGATGAAACAGATTTATGATGTTATTGTTGTAGGCGGCGGACCGGCGGGAATCATGGCAGCAATGGCTTCCGGAAAATTAGGCGCAGATACACTTCTTATTGAAAAGAACGGATTCTTAGGTGGAGCGGCAACAGCCAGTGTCCTTGGCCCGATTTCTCCGTTTCATTATAAAGATGAACAGGTGATCAATGGTATTCCACAGGATTTTATGGATCGTATGGTAAAAGAAGCCGGAAGTACCGGGCATATGAAAACGCTAGATCCTTATGGAAGTGGAGATTCTCTTGGATTCTATGACAGGGAAAAGTATAAATATGTAGCGGTTGAAATGCTGAAAGAATTTGGCGTAGATATTCTGTATCATTCCATGATCGATTCTGTAGACTGCGATAACTTTAAACTGACTGGACTCACAACCGTTTCAAAAGGCGGAGACAGACTTCACTTTTCTGCTCACGTTATCGTAGATGCGACCGGTGATGGGGACATTGCTGTAAGGTGTGGAGAAAATTACTGCATCGGTGATCCTGTGGAACACAAATTTAGTCCTTCTTCCGCAATGTTTGAGATGGCAAATGTAGATACAGAAAAAGTATTCCGCTACATTCAGGAGAATCAGGAAGATTTTGAATTTTTATCAGATATCGTTCCAATGAGAGAGTTTGATGATCGACTGAAACAGCATTATTTTGTTGGACAGGGATTTAAGAAGCTGGTAAAAAAAGCAGTCGAGGCAGGTGACCTGGAATTTGGACGAGACTCCGTGATCGTACTGAATGGTATTCATCCAAACACCATGCATTTTAATGCGACCAGAATCTGCGGACTGGATGCTACGGATGTCGTAAAGAGAACAGAAAGCGAGATTGACGGAAGAAGGCAGATCAATTCTGTATCAGAATTTATGATTAAGTATGTTCCGGGATTTGAAAATGCATTTGTAAGCGTTACCAATGCTGAGATCGGCGTTCGTGAAACAAGACATATCGAAGGCATGCATACACTTACCGGCATGGATGTCTACGAAGGAAGAAAATTCGAGGATGTAGTTTCAAGAGGATATTTTCCGATCGACCTTCACAATCCGGATGGAAAAGAAGGATATGGAAACGGTGGTGTGTGGAAAGTTCCGAAAGACACTTATGATATTCCGTACAGATGTCTGATCCCAAAACATATTGATGGACTGATCCTTTCCGGCCGGTGCATTTCCGGAACAAGTGAGGCTCATGGATCTTACAGAACACAGGGCGGTATCATGGGAATCGGACAGGCTTCCGGTGTTGCAGCAGCTGTGTGTGCAAAGAACCATGTCCAGCCAAGAGAGCAGGAAGTAAAAGAAATTCAGGAAGAACTGATTCGCCTTGGCGCTTCTGTTTACAGAGATGAAGAAAAGGCAAAAGCAGAAAAAGCGAGAGCAAGAAAGATCGCACAGGAATACATCAAAGAACATGAAGGCAATCTGATCACTCTTCCAGAAATTTTGAAGGAATATGAGGATTAAAAACTGAAACTTCAGCGAAAAGGGAGTAACACAATGGAAAAAATGAGAAAAAAGAAAGGTGATACCGGAAGAGCAATTCTTTTTCTTGCACCGGCGTTACTGTTGATATGCTGCTTTACTGTTATTCCGATTTTTGAAGCTGTATATACCAGTTTTCACAAAACGCAGTATGCAATGGTTGGGGAATTTGTAGGATTGAAAAATTATATATCTGTTATGGTTGAGTCAGATGGACTGAAAAATATAATCAATTCAATTGTTTATGTAGTTTTATCCCTGCTGCTGGCGATGCCGATCGGTATCGGAGTCGGAACTCTTCTGAACCGAAAGATTAGAGGAATGACAATTTTCCGTACTATGATCATCATTCCTTGGACATTATCGCAGACAGTTACTGCGCTCCTGTGGAAATGGCTTCTTAATGGAAACTATGGACTGATCACCTCCTGGGCTTATCAGCTGACAGGTAAAAAAATGGATCTTTTCAGTTCAGCAATCATTGCAAAAATCCTGGTAGTTATTGTAAACGTATGGAATACGGTTCCGGTCGTAATTATTCTGACGATAGCAGCACTGCAGACGATTTCGCCGGAGTTGATCGAGGCGGCGCAGGTAGATGGTGCTTCAAGAAAAATGATCTACTGGAAACTGACTCTCCCGATGATCCGTCCGACCATGGTCACTGCACTTGTTATGCAGAGTATTGAATATTTCAATATGGTAACTTTAATCTACGTACTGACAGCAGGCGGACCGTTTAATGCGACACAGACACTGAGTCTGGCAGCTTATCAGAATGGATTTGACTATTGGCATATGGACATAGCAGCAGCGTACAGGTATTATTATCTTCCTTCCTGAATATTGTATTTAGTCTGTTTTATGTAAGAATCCTGAAAACCAACGACAATTAGGAGGCGAAACAATGGGAAAAGAAAAAGTTCTCTTGGTAAAACGCCGGGGCTGGATTTTCTGACGGTTATTGCCCTTATCGCAGCAGCGATCGTTTCATTGTTTCCGGTTCTGTGGGGGCTGTCCACTGCACTGAAAACGGACAGTGCAGTGACAATGTTTCCACCGGAGATCATACCAAAAGAAATTACATGGAATAACTTTATTGATGTAGTTACGAAATCTGACTTTATGCTCTATATGAAAACAGTCTGCTTATAACACTGATCAGTATCGTGATGGCAACATTTGTAGCAGCTCATGCGGCATACGCGCTTACATTCTTTAACATCCGATTCAGAAAAGGAATTTCCTTCTTTATATTGATGACCAGTATGGTACCGCCAGTTGCACTTCTTGTACCACTGTACATGCTCAGTGTAAAACTGAATCTGTATAATACAAGGATTCTTCTGGTACTGATCTATACTGCATGGAGGACGCCGATCCTTACATGGATCATGGAAGGTTTTTCCGGAAACTTCCTATGGAAATTGTAGAAGCAGGAATCATTGATGGCTGTTCGAAATCAAAAGCTTTTTATAAACTGATCCTTCCGATTTCCCAGCCGGGTATTGTATCAGCAGCACTTCTTTCGGCAGTGTATGTATGGAATGATTATCTTGTATCAAGTTCCTTTATTACAGCAAGCGAGAAGAAAATGATTTCAGTAGGCCTTTATCAGTATATTACGCAGTATGGTATTAAATGGGGACTTCTGATGGCAGCAGTTATGATTTCAATTATTCCGATCATTATTCTGTTCATCTGTATGCAGAAAAGATTTGTGGAAGGAATGGCGGCAGGAGCAGTCAAGGGATAATGCGACAAGAAAAGGAGAAGAGATTTATGAAGGCAAAAACATTAAAAAAAGGTTTGGGTATTGCACTTTCTATGGCTATGACTATGTCACTGTTTGGCTGCGGTTCGGGGGATTCTGCAAAAGAACAGGCATCGGATACTTCGGAAACTACAGAGGTTGCAGAGAATACAGACTCAAAAGATTCTGACACGGATAAAGGCGGAAAGGATATGACTTTCTGGATCTTTCTGGATCCAAAATCTACCGAAGATCCGAGAAGTGTGGTGCTGTCTAATATTGTAAAAGAATATAATGAGACCAACCAATATGGAAATACAGTTACGGTAGAAAGTTTCAACTACAGTGTATTTGAATCCCAGGCAATCCAGGCAGCGGCAGCAGGAAAAGGCCCGGATATCATTAACTGTTTCTCTGATCAGCTGAAACAGCATATAGATGCCGGAACAGTTCAGCCAATGACGGATTATGCGAAAGATTTTATTACCGAGATGGGAGATTATATTTATACCTCAGATAAACTCACCCAGAGTGATGGGGAAATTTATTCCCTTCCATGGGAAAGCCGTGTAACTGCAATGTGGTACAGAAGCGATCTTTATGACAGTGCTCCACAGTCATGGGATGATCTGCTTGCACAGAGTTCGAAAGCATCTACGGATACTTCCCTTGGTTTTGCGCTCGGATTAAGCGAAGATGGAAATGGAACCGGACTTATTGAGACATTTATTCCGTGGATCCGTTCGGCTGGCGGTGATTTCTTGGATAAAGATGGAAAAGCAGTATTTAACAGTGATGCAGGCGTAAAAGTTGTTAATTTCATCAAAGAACTGGTTGATAATGGCTCTATGGATCAGACAACCATGAATATGGCTTATGATGATGTGGTAGATGCGTTTAAGAGTGGCACTGTGGATGCTGTAAATGCAGGAACACAGCGTGCAGCAACAATCATGACTTCGAATTTTGCAGATAACTTTACTTCTTGTCCAATCCCTGGAGAAAAGGAAGGGGAATCAGCACCGGCATATGTGGCAGGACAAACACTTGCAATTGGCAAATATGCACAGAATCCGGAAATGGCAATGGATTTCATCAAATTCTATTTGTCTGAAGAAAATCAAGTACAGTGGGTGTCTGCAAATTGTCTGCCGGTTCGTACAGGAGTATTTGATGATGAAAGCGTCAAAGAAAACGTAATGTATGACAGTATGCAGATGTGGAGCGAATATGCTAAAACAGGTGAAATTACATTTTATCCGGCGGACTACACAGAACTTTGTACAAAACTTGTAAAAGCAGTTCAGAATGTGGTATTTCAGGATGCAGATGCGAAGACAGAACTGGACGAAGTTGCAGAATGGTACAATAATAAAGTGATTGTTTAAAAACTAGTGAAAAATGCTTTATATGGTAAAGGACAGGGTATGTACTGTACATGCCCTGTTTTTGTACAAAATGAATATAATTATTCGAAATATTGCAGCTTTGAATATGAAATATTAAAAAATATTGAACGTAAAAAAAACAGATGTTATAATTATTGCACAGAAAACTTTGCCTACGAAGGAAATTGCAGCAATACATTAGAAATATTTTTGCAATAGTTGATGTATGAAAAAGAAGTGACATTATTGGGGCAGGAAGGAGAAAGCACATATATATGATAGATAATAGCGAGATTAAAGTGAAAAGTCTTCAAAAAGCATTGGAAATTTTAAACCTTTTTGCCGATAAACCGGTATTGGGTGTGACAGAGATTAGCGAATATTTTGGGATATATAAAAGTACAGTACATAATATTCTTTCTACTCTTAAAGCAATGGAATATTTGGAACAGGATGAGGAGACTGGAAAATATCGTCTGGGGATTCAGGTGTTTACTTTAAGCAAAGCTCTGGGAGATACCTATTCCATTACTAAAATTGCCGGACCTTATATGCAGGAATTATCTAATATTACCAGAGAACGAGTCTATCTGGCAGTTCCATATCGAGAAGAAGTACTGTACCTGGATGCAATGTATCCAGCGGAATCTGTAGAATTGATGAGATCGATTCTTGGAGAAAGAGCGCAGATGTACTGTACAGGAATTGGAAAAGCAATGTTGGCGAATATGAATGAACGTGCAATTGATGAATACTTGAATTCGCATGAGCTGAAAGCGTTTACAGAGAACAGTATCACAGATAAAGAAGTATTTAAACAGGAGCTTGTGCGTACCCGTCAGCGTGGATATGCAATTGATGATATGGAGCACGAATTTGGAATAAAATGTGTTGCAATGCCGATATTTGACCGTAACAGAAACTTGTATGCGGCAATCAGTATCAGTGGTCTTGCGAGTCATTTTACAGAAGAAAAAATGTCCGAATGGGCAATTCTTCTGAAAAAGTATATTACCAAAATTGAGAGCAGATTATAAAAGACGTATAAAAACTGTCATGGTATATGCTATGGCAGTTTTTGTGCGCAATGAGCACGTTCTAATTGGTAGAAGTCATTCTGTTCGATTGAGTCAGTACAGAAAATTAAAATTTCATAAAGTTACTTGAAGAAGTTTAGAACAAATGATACTATAAATACAAAGTATATTTCTCAAAAGTTCATGCATGTTTGCCGTCTAAGTAGTTTCTAAAATCATTTCAGAAATCCATGCTTTTAAATCCAATCAAAATAAAAAGCAGGAGTTCGGGGTGGTGACAATAACAATGCGGTACATTTCGAAATCCTCCAGACAGGACGGTAGCCGTAAGTGGCGAAAAAAGAAAGACC